>Ga0210059_1011188_pt1 | contig 13760 bp, 9 predicted proteins | sample Ectturendosymbi2_FD_188042 | JGI IMG/M metagenome (GOLD analysis project Ga0210059, IMG submission 188042) | Ecteinascidia turbinata endosymbiont from Florida, USA - Sample 2 (SPAdes) (version 2) | ecosystem: Host-associated > Tunicates > Ascidians > Unclassified | place: Key West, Florida...
TGCGTTTGCACCTGATGTTGTCAGCTAAGGCCCTTGGTATGTTGGTAATATCAGCTCACAAAAATTGGAAAAAAGCGAAAGAAGACAAGTTTTGCGCAGACAAGTTTGATGTGTTTATTAAACTTTGCAAAAATGAAGGAAACGTGGACGTGAGAAACATGCTTTACGACAGTAGAAAAAAGATCATAGATCAAAACAAAACTCGGCTGAGACATGTAATCAAGTTTGTCGAGTTTTGCGGTAGTCAGGAAAGAATATCAAACAAACAAGCTGGCAGGTTAGTTGGAAGGACTTTTCGTGGTGAGTACAGTCAATTGTTTATCTACAAATTACGTGCTTTGCTTGACTATTGTAATCACAAGCAATTTTTCCTTATCAAGGTTTTTGCTTCCATAGCTTCAGCCCCCCCTTAGAAAAATCCTGGCTGCGCCCCTGATTCCCACAAGCTTGCATAGATGTATTCTGCTGTAACAAGCCACGTTATTTTATATTGCATGAAAAGAAGCCTGCATAAGTGTAGTTTGACACTCAGGCACATTGGTCACACTCCAACTAATAATGGACTTTTTAAACTTGTTGAAGCATTGCTATAGACTCACTCGTGCTTCTTTTCACAATGTATGAATATACGTGGCTTACCGCTATCAGCATGTCACTGTCTCGCTTCATTACCTGCCAAAACGTCGGCGTTCAACAGTCTCATGCAACAAAACACTTGCTACCGTAATATAAAGTGAACCTTTGCAGAGTCGTTGCCATGTTATTGTTACGCAATAAAGACCAACAGTAGAACAATCCGCTCGTGACTTTCGCAATCCACCTCTGCAGGCAAAGGAGGGGACATGAGTGAACTGCAAGCTCATCACTGCATGTCACTATAACTGTGAACCTGACTCTTGTGCAGTGTAAGTTTCATATCGGCAAAAAAACTGTCACTGCAAGAATCAAATCAATTAAGATACCGACTTCAGGTTTTTCCAGAAATATTTTGTTCCTAATCCCAATTTCCAGGCGGGAGGAAAATGCCCGTTTTGCCTCCCCGGCTCTGCGGGCGCCCATGCGATCATTGACTATTTTATATCAGGTTGCACAAACAAGTCTAGCTCATCTCGTGAAACGAAGAAGCGTTTTTGACTAATTTTTAGCATAAGTTAAATTTTAGCATCTTTAGCGAGTAATGTACAGTACAAAAGTATTTTGGCGATGATTTTTAATGAAATCAAGTGTCACGTCAACAACTCTTTAGGTCTGGTGGGGGGGATGCATCCCCTGCATCCCTCCTGTTTCCGCGCCTGGGACCAAGCCCTCGTTTTCTGTAAAAATCGAACAATCATATGTCGGTAGTTCAACAGCTTGGTATAAGAATCCGGTAACTCTTTCTTTGTTCGCTTTCGAGTCTTTGTTCGTTTTCGCTGGGTAGAGGTGCAGGGTGTAAAGATGATAGATTTTTTTGATTAACAGGAGTTTTAGAAGTGGGCAGCACGGACGTACAGATTTCTTGGCTCCTTTGAGTGCGCGTCATTAAGTGCCTTGCTCATGCGCACAGCAGCGAAAACACAGGCACGTTTAGGGAGTCCGACCATACGATCCGGAACAGTCGCTTTTAAAACTTTGCGTTGCGCCATCGAAGTCGCGTACATATTTGCGTCAGTAAAAGCAATTACCGTAAAATGTCTTGTCTGGGAGAACACAACACGCAAGAAACTTCAACCCCTTGAGTTAACAAGCACGGTAACTATAGAATTTGCCAATAACGTCATCCCTAGGAGATTGCATAAAGATCGTTATTGCCGAATTGACATTTTAAGCGAATTGAAATGCAGATAAAAGATGCCATCGCGACCAGACCAAACAAAATGTAACGGTATGGGCGAATTAACGTTACAGAGGAAGCCGTTATACACGAATTCAACTGTATAGGACAGATTTACATAAGGTTTCAGCAGGCTTGTCCATGGGAATGTCATTCCTATGGGAACGTCCCATGGGATGGGACAGGCATAAATTGCTATGGGATGGGAATGGGACAGATAAATATGTCCCATGGACAACCTTAGGCTTTTCCATGGGAATGTCATTCCTATGGGAATCCCATGGGAAACGTCCCATGGGATGGGATGAGATGGGACAGGCATAAATTGCTATGGGAATGGGATAGATAAATATGTCCCATGGACAACCCTGGGTTTCAGGCCCCATTCGGATTAAACTAAAAAGTTAGTTTCAGGGCAAATTGTTATTTTCAGGGAAAATTTTTTCCGCCCCCCCAGTAAAATGCCTTCCCGTACGCCTATGTATCAGAGCTTATTTTTGAACATGTAACCTTTACACTGGTTTTCTGCAGTTTTTTCTTTTGAATAATCCTAAAATAGAAATTAACGATCCAGAATCCAACCACCTTTCACGAAATATAGACCTAATATTAATGCAACCGTGAACAACACAAACTGTAAAAAATAAAATTTACACAAATATTTTTGTAGCAGTAACATAGAGTGGTTTGGTTCATTCTAAGTCATTTCTAGCAATATCTGCGCAAAGATTAAAATCCGAGTTGCTGGAAACGAGAGTCTCCCCTGAATGAACGCAGCCAAACATTAAAAATTAACTTAGAAGCAACGCTTTTGTGCACTTTGCAGACTACCGTAAGCTACTTTGTTGAATGACTTTAAACTTGTGCAGGTAGACGTTTATTGTTAGCGTCTTTGTAGTTTTAATGGCGATTTGAGTGTTTTTTGATGGACGCAACGCATTTTCAGTTATTTTTGGCTAGAACAAAGCGTAGGTTAGATATCAAGCAAACGTGCAATGGCATATTGGTGTTGAAGAATCAAAGCCATTGCCAAAGCCACAAAGCAGATATTTGTTACTCTTTCGTTTATTGCAATTTCTCTGAAATATTGTAAAACACTTTGCAGCTTGTTTGGGAGCATATACGTAAGATATACTTGTATTTTTGTCAGGTTTCGACATGAGTTTTGTTTAACAAAAATTTCAAGAAGTTCAATGCAAATAATAAACATTTATTTTGATAATGTATGAAAAAATTATGCAACCATTGAAACTAAAGTCAAAATTTTAATTTTCAGTACACATTCGAGAGTAAAATGACTGCCAGTCTGTATTGTAAAGCAAAGCTAAGTTTCTTCACAAACTTTTGAGCACAATATCATTGTATATGTGTTTTGTCTGCGCTTGAAAATCATTATGTGTTTTGTTTCTTTATTAGCCATGACAAAATTAATTCGAAATAATTTTAGATTAACGAAATATGAAACAAAGAAACTGTTTGCTAAACATGTTGGAAAATAAATTTTTAGATATTGGTTATCTCTCCTTTAACTTCTACATGTTTTGATAGTTTGCTAATAAAGCTACTGTAATTTATATAATAATCTTTATACTGTACTTAGTGTAAACACCCTTTCAAAGTAAACGGCGTAAGTTTTAACTTGAAAAGTGCACATTGCTCATTTGGAATGGTTTCAGATTAAAATATCACTGAAATGTTGAAAGACGTTTTAAAGGAATCATGCAAAAGGATATTGATTTATATCTGGAAACGCGTTGCTGAGAAATTTTTTCAATTTTGGATGTGTACAGTTTTTAATGATTGACGTAGTGGATCGTCAGCTTTACGATGTTGCTGAACCACTTATATCAAAACTAAAGGCAAAGATAATTGCACAGAAATGAGATATTTCGTGAAAATGCAGCTGTGTAACACACAACGTAGAGTTTTGTCGTACAGAGGAATCATAAACATTGATAAGAAAACTAGAAAACTTCTAAAGTCTATTCAGATGTCAGTAAGATTTTTTCGACAGGTTTTTGCAGCTCTTCACAGAACAAATAGATTTGGTAAATATATTTTTACAGCGGTTTGACTGATTACGTTTTTGTAGCAATGTTTTGATGACATTGATGGAAATTCTCGTGGCCGAAGAAGTCCAAACGAAGGCTTATTTCAAAGTAGCCGACCCTCACGATACGTAACAGTCGGACCTTTCCATATTATATCACCTGCAACAGGTCAGTATCGACCAGCATGCTTTGTCTGTATGCGGGCACATTTTTATTACACAAGCATGCTTTTACACCCTCTTGCAATGTTCAACAAAACGCGTTGTAATAAGCACATTTTGCAAATGAATTTATACACCGGTGAAAGACTTGCCAGCATAAGTTGCCAGCATAAGACTTGCCAGCATAGTATGTATAATACAAGGATTTCGCATCTACCACATACAAGGATTCGCATCTACCACTCTGTCAAATTTTTACGCACCGATGAAATTGAAGGTTATGTTTTTCTAACCCAGTGGAACAGTTTGACACATTCGTAGTGAAGATTGACTGAAATTACGTGTACATAACGTAATAGCCATTCTTGGGTGATGTCAGTGTGCTCGTACCAGGGTTACGGAGCATATAGCCAGCATAAGACTTGCCAAAGACTTGCCAGCATAGTATGCAGCAAGTGATTGAGGCAAAATAGCATCCCGCTAGTGGGTGAAAGGTTTCTCCCTGTCCCAATCCAAAGGTATTTCATTAATGCTGCGGCGTAAGTTTCAGTGCAACAAGTTACTTATGTTGTTTTATGGCGCAGCGTCCGAACCAAAACATAGCAATCGACACCTTCCATCTGTTGTTATTTTTAATTTTGCATATTTCAGTTTTTCATGCTAAAGAAAGCCTTGTTACAAGAAAAAATACTTTTTATATGTCAGAAATAAATCACTCATTTTTGTTGTTTTGTTCTGTTCAATCGATTCCCTGACACTTACTGAGCACCTGCGTCAAAAAATCTAACTACCCTAAAAATGTTTGTTGCGGCGCTTGTACTTTTGTTACTTTCCGCCATTGGTATGCAAAGTATATGGATGCAACTCAAAAGTTGTGGATGTATACAAAATTGACAAGGTTTGCCCGCTATAATGTTTTTTCACTTGTTGGTGGTAAAATATTATTCGTGAAAGGTCTTGGCAATTTTGCATCTGCAGACAACTTGATTAACGCACCATTTTAAATAATGCGACCACGCCACGTGACTGTTTATGTAAAGTTGATAAAAAAATGGTAAAGGAAGTTTTACAAGGTTCGCGCAGCTATTTCAAGACATGCTGTTTCAAAAATAGTTTAAGAACCGGACTGATGGATTTTTAGAAAGCCTACAGTTTCTCTCCGATACTCATGCCTTGATCATTCACAAGCCTACCGTCAAATTGCTGTTTTGTCATAATTTTTTGCATGTTGGCTCCTATTATGCTGGGGGCCCATATCCTCTCTTTCTCCCCTTGTGACTTTACTTTGGAGACTGATTAAAGCATATCTTTTTTTGTAAATATTTATATTCTGAAAGTACTTCAAGCCAAAACATGCGAGTTTTGAAATGTCACTTACCGCATTAATTTCTTTGAGTTGTCGTTTGTTTCGGCATCAAGAAAAAAAGCAGATAGTTGCAAAAATGTGATAAGTTTCACTGGTCATAGCACCGATGCTGATTTGTTCACAAAGTTTTATGTTGTTGTGAACCCAGCGAAGGAGGTGACATGGCGACCATACTGTAATAGTTGAACTAACTTGCAAAATATTTCATGAAATAGATATCGAGTCTCTTGTATTTGTATATTGGTTCTTAGTTTTGCATAAAATGTGGATTTCTTCGACGTTCTGATTCCCGAAAAGTGAGATTTATATTTTATTTACAAGACTTTCACGCATTTGTCTTAATGAAACAAACTTGACGCACTCTTTTGCTAATTTTTTGAATACCTTGCTATATCGTTTGAAACTTTGCAAAGACGTTGTTTTCAAAAGACCTACGTTTTTAAAAATTTTCCAAGTGTCTTTTCAAACGACGTACTTTGCAATGTCTTTTGAAAAAAACGGAGATATTTACTTTGCCAAGACTGCAGAAGTTTTTGTTATAAAAGCACTTCCTTCGTTTAACATAAAAAAGCTCTTGATAAAAGTTAATGTTTGTAGAAACACGTTAAACATTTCTTTTTAATATTACCTTTTTACTTAACTTTAAACAAAACGTTGCGTGCAAGTATATGTTTTTATTTCTTTCTTTGTCTGCAGATTGAGGAAAGGTTACTTTGTGATGAGATACCAATTGTGAAAAGATGAACACAATTTTTCCAAAATAAGCGTTTGGTCATGTTTGCATAACAAGCATTTGGGCATGTTGTATAGCTCTTTGTTTTTCATGTAAGTCATTTTTCTAAATTGGACTTCATCCTACTTATACTATAATTATAATATGCCTCGTGAAAGATTCAGGAAGAAAAACAGCATCATGAAAATTTCAGGAAGTATGCAGAATTCGCCTGAATTGTAAATAACTTTCAACAAAATAATATCCATATCTATGTTGAAAGTCTAGCACATAAATTCAATAATTTTATTTTTCAGGCAATGCGTCATCACCAGCTACAACACTTGTTGGACGTACGTCTCAGGATGAAAAAATCATATTATAGACATTAAAACGAAAACACTCTAGTGTATTACAAACATACTGTAAATTGTTGAAAAAATATGTGCGGTTGACGTAAAAATTCGAATCAGCATTTGGATTTGGTTCTATTTAATGAGACACTTTTCTTGTGACATTAGTAACTGCACTGAAACTTTCCGTGATCTTAGTAGTCAAGTTTTTTTTGACTTTAGTGGCAAATGATGTATCAGTTGTTTAGTTTCAAATGTCCGATGCCACTTTACCGGGTTTTCTATTGATTTGCATGATATTTATGGATTTCTCTAAAAGCAACATGTTGAAACTAGTGTTTACAACACGTTTTACTTCAGTTTCATAATTGTTTTTTCACGATTGAAATAAGTTGCACATTCTCAGTCGTTTTATAGTCGTTTTTTAACTACTTTTGCAGAAACACGAACACAAGTGACACCAGCTGTTGTTTTCATCTCTCTGGTCGCACTCATCGCTCTTCTCTTGACGTTTTTTGCTTGTCACAGAAAACGTCGTCGAAAAAGAAAAAAGAAACTGCCTCAGGAGCATTCCTTCGAAAACGAAACAATTTTACAAGCATAATTATTTGTCTCGATGGTTTTAAATACATTAAGATGTGTTTCACACAACTATAAAAACGCAAGTAGCGGACAGGAAATTTTTACCACTACTAATTGACTCTTTGGCGATTTTTTTTGTGTGTAACTTAAAATGTCTGCGACAAATGCGAAACAATTATGTGCCACAACCAACAAATGGGAAAGAGTCATATACAGCTGAAATCGTCTCTGTGAAATGTAACTGCTCAACAAAAATAGCTATGATTCCAGTGATTTGTGACGGCACTTTGGCTATGACCACAAAGAAGTCAATACAAAGAAACTTAAATTGGTGCAAAATTTTTTGTTCAAAATCACTTTGAATAGTTCTCGTTGCAAAAACAAATGAACAAAATATTTAGCAGTGACGGACAAAAATAATTTCGAAATATTTATTATCAAGAGAAAAACAAAGAAATGAGTATCAGTTCTAAGTCCACGTTTTGCACACAGGAACTTTTAAAAGGCTTATAAGATGTAGGCAGTAGGCCTTTACACTTGTCGCGTTCATGCAGTTATACATAAGTCGTCATCACTATTAACGCTTCACACCAAACATTGCTTTTACCAACAGATCAATCTCTGTGTCGTATACGTGATTCAAAAATTACAAGTGACGTTTTTGCTACTACTGTGAATGTTAGTTCAGTTTTTAGTTGATTATTTCTAATTGCCTTGCAGGAGTGGTTCTCAACTTTGTTATAGTTCACAAGCTACATTAAAAGTGTGTGTCTTATCTATAGCAGGAACTCTTTGATTCTAATCCTTATGTGACGTCACCAGTTCCTGCAATGACTATGTAAGTTGCATGACAAATCTTTCGCTACTCCATAGATAACTTCAATTTTAACGCCTGTACGCACAATATCTGCAGCATTTATGGCCGTTCAGCATTTGTGGCCGTTGTGGTTTGGAACATTTGGGCTAATGGCTGTAGTATTTGGTTGCATCATATGCTTCAGTCATTTTTAGCTTTATTTCTGCGCTTGCAATTTAATTGTTGAGCCTCAAGTCCCTGGTTCACAGCAGCAGACCAAAATATGATATGCTTCTTTCCGTCGTAAGTAAAGAATTAACACATCTTTGAAACTGAAGTGGCCAAACCTTGAACTGCCCTACTTGAAATTATCGTTGTAACAGTCCATCACAAAATAATTTGTAATGTCATCTGGCGCCATCTGTGAGCTACTACATGTTTAATAAAGCACCACTAGGTGATGCTACAACTTTTTGAAAGATTGTTGTAAGAGAAATTTAATTGTGATAACCATTGGCGGCGCGTTCCAATTCTTGCTGGGGAAATCGGTTTTGCATTGCAAGCATCGCTATTTCTTGGAATCGCTGGTTGGAGTGTTATATTAAACAAATGATCGTAGTTAGCTGTGCGAATGTGGTCAATAACATTCGAGTGAGACGTGTATTGTCTTCGGGGCGTTTAATTTTCATGCACCGTTGAACAAAGTCATCAAAAGCGTGCGTCTCAACAGGGCCGGATGATGGGTACTGTGGGCCTAACGCTGTTGACTAGAGAATGGCCTTAATTTTGCAAAATAAGTGACAAGCAGTCATAAGTGCAGGAGCAGGCAAATTTTGGGGCTGCGAAAGATTTTCTCCCGAATTTCCCCAAACTTGCCCTAAAAGTTTTCCGGTTTACGGATAGCTCTTTGTGCGAATATTTCTGCCACACAGATCATGAACAACTTCTTTGGGGACGACCTCCAAAAAAATAAAAAGTCTTTATGTAATTCTCCACACGATGGGCGCCCATTTTTCAAAATCAAACAATGTTGGGTGTCATTTTTACCCGTATTTTCGTGTAGTTTGCCCAGACTCTCTGGCAATATACGACAATTTCGTAGATTTTGCCCGGATTTTCGACGAATCTAAACTGCACTCCGGCCTCCTACACCACTGCAAGCAGTAATGAAAATATATACATGAAATGTCAAATGAAAAAGTCTTGGAAAAGAATTGAATTTCTATAGTTAGTGTCATCAAAGATATCGTAAAATTTGATGAATTTTAGGGACATAATTCGGTAGTTACTTGCAATAAAAATCATAAATCAAAAAAATGAGAATTAAATTTCTCCAGGACCTAAGGCTGTAGCCTTAGTAGCCTAATGGTCAATCCGGCACTGCGTCTCAAGCACTTTCATCCCCATTTTTGCCTCTCAGCAATCACGCCTGGCAGTTCGATGACCTGGTGTGATCGCAGTCATGTGCATGAAAATCTTTACCGCAGATCTTCTGATATGAAAATAAACCTGCCTGGTGTGTGAGCAGGTGAGCAGTAATTCTCTTTCGGGGGAGCGATTAGGATTTCAGCGTTGATACCTACATTTCCACTCCCTTATCGAAAAGGTTCAATTGTTTAAATTGTGAGTGGGGTTCCGAATCATCAGTGCACTTCTTGACCAAGCCTGTTCGTAAAACTCTTTTGGGAAAACAGCTGGTCATAAGGTGGAACAGGCGACTGCAAACAATTGACCAGAGTGATATAATTCACAGCACAGGCTATAAAAATGCTTTAGCAGTCAAGCAACTACGTGCACTTGAATTTTATTTGAATGAGATAACATTTCATGCAACTTGCAAGAGTAAGTATTCGTAGACTTCCTCGTATTCTCCTACCTCCAGAGCACGACTTCGGCAATTTAGGCAAATCCGGACTATGAAAGTCCAAAGTTTTTGAACGGTTCATAACATAATCTACGTGGTTGTTGCAAGGTGCTGGCAACCTCACAGTTTTCCTTTCCATTTAAAAGTAGTTGCCGTACATTAGAAGCTATTTACATTTTTGTGATTGACGTCATGTTTGAATTCGTTGAACCGAGCAGACATTCGATTTCATATGAGGTAGGGCCTTTTTCCTGGAGTTAAATTAACCCTTCGGAACAAATTTCACGACTGAATCATGATTTTATATCCACCGCATATTTTTCCAAAACTTAAAAATGCGAAGTGTTGTATTGGATTACGCTCCATATTTCTATTTCGTAAACTTTTTACTTTTTCTATTTCTGTCTACACGAGTAAGGTACAAGTTTTACTTCAAAAGAACATGAATATTGCATTACTCAAGTTCAAAACGTTAGGAAGGATGTAGCCAGCTAGTGTTCCAATTCGGTCTCAGGCGCTCCTGCTTATCTATCAAAATAAGGTGAGATTTGAATTCAGCAGGTAACACCAATTCCCAGAATTTAAACTTTTTAAACCACTAGTACAATGAAAAATAGTCTGTAGAAATACAATACGCCTAATCAGCATAATCTCACTTCACGCTATGCAACTGCGTGTCGAACTATTGGAATTGATTTGTTCATTACAGTGAACGGTAGTGCATGCAGAACGTTTATGTGTGTAGGTCCCAATTCCCAATTGAATCATCATCATTAGTTCTCAAGCGCAGTGTGGGGAACCGCGTGCAGAGCCAAAGAGATTTTCGAGGGCCCATAATATGGTGCTGTTCTGGCCAAGGTTGGGGCCTCATCCTGCTTAATGTTCAGCTGATCGAGGTCGTTTCTGAGCACGTCAATCCAGCGATTACGCAGGGCTCCGCAAAATCGCTTCCAGGCAAAAGCTACGGATCAATGTCATGGAAAATTGGGCAAGGGTGCTGCAGTGGCACAGGGAAAATACGCCATGAAATTTTGTATGACAAAAAAGTTGAATAAAATAACAAAAATCCACTAAATTTTTAGTAGAACCTTTAGATTTTTAGAACTATAAAGGTGGTCTCCGCTTTTATGTCTCGAAATTAATGCATTTCACTATAAAAATATGCTGACTTTTGAAAATACTATTGATTAACATACGTATAAATATTTGAAAATAAGGGATATGTAATATTATTCGTCTATTGCTAACGTTCAATATACCACTTCAAATAGGCAAATGCACCCTAGGCTAGGGGTACATTTACCCGAATTGGGAACCCCTGGTAGAAACGATTAGCCTTTGCAATTGCGCACGGATAGACTATACTGAATCAAGGCAATAATGACAAGGCAATCAGAGCCGGATTAAAGGGTAGGAGGGCCCGGGGCAATTTTTACTGGAGGGCCCCTAAGACGTAATTCATGACGTCATCGTTTGTAAAAGTTATATTTTCGCTGATTCGCAAGGTTCTCGCTTGTTTTATGCGGTAGTCGAGGATGTGCTTACTCAAATGCACAAATAGTTAGCTGCGAGAAGTAAATGCTAGAGTGAATTTTTACCAAGAAAAAATATTTCACAGGCTGGAGAGTGATTCGGCAAGAAACAACATTCACCCGAACAACAAGCAGAAACCAGAGATTACAAACAAAAACACTGGAGAAAGAACATGTCAACAGTCCCGTGGCCACGGGGTGGCTTTGGTGGGCTTAGCCCCCCCCAAACAAAGCTCCAAGCCCCTCCAAATTGAAAAATGAAACAGTATGACTCAGTGCAGTTTTTGTCAATTTTTGAATGTCAAGCCCTCCCGCACAAACGCAAAGCCCCCCGCAGAAAAGCAAAGCCCTCTGTTGAAAACTTTCTGGCGACGGTTCTGCATGTCAATATGGCCATGTCAATATGGCCAGGCGGAGTGTGAAAGTTGTTTCCATACTAATGTCTTGATTTTCACCTCCATTTTCAGGTGCTCTGGTTAACGCCACTGCTTTAACGTTGCTGCTTGAAAGTTTTGCTGAAAAAAAACTTTCAGTTGCGGCGTTTCAGCTAACACTGCCAGATTCTTGCGCTTTCCCTCCTTATAAAAACTGCCATTTTTAGCTCCTGATGGCATTACAGGTTTCGGCATTTCGCTAGCTAAACACTGCAATCTCGCTTTCTGCTCTTTCGTTCTACGAATCGACTGATTGAAACCTTTTCTAGCCGGTCACGCAATAACATGTGGTCAATGCTGCCACTCTGTTGTTACGGAAAAGTACTAAATTTCATGATAAAAAGTCACTAGATTTACAAAGAAAAACACTAGATTACAAAAACAAACTAACACTCAGTGAAATGCCCAGAAAATGCGTTGCAATGCCAACCATAGACATTGTGCAAACTCATTGGAAACCAGAGACAAAGAAAATGGGAGATAGTAGCAACGCTGGTGTTTGTTTGTACAGGTCACTGAAAGTTTTTACAGATGACCAAGTGACTACGCAGCGGTTTAACTCAAAACATATTATATTGTCTTGTGTAATTTAGGATTTAATTAACAAGAATTTTTAGCAAATTGCAATTGCTTTAAATCAGAAGGTCTTAATTACAGTTGCAATTACACGAGACGGTGCAATTAATTACCCTCAGCTCACTCATAAAAAACACTAGATAGCCATAAAAAAAAACACTAGAACACTAGATGAAATGAAAAACACTAGATCTAGTGGAACACTAGGAGTGGCACCACTGCATGTGGTGCAAATGGCTTGAATAGCTTCATATATTTCTGATGTAACATATCGATAGTAACCATCGGAAGAAAAGTGCGTTTCCACCACACGTTACCTTTATGACGAAACAAAAGTGCATTTCGGCTGCGGCTACCTCGAGACTGGACCAGAAGTTTGGGATCACTGATGCCAGTGCTGCCACTTCCGATATACTAACACAGGGGTCATCAACGTGGTGCCCGCGGGCACAAGGTCGCCCGCAAGGACCATGTAAGTCGCCTTGGGGCCTGTTTTAAAAATAACATTAGCATGATCAATGTCTTCACATTAACGAATATCAATACTAAAATAATTTGAGGTAAATTGAGCAATATTTTTATTTCAGATGCGTGTATCAAACTAGTAGCCCTTCGCATTAATCGGTACACCAGAAGTAGCTCGCAGTTACAAAAAGGTTGGTGACCCCTGTACTAACATGATATCAGATGTAATGTTCTCAGATAAATTTCTGATGTCTGGTGTTTTGGCGACTAATCTGGTGTTGACTGGGTTGTTGGTTTTGTTTTCCACATTTCCTCTCATTTTAGGACGAAAATAAGTTAGACTCATGATTTTTAAGTTCCTTTCATCAATTTCTCACCATAATGTGTGTTTAGTTATAGTTTTGAACTAAACAAGTTCTCTTCGCTGCGTTGAGACTAATATTTTACTCAAATTTTAACAACTTCTCCATTTGATGGCGATATTTCGCTCTGTTTCGGATTCAACGACGGTAATCGCGCCTTGTTAGGTTTGTTAATAGAAGAATTTAGCTTATATGAAACTGTAGCGTAAAAATGTGATGTTATCTGATGTTGAAAAAAGGCAGCAATCTTATGTTAATGAGACTGACCCCAGTGGCAACATTGATTGATACTAAACAGCAGTCAGCAACCACTATCTTTAGCACGCAAATAGCAACCTTTTCGTGACATTTGTGCAACAGGCGTGATGCACGAGCAGAGAGTCAAACCCATGCCAAAAGAACGATTATTAGGAAAACGTTACCCTCGAAATCAAATATATTTGCATTGAACAAAACCGAATATACTTAAAGGCTATTCAGTAGCGATTACTGAAACTGGCAGACAGTCAAACTTGTAGAGAGATCAGTTGCTGTTGAGGGCCCCTGATACTTAGCGCACCATAGGAATATAACGTAGAGTTGTATTCTTGTATCGCTTCTGAATCACAAATATTTTTTAAACGAGTATTTTATTTGAAACAAATAAATTTCATCACGGGGAGCCTCTTGGAGCGGGGGGCCTGGGGCAATTGC
>Ga0210059_1011190_pt1 | contig 13759 bp, 14 predicted proteins | sample Ectturendosymbi2_FD_188042 | JGI IMG/M metagenome (GOLD analysis project Ga0210059, IMG submission 188042) | Ecteinascidia turbinata endosymbiont from Florida, USA - Sample 2 (SPAdes) (version 2) | ecosystem: Host-associated > Tunicates > Ascidians > Unclassified | place: Key West, Florida...
CTAAAGACTCGTGAAGTATTGTAGTTTAGACGGAAAAAAAATTCAGTGTGGGTTGTCGGTCTTTTTGGCCATGTTTACATAACCACAGGATGTTTTGACAGGTGTGTCAAAACATTGGATGACGTCAACATCCCGTGGGAGTCCAATAATCGCGACGAGTTGGTGGCTCGAAGTTTTTTTGGATTTAATTGGATTCTAGGCTATAATACGAGTCTTTAGAGGGTTTGATGGACTTTCTAGCGTTTCTGGTTCCAAAGTAATGGCCAAACTTCCGGAAAATTAATTAAGGAAATCCCCACTAATCCCCTAGGGAATTCTTACAAGATTTGGGGTCTTGTGGCCATAACTTTGGCACCAGAAACGCTAGGATGTCGATCCAGGGCTCTAAAGACTCATATTACAGCCTAGAATCCAAACAAACTTTTAGCCAAAATTTTGGCTGATTGTTTGGGTGATGACATCATAAAAGAAGAACCAAAAAAGCAAAACATACCCCAACCCTGACGACATCCACCGAAAACCCCAAACCCAAATCTCAAAAGTTTTTTTTTTCAGTCCAAACTAAAAGGCTTCACGAGTCTTTCGAGGGTTTGTACAGCTCGCTAGCATGACTGCTGGCGAGTTATCTCTTGTCGAACTAACCGTTAGTGGGAGACTCATGCTTCTGCAATTTTTTGATTTATGTGCGAAATGTGGTTTTTGGGGCATAATTCTGGTTCCAGATATGCTAGAAGGTCAATTAAAAACTCTAAAGACGCAGATGATCGTCTAGTTTCCAAAAAAATTTTGACCCAAGAAAATGGCTCATTGGATTGGCGCCCAGGGCCAGGTAAAGGTGGTCAAATATGCAAAAACATGCCCTCATTGTGACGTCACCAAGGAAAACCCCAAACCCAAATCAAATAATGTGTTTTTTCAATCTGAACCAGAAGACTTGTCGAATCCGTAGAGGGTTCGAACAACTCTCTAGCTCTATCGGTTGGGAAGTTATGACTGAACAAAGTCAGCGCCACTATAGTGATTTTGCGGTCCTTAACCCTGCTCAGGTAACCTCTGCCCAAGTTGGGCAAATGGTTCTTCTACTTAAATCAAAAATTAGCTAACGTTCACGTAGAAAGCTGATTATTTCAGTAGCTGCACTTTTTCAGACGCTCTTTCGGGCAGTCCTATCGAAATCTGCCCACTTTTTGTAGTTTTTGATGGGGAACAAAAATTCACCCAAATTGACCCATTGTTACCTGAGGTGTAACAAAATTCCTGCACAAAAATCCCTCCTAAGGTAACCTTGACCAATTTGGGCAAAAGCAGTTGGCGCATGTTAGTTCAATAGTAAGCCACGCCAGCAACCTTTGACCGAAGCCAGCACGGGAGTAGGTCACACGAGTGCAAGCTCTGACGACGCAAATCAATTTGGCGCGAATGGCTCCTGCTCAGCTCGTGGTCTTCATTGAGAAACAGGCAGGAGAATGTATGACGCCTTCTCCGTCAAAGGAAAGAAATTGGAGCCAGAAAGAGACTGCACCTTGTGTGTGCACTTGCGGTGAAGGGTCAACGCATTTCATTGAGGACATGAACTTTTGAGACCAGACAACGCTGTGGAACCTGTCCACCATCAAAACAGGACAAAACGAGGTTCACGTGCCAGTGCCAACGACGGGAGCACTTGTCAGCATTGATCACTTTCAAGTTTTCTGCAAAGATTACTCACACCCCTGGAACACCAACCCCCGGTGATTTCCACCCGGACAGGAGTGGTGGCCACGTTGTACCTAGGTGAAGATCACCCCACGTTGTGGTTAGAGCGAGTTTTTTGTTTCCCTGTTGATCCCTTCACATTGCTAAAATTGACAAAGCTGCACTTACAGTTTTCATATTTCAATTTGGGGGGCTTGGAGCATTGTTTGGGGGGACTTAGCCCACAAAATCCCCCCTGTGGTGACGGGACTGGCCGTATGTGAGACATGAAAGTCAATAGCAGTGCCGCGATCAATCTGATTGCCCAACAATTGTCGTAAAGCATTTACCCATTTTGGGCAAGTTTACCTTATGTGTCTGATTTTCGTACAAAATTTGCCCATTTTGGGCAAGGATGATTAATGTGGCTGAAAATTGCAATGAAAATATAAAAATTTCATGTCTCAACCTAATTTACTTTTATTGCAGATAGAACCACAAGCTTGGAATGACGTTCTGTTTAAACCTTAAACCGACCACCAATGACGTCTGCTGGCGGAATTTTTGGATTTTTCTTTACTTTTTCGTTCCATTGTTAAGAGCACTTCCCACATTTTTTATTGGAAAATTGTTTTTGTTCTTCATCATATAAAAAATTTTCTAAAATCAACACGTTGTTTTTTTCTGATCGGATGAGCTTGAGAAGACTTGCTAAGTTGAACAAAAACCCGCGCGCGCGTCCAAACCTGTCAGTTAGTCCAGTATAAGCGAATAAACGAAATCTGCCCATTTTGGGCAAGGACAACAAAAGTGTTTGTGTTTAGAGGTTACCTGAGCAGGGTTAAAGGGGCTGCAAGGTCACAAAGTAAGGATTTCCAGCCTTTACTAAAAGAGGGCCAAATTAGATCATGTGAAAGCACCCGCGGGCCAGCATTCTCATCCGATATTTTATAATCGCAAAAGCTGTACGCAAATGCACTGCAACACAAAGTTCCTCAATGTCACAATTATCTTTATGCTTCCAACGATAGTGCAACGTTGCACAAGCCATGCAAATAGATTTCAACAATCTTGAAGACGCGACTGTGCCTTGCATTTTTTAAAGTTTAATATTGGGTGCCAACCAGTGGCGTAACGAGGATAAGTGTCGTCCGGGGCCGACCGTAAAAGTGCCGCCCTTTCCACCACTCAAATTTGCTTACAAGAATTTACTGTAGAATGAAAAAAGATCATATTTCGTGCTCAGATATAGGTCTATATGTAATAATGAAGCATCTTCAACAGTGTTCTCCCTAAGAAAATTTCACACTGATCAAATATTTGTTTTAGTGCGCAGCTGCGCATGCAATTGCGCAACCACGTAGACACACAAGCAGTGGCGTTTCAAACGTCACAAGGGCTATGCGATATATACCGGTATACAATATTAAATTTGGAATGTTGGAAGTGCGTGAGAATGAGATTTTGCTGCGCAAATTGTCTGGTGGTACTGCGCATGCGCACATCTTAGAGGGAACACTGGAGATCATCACAATCAAACACAAACAAACTAAAATGGGTCTTGTTTTTCATTGTCAATTACATATCTTGCTTTTTTTGCTAGTCACCACATTTCTCATCGTTACTCTTCCTATTTTTTCCGCTTTATTTACATGTAGGCCTACATATATGACGCTGCATTTTTCGTCAGATTTTCTTTCCGGTTGGCTTTTAGTCTCCGGTAAGTTGCAACACTTGGCTTTAATCGTTTATGCATTCCAGGGGTTCAAACAAATAAGAAAAGTGGTGTCGGCATACCTACTTTACATATGTAAACACTTATGAATGTTAACATTTCGTGTAGTAGGCTATTCCCGTCTTAAACTAAAAAAGCATAGATACTGCATACAGCAGGCTATAATAATAATTTAATTATATGGTCTCAATCGTGTAAAAAATTATTTCATGGTTCACTTCATGTTTCAGTAGTGGTGTAATTCTCTTAGAATATATAAAACGCTTCAAACGTTAACTCTGCCAACACTTGCACGAGGTCCTCATGAAGGTGGGGATCGATTTTGATAAAATGAGTCAAATCATGAAATATCCACGTTATGTCCTACGTTTGTTTTTTTGTTGCGTTCATTAAAATTGGTCGCATCAAACCCTTGTATGAAGTTGTGGGGTGCTTTTAGTCTGCAAGTGCGAAGCAAACAACGTGCCACACTGCAAACGAATTTCCGTTTCCATGCACACATCGACTGCGAATTGTTTTCCGCAATGCGTGTACGGACGCCTAGTTCTCAACCTGCTTAAGTCCCGTGGCAACATTGCAGTGCTGCTCCAGTTTATAACTTTTGACGCATTTCCTCTCTAGCTTTCACGAATATTTTAAATATGTAAACATACAACGCATCTTGCTTCAATAAACCATATAACAGCATTGCGCATATCAAACTTTATACCCAGAGCAAAAGACTTTTACTAACTATTATACACTGTTCCCTTTACACTATAAGCAACTTCGTCCTTGGGAGGTCTGCAGCCTAGATGACCCTTGGTCCTTCGCAGCCTCCAACCCCCTCATGCATTCTATACATCGGTGTACATCGAAGTCATCGCCGGATTACATTATAAAAATCATAATAGCGTCATTCATGCGTGTGTCCTTTATGCTTGTTTCATCAAAGTAAATGTATTAGCGCCATCAAGCGTATATTTTTCTCTTATCGCCACATATAAATCCTCGTGTTCTTTCACGTATCTGCGTGTTCCTTGTTACTGCCATGCATGCTAAGTCTAGCGCGTTGCGTGTGGGAGTGAAGACCTTGCACAATACAATACAATGTTAATGCTGCTTCGATTGCCTGATTCATGATAAGCCTCCTTTGTTGTTGTCCAGGCCTGTCAAAACTTTAGAACATCGCCGTTTCACCAGATGATGCATTTCCTGAAATAGGCTTTCGTAAAGGTTTTGGCATTTCGTAAAAGCCTTTTAAAGTGTTCAGCACCGTGCCGGCATAAAAGAAAAGATGTTAGACTCATCACTGTAAAGCCCTTGTCCATTACACGGGTTGCAGCAAGCTACATGCATTCCGTGCCAATGGTTTCAACAAGTTACAAAAACGAGAAAAGCATTGGTGCGCTATAGCTGCTTTTCACTTCTGTTTCTCTAGATGTATTCTACCATAAGCAACTTAATCCCAGTCTTTTGCTAGTAACAAAGGTTGAGATCACTCAAACACGTCAAGACAGCACTGGTGTGGATGGCAAAGTGACAACAAAGTGGCAATGTAGATTCTGTTGTTCAGCACAAGTGAACATTGCTAATATTCTTTTCAGAGAGATTTACTGTTTCAAATTACTTACCTAATGCAATGTGGTTTGCCGCCGATTGTCACGGGTTTACGTAAACTTCGCAGTTGGGGCTGGAGGATCCTTATGCACAACAAAAAACGCTTACCCGAAGCGTTTTATAAGGGGGAGAGGGTTGTATTTTTCTTTGAAATAAATCAAACGTTTTTGACCTTCAACTTATTTTCTATGCACAGATAGCCTTGATAATCAAAATCATGTTATTTTAAATAGTTTGTGATTGATAGTTTGCCACTAATTGGCAGGGGTATTTGACTGTATGCGTACTCCAAGCATTTATTTCACGGGGGTGGATTGTGCTTGTACTTGAAATAATTACATTTTTCTAATCTTCAAGTCAGTACTGGTAGGGCGGGGCCTGCAGCATATCAACAGCGCAGGGCCCTAATTAAAAATACTCTTGAACAAGTGAAAACTGTTAAATCATAAATTCTGTGGGCAACCATGTGACTACCATTAGGCATACTGAATATCGTAAGTACGAGAAACCTGGTCCAAATAGCAACTGTTGGATATTGTTGGCTACCAGTGGCGTAGCAAGGGGGGTGCCCTGGGCCCCTGGCGGCACCTTATGGGGGGCGGAACTTTGTTGATAATCATTAAATTTTGAAAGGAGTTTAAAATATCTAACACTTCTTTATTACTCTTAAATAAAATTTTAAACGGTCTAACTCTTTTCAGATTTTGTGTTTAGAAGCCCTAGACTGGTAGGTTAGCCTATAAAACAAAACTGGCTGTGGAGTAAGCAAATTGATGAAATGTTTACTCAAAAATCTGGGTCAAATCCAATGTGCTAAAGTACCCCAGTGTTTGTCTTGAAATCAGGGTTTTTTGACACACTTATTTGGGCAGCAATTGCGCCCCAGTCCTTCCTCTCCAGACAAAGCCGTTTCCCCCATCCCAGTCAAAAGTCCTTAGAACAAAAGAAAGAGATGACATTCGACCGCAGATTACCAAACATTACTGATCTAGTATTTCGAGGTTTATATTGCCCCTCTGAAAATCTGATAGAAAAGGCCCTGCATGAAATCACCGCAAATAGTCAAGAATAGCTTAATCCTTTTTCTCCTATCGTTGGTTCCTTAGCAACGCCCCAACCGCACATCAGAACATCACCTGACACCTTGGCACTGGCGACGAACGACTCGTTGGGGCGGCGATGGCTAGTCGGCCTCGCAATCAGAAGGTTAGGTGTTCGATCCACGGCCACTGAGTGAATTGCCGTAGCGCTCATTGGGAAGAGTGTTTACTTCAATCGCCCCGGCAAGAAACATCGTTCAGGCATTGGCTTACCGCTGCTTTCCGCCACCAAAATTAAAAAAAGACTTTTCTTGGCACATCTCATATTTTTTTTAATGTTCAGCGAGATATTTCCAACATGTACCATATAATTTTGGCGGTTGAAGTGAAAGAATCCTGCAAAGGTAACGTTGCGCAGTTTCAACGCAACTGCTGTTTTTCTGCATGAAGTAATGGTGTCGGAAAATGACGTTCTTGAAGTGGGTGGTGCAGTTGATGTGTTTGCGTGGCTAACTTAGAGCTCAGATTGTAAGTTTGAACTGCAAGTAGAGTGAATCAGAGCCAACCAGTAGTCAGTCCAGTTCCGTAGAAATCCCCTTTGTTCAACGGTATACTAACATTTGCAGTCACAGAAAAAGTTATTTCAACAAAAAAGCTTAGGAAAGGTGTTGCTCTCATTTTGATGAAATTGGCATGGTTTGGTAATACACTTTTTGAAATAGGTGTCTCTTTGGAAACCAGTTCCGTCGCCACAGGAGGCTTTGGTGGCCCTAGCCCCCACCAAACAAATTTCCGAGTCTCCCAAATTGAACTATGAAACACTATAAATCAGTGGATTTTTTGTCAAATTTTAGAATGTCAAGCCCCCCTGCACAAACGTAAAGCCTCCCTATTTAAGACTTTCCGGCGACGGTTCTGCTGGTGATGAACGAAGGCAAGGAACAACACTACGCACGTGTAATTGGAAGAAGGCCAGGGGTGTAGTGCTAAAAAAAGAGGTATGGGAACGGCGTTCCCACACCAAATAAAAAGGAAGACTGCACCAAATAATTCCAATAAAGTGAGCATTCGCCTACAAGAATTTCCATACTAGATCTTCCTGTTTCACTGTAGACTTTTGTCTAGCAGTACGAATCTACTTGCCACTATCACATACGTGAGATCGCAGCCATGGTAGTGCAAACAGGTGTGGGAACGCCGTTTCCACCCCACTACACCCCTGAAAAAGCCCAACAGCTAGACCAAGTGTGCCACGATGAAGGCTGCAAGTCAGCATTTCTCACCCAGAGCCAGTTTTAAGCTTATTTGACCTATTTCATCAAAATGAGTCCCGCACCTATAGAAGGTCCCACGCAAGTGCCGACAGAGTTAACGTTGTAGTCCTTCTAAGAGAATTAAACCACTACTGAAACGTGAAGTGAACAATGAAACGTCCTTTAAATCACTGAAATCATGTTATGAAATTAATATTATAGCCTGCTATATGCAGTATAGCCTATATGCTTTTTTAGTTTTAGACAGAGATACTTCACGAAGTAACATACTGAAATGTTTACATTTGCAAAGTAGGTAGGCTATGCCGTCAACACATCCCATAATTTTTTCGTTTCATCCCCTGGAATGAGTAAACCAGATTTTTAAGGTGTTGTAGGGACCCGATTCGGGTCCCTAGAATTGAAAATCGGGTCCCTAGAGTCAGAGAAAATCGGCTCCCTAGGATCAGAGAAATCAGGTCCCTACAGGTCCATACCGGGTATCTAATATTTTCCTTAAAAAAAACTGAGTAAACTATTAAAAAGCCAAGCGGTGGACTCAGGCGCGCAACCAGGGGGGCATTTGGGGCATTTGCCCCCCCGAAATTTTCAAAACATTGCATAGCAAATTTGACATTTGTAGCAACTTTCAAATGATAAAGATTAAATTTTATATTCTAATCATTTTTAGGAAGTCTCATTGGAATTTTTCTTTGTCTTACTGGTAACTTCTCTCCTTTTAAGATTTATCTTGAGACAGGCCTTCTGATCGCAAATTTCGTAAATGATTGGTATTTAATCACAAATATGCTGGAAGTGTCAAAACTTGGGAGATAATTGAAAATGTTCGTATTTCTAAGGCATTTGTTATCTATTTGTTCGTGTACTATTTTTTCTTAGACGGACCTCTATTTTCCTTCATGAAACTTCATAACATTAGGGTACTGTTGAACCGTGCATATTGCTGAAACTTTCAAATTGATAAGAGAAATCTTGACATAACAGTTAGTGCCTCGTCAAATCGCTTGTTCTTCTACGACCTTTTGATTATTTTTTTTAGGGGCAATACGGATCAACATTATTGAAAACGTAGTACATTTCTTAAAAAACGTTGCTTGGCTGCATTTTCGGTTCGAAACCTGATAGTTTTTAACTAAATTTAGTGCGAGGACTGTTTCACATTTTAGTGTCTTTCTGGGTTGATCCCAGTACCACGGCTTGGGAAAAAGGTTTAGTAAAGTGTCATATGAGTGCTAGTCAAGTGTTGAACGCACCTACCTATACTAGACCACTTTGGCGCCAAATGACGCTTTACAAGTCCCTAACTTTTCCAACAGTGCAAGCCCTGAAAGCTCATAGCCTTAAACGTGCTTCTAAAAACTTCACACAACTCGTGGATGCCAGAAAAAGCCGTTTTGCCCCAAACACAACTAATCCGTTATGCGCCAAAGAAACAAGACACCTGACTCGTTTTGCCCGAAATAGTAGCATTCAAAGATCCCCTCACCCTTGACATAGGCTATTCCTCAAGTTTGGGATCTTCATTTGTGATAGAAATTTAAGCACACGCTAGAAGAATAGGGCTAGGACGAATTTGCTAAACAAGACGAAAGTAAGGCAGGTTTACTACCATTGTAACCTATATATCTGTCACACTAAAGCCATGACTACACTAGTTGAGTACGGAACGGAGGCATTTGCATGAAGATACTAATTTTTACTCTGTCCTGATCGTTCCGTCTGCATCTTGATTAAAACTGAAAAGTTCTCATTTTCGGAAATGTTGCGAAGAGAACTTTTGTCTGTGTGTCAGGCTTATGCAGAATCACATGGAAATATTTTCAATTGCAGCAAAACCGTTTGTATGACGTTTAAGGCTAAGAGTGCAAAAAGCACAGTCACTCCATTACTGACACCTCAACAACTTTAATGTGTAGACAAAGAACAACTTAAAATCAAATGACTTCAAATATTTACAATGTGAAACGTACTTTCACGCAGGAGCAAATTCCCAGACGAAATAAAAAATTTGACTTGCTTTCAGCGAATAAAGTTTCTGTGTAGCATATGTAAAATAAAGGGTCCCCTTTCTGAGAGTTTGCCTCGGGTATCTAAAATCTAATATCAACCTTTGCATATAATAAAGAACAAGTTTAACACAAAGGAGCGCGGGGCCCCCAAAAGCGCGGGGCCCGTAGCAATTGCTGCATTTGCTACTATTGCTAATCAGGCACTGCTTCAAGTTGTTTTCTATGGCCACATGGGTTGATAACTAAAATCATGTTGATTTAAATAGTTTGCGATTGTTTGTTTGCCACTGATTGGCAAACATTTTTGTAAACAAATTTCGCCAATTTGCGCTGGAGTATCCTTATGTACAATAAAAAACGTGTAGCCAAAGAGTTGTGCTTTTTTTGAAATAGTTAAACTTTTATCGACCTTCAACTTATTTTCTATGGTCAGATGACCTTGAGAATCAAAATCACTTTGTTTGAAAGAGTTTGTGATTGATAGTTTGCCACTAATTGGCAGGGATATGCCAGGGCTACGGAGCATCGGAGCTGGGCATTTTGCCTGGAACCGGAGCTCAAATTAAAAATCAGGAGCCGGAGCTCAGTTTAAAATTTAGGACCGGAGCTGGAGCTATAGCCATTTGAGAGGTAGCTCTTGCTCCGGGTCCCTTCCTACGGTTTTGCCAAATAGACTTAGCCTACTTTACCTAAAAGAGTGCTCTTTATAGCAGGGGTCTGCAAATAGTGGGTCGCGACTGGCGACACAAATTTGGGCCGCGAGACCTTCCACTCTGGGTCGCCAAATAATTTAAATCAGTGCTTGTCAACCGGATGTATCGTACACCCCAGGGTGTACCAGAATTTTCCAGGGGTGTGCCACTGTGATGGGGTGTACCAGGTGTGTGCTCTTGAAGAACAATCACATTTGTCATATAATGTTCTTAGCTCTATCTCAGTTTGTTAACTTTGCACAGTTTTTAAAACCGTGTCTATCGGAGTGTGAATTCATGAATTGTCCGTTTTTTCTCGACAGTGTGTTTGTGATATTGGTCAGGTGACCATCACGTGATCACGTATCCTTTTTACGTACAACGCAGCAGTGGGGTTCCACAGGTAGGGAAGGTAGGGAAATATTGCTCTAGCTTCGTTTTTTTGTAAGGTATAACGCAACAATCATGCTTTTCTTGTCAATGATTATAAGCAATAATTGTTTCCAAGCAGTTAGCTGTAGCTAAGCGAGAACTATATAATACCGAAAGGGAGTGAATGATCTGTGTGTTAATTATAATTTTACAACTTTTCAGTTCAGATTTTGAGCTGTAATCATCTTATACTTTTGAAAGTTATTGCAGTCAGTTGTTTACCCTCAAGAAAATGGACAGATGCATTTTTTTATAAAACACTTTAGTAGCGAGAGATAGTTGTGAAAAATAGCATAGTAACTATGAAGGTAAAGATTTCAGTGAATCAGGGGAGAGTAAGGATGTCAGCAAATCACATGCTGAGTGCAACGTAACCCGTTTTTCCGGGAGTAACGTCGTGAATCAGCAGCGTACTGTTGTAAAGAAAGCTATTCAGACGAAAAAAGTCTACATTTTAAAGAAACGCAAATGGCATGATGACTACATCTCGTGTGGATTTTATGGCACAAAAGAAGAAATACTGAACCCATATCCTTCAGTGCATTGCCTGTTTTGTACAACCGTATTTGGTAATAGTAATTAGGCTCCAGGACATTTCAAAAACATTTAAAATCAAAGCATCATACCCATCAAGATCAGTCGTGGCATATTACATGCCGCCGAGGGCGGTGCAAAGGGCATTATTTGAGGCATCTCTTGAAAGTCATTGTCGACAACTTTCGTCTTTTGAGAATAGTGTGATAAAAGATACTTGCTTCTCTGAAAATGGCTCATATCCTTAGGCAAAGAAAACGTCCGTTTGCTGAGTTGGAATTTTCTTCCCTGTGTTAGAATTACCGCTGACCTTTGCACGGAGGAAAAAAGCTGTTGATAGATTAAGAAAAATTCCACTATCAGGCAAGACAACTAAATGTAGATGTCTTTATCTTTCAGAAGATTTGTTGAAACAACTTCTTCAAAAGCTGCAGAACCCTCAGTCGTTTCGTATTCATCTCGATGTAATAACCGATATTTCATACGAGGTGCAGTTGATTGTGTATTGTAGGGTTGCCGATGAAGAAAATAACAATTCTCAAGTATCACTTGTACTGTCTAAAAGTTGTTGGACTTTGCGCAACTGCTCAAGTCATCTCCGACAAATTCAATCAGTTTATTGAGGAACGTGGTTTGGATTGGAAGAAGTGTAAGTCAGTTACTACCGATGGAGCAGCAGCCATGCAAGGTTCTACTAATGGAGTTGTCCGAAATATCAAAATCATTTCCCTTGACTGTGTTTCAACTCACTGTATGGTTCATTGAGAAATTGATGGAAGAAAACAATCAGCGGTCAGGTCTGGAGATTGTTGTTGATGCTGTCATAGAAATAGTGAATTTAATCTGCTCACATTCAAAGAAACATTGAATGTTTTCAGAACTGCTCAAACACATGGAAGTAGAGGCAATGAGGTTACTATACCATGCTGAGGTACGATGATTATCCAGAGGAAAAGTTTTAAAACAGGTGTTTCAACTGCGTCAACAGTTGCGGTTTTTTCTTGCTGAAGACGAACACACAATGTCCACAAGTTTTCAAGACAACTTTTGCCTTGGAAAATTGTCCTACTTTTCAGCAATATTTCAGAGCACAAATCGTTTGAATTTATCGTTGCAAGGGTAGGGGTGTGTGTGACGTTTTTGAAGTTGCCAGTAAAGTTCAGGCGTTTAAACAAAAATTGAAGTTGTGGTAAAGTAAAGGATCAGTAGGCGATATTTCAGATTTTGTATGCTTACACAATTTCTTCCAAACTATTAATTGCGAGACTAAAGACACAAACCCGGATCAAAGGTAAAACCAATTGTGCACAAGCATTTCGATGTTTTACTGCAAAATTTCGAAGTCAGTCTATTTTCCAAAAGACGTATATTTGAATCTGATTTCTCTGCTATGGATTGTGCAGCTCTTTACAGCGAGAAACTCAACTTGAGCTACTTGAAATTATTGAGTTACGTCAGACTTGATCCAAAAGGCAGATTTTAGAACTTTTATAAACTACCCTCATTTTTGAGTATCACTTCTCAGCATCCCTGATTGCTGAAATCTCAGTCAAAAAGCGATTTACGTTTTTGTTCGCATGCCATTTAACTACCTTTGCGAGGAGAGATTTTCTGCTCTCGTCAAAAATAAATCAAAACAGAGAAACTCAATGAAGAATGTTGATCTAGAAAAACCAACTTCGTGTATAGGAGATTAAATATGGCACAAACAAGCACGTACTTTAAACATTGCATGGTTTACCATTTGAAATCGGCTAAGCAAGGTCTACAGCGAAAAAATCTCTTAAATTTTGCACTTTCGCAGTAGTAGATTTTACTGTAGTGCATGGCAGGGGTGTACAGGTTTTCGAGCAAATTCTAAAGGGTGTACCAATACAAAAAAGGTTGACAACCACTGCTTTAGATAGCAACTGTTTGTATCTCCAGCGTAGGGGTTGATTTGTAAAGAAACTGCTTGTACCTCCAGCATAGGGGTGGCTTTTGAGAGCAGCTGATTGTATAGTATCTCCGGAGTAGGGATGAGTCTATGCAAACGTTTTAGATGGGCTGTAAGTGTAACCATGTAAAGTGGCCAGGGGAATATCTATAGTATTGTTTCCCGCTTGTCTCAGGTTAAACGTTTGCTTTTTTGACATCATAATCGCTTTATTTAGGTTGTGAAGGCACAAACGAAACAACTGCCTTCAAATCAACTTCCTACTCTGGAGGTACAAACAGTTGCTTTCTAAAACCATCCCTTCACGGCAGGCACAAATAGTTGTTTTCGAAATTAACTCCCTACGCTGCAGGTACAAACAGTTGCTTCCTAAATCAACCACTATGTTGGAGATACAAGTATTGGCTTTGTAAATAAATTCCCTACGCTGGAGTACAAACAGTTGCTTTCTGAAGACATCCCTACGCTGGAGGTACAAACAGTTGCTTTCTAAAGGCATCCCACGCTGGAGATACAAACACATGCTTTCTAAAGGCATCCCTATGCTGGAGGTACAAACTGTTGCTTTCTAAGACTAAAGGCATCCCTATGCTGGAGGTAGCCTGCAAACAGTTCATTTTCCATCAGTTATGCAGTGTTACCTTGTGCATTGGTTAATTATCTTGTTAATCGCATGGCCTATGATGAGAGTACAGTGTGGTTTCGTGCTCAACATTGCTTGAAACCTCTGAGGCCGTTACTTTCTAAAGGCATCCCTACGCTTGAGGTACCAACAGTTGCTTTCTAAAGGCATCCCTACGCTGGAGGTACAATCAGTTGCTTTCTAAAATCATC
>Ga0210059_1011191_pt1 | contig 13759 bp, 7 predicted proteins | sample Ectturendosymbi2_FD_188042 | JGI IMG/M metagenome (GOLD analysis project Ga0210059, IMG submission 188042) | Ecteinascidia turbinata endosymbiont from Florida, USA - Sample 2 (SPAdes) (version 2) | ecosystem: Host-associated > Tunicates > Ascidians > Unclassified | place: Key West, Florida...
TTCTCCATACTTCTTATACTTTTTTCATTCGTGTTGTCATGAAAACGAGTTTCTCCAGTGTAGGCGAGGAGGAGGGTTGTTGCTCAAGAACGTTTCGAAATCAACGATGATACTGGTTCTCACCTCTTCACGAGTCGACGCTCGTATATAGGGCGTTTTTGCGCCATCGCGCGCGAGGTGCATTCTATTCAGTGATTTGCGCTGCGATTTCAGAAACCGAGCTGCGGGCAGAAACCAGTGTCCGCTACAGGAGTGCGCCCACGACGATACGCAGAGAGCGAGAAAGCCGGTAGCCGGGTTCCGCGTGTCCACTACACCAGCAACAAGATGTGAGTACTTCCGCGAAAAGTTAAGATTGCTTTGAAAAGTATTGGTGGCGAAATAAAACATCCAGCATTTTAGCAAAGCTAATATACGCAATAAATTATCAGGTAAGTTTACATTGAAACTCACAACACGTCACATATTGCCTCTGAATCAAGTTTGCCATTATCCTGCGCCACACAAATATTTGAAATAAAAATAAGTGTTCTTGCTAAAATATCGTCCCCCCACACAACATGAACTGTATGCTTTTGAAACTGCAGGGACAAGGGTAAACAAATTAGCGAAGAAGCAAAAAAAAACAAATAAATAAATCACGAAATAAGTAAAGAAATTGAGTAGGAGTGACAGGAGGTAATATTTCACAGTGATCCAGCGATCGGACAGCTATCGGCAGAAAAATCTGGCTAGAATTACATCAAAAACAGTAAAACAACGTTTACAAATAACATTTTTTAAACTTTTTTGTTGTTTCTTTTAAAGAAAACATGAGAAACTTTTTAACGTTCAGAATGTCCACCATCTTGAATCTTGTCGTTGCTGCTTTCAACCATAGGAACCTGTGAACAGCGTTAGCGATATGCGATGCTCCTGATGGGATGCACCATGTGCGGAAACAACTATTACCTAAATCGAATAGCATTTTTGGAAATTCTTTTAAATTTGGATCTATTTATTCAGAAAAATGCTTAAATTTTGTTTAAGATCTTTTCCAATAAAAACATTCGTAAAACTTTGTTGTAAGATTTTGATTAAAATATATGTAAATGTTTTCCCTTATTAAGTTCGATGTAGAGGTTCAGAATGTCAAAATGCCAGTGAAGATGTTTCAGTCTTGGTAATGTGTCAGCCAATTACAAGCAGTAATCGGCTTCTTTCAATTAATTGCTCTGGTTTGCATCTTACAATCATAGATTAAAAACGTAGTGTTCAGACCTACGCAGATAGGACGTCTTTTGTTGAAAGTAAACTATGTAGAGCATTTTCTTTCAATGCAGAAGAAAGTTTGCCTCGTGTTTATCCCAAGCACAAGAAGAGTAATCTAAGCACAAAAAGTTACGCTAATTTTGCGGTTTACCCAATTACCATATTGTTCAGACTCGTGCCTTTGATGCATTGGTGAATGGAGCGTTTGTCCACAAGGTGAACCAGGCGATCATTACACACATTTGAATGACGCTATCCTTAGCAAAAGGAAGACATTCGAATGTTCTTTCACGTTGTACGCATTTCTAAATCCTATGCCATTTCTTCAAGGCTTCCTCCGGTGTGTCCGTTGCAACTGTAGGCCAAATATTTTGCAAGGATTCTAAACAAAATGTATAATAAAATTTAGGAATCTTGACAACGAAAATGTATATAAATGTTATACCTGCGTTAAAGGTATTGTTTTGTGCAATAGCTTGCAAGTTTGGTTCCAATGCACACGACTGACGTCATCCTAGTCAGATGATTTTACTCTTAATTTATAAAATAATACAGTCTACTTCAGAGGCTAAGTGCAAGCATTCTTCAGTAGCCAGTGATATCGGTGTTCAGAGAATTGTTAGTGATCATATCACATTCGCAAAACGATTCTTCAGCAAATATGCGTACTTTAATTAACAAATTGCCAAATTCCAAACCTATTTGACTTTTACAGTTTGACTTTAAAAAGGTATCAAGAAAATATATTTGTAAGAGAGTTTTTGCGAATGCAAAACAATTTTAATTGTCGAACTTCGTAAAGTGCAAAATGCATCCATAAAAATTTTTCTGATTTGAACTTTTTCAGCTACAGTCAGTTTTCGAGTCAACAAGATTCCTGGAAATGTAATATTTAGTGAACCCTTCATTATTTCATCATCATGTTTATTATAGTATTTAACCGATTATGCTGAAACACCTTGAAACTGTATGAAAATATTGGACCCTTGAACAAACTTGTAGAACTGTTGCAGTTATAAACAATCCATTTTTAGAGGTCACCCACAAAACTAAAGTTTTCAGAAGGTTTTCTGTTCTAAATTAGAAGTGGCTACAAGTTTTGGATCTACTGATAACCATATTTGATAACTATATATATATATACATCAAGGAAAGAAAAATTGAAAAATTGCCCATTGTAAACATCATGCTTATGCCCTGCTGTGAAATGCATAATCAGACGATATATTACAAAGAAAAAGAGAGTTTGAAAACATTACTTGATCAATGTTTGCGTTCGCCATTCTTAAGCACGTGACGCCTTCCTCAGACAGGTTGCACTTCGAAATTGTAAGGGTTTTAATGTTCTGCAAACAACGACTGATAGCCTTGGCTCCGTTGTCACCCAGGTTGTTTGCTGACAAGAGTAAAGTTTCCATCTAACAACCATATTACAGTAGTGTAAAACCTTGGGCAAAACTGTTCGAATTTCGATAAAAATACAGACATGGTTGATTTTCAACGCAACCACTAAATTTCACATAAAGTGAAAATTTAACAAGAATACAAGAACACATTTTCATGATCTGCTTTCTCACTGGCGTGTTTCTTTTCGTGATTTCATTGGAAATGATCTGCATGTTCGATGCATTCAAGTTGCATTTTTGCATCCACAAATGTTTCAAGTTCGGGACACATTGGCTTAGGTGCTCTGCACCAACAGAATCAATCCGGTTGCGACTAACGTCCAGCAAGTTTATCTGCAACAAATACTATTTTAAAGTGTAGTAGGCTACAGAAACCATTCTAAACATCATCTTTCTGACTGGCGTACGACTAGGGCAGCAATGAAGACCTAAAACTTGGAACATTTATGCTGCCTTTCCAATCTCGTGCTCAGCATTATGGCATTGGTTCAATGGACAATGGAAAGCATCATACACGCAATGCTGACAATACACTTTCCACCATTTTATCATTATCTATAATGTTTGTGCGGCTCAACCACGCAGAGGAAGAAAGAAGGAATGATGACGCTGGCATCTGTCTTCTTCGTTACAAATAAAGATTGCAAAATCACCAACACCCTTTTTATCTCATTGTTTATATTTGTTGAAAGCATACCGAAAGATTTGATTTCACGATTTGTGACGTCAGTATTCCGATGTCGTCGCTCGATAGCAAGGCCTCGAAGATTTGCAAAGAACTAATGTTGTGAATGCATTTTGACAAGCTTTGCACACCGTTTGACCCAATTTGATTTTCTCCCAAGTTTATTCGTTTCATCTGCAAAAAAAACACAGAGCGATGCCATGCCAAACGATATTGCCAAATGATATGATGTAGGTGAACCACTTGGCAATGAGTTGCGTGTGAGGCAGGGGCAACTACTTTCTCGCATGCAAGCAATCAAACGTGGGTCATTCAGTTTTAAAATGTGGAGTACCGTTCAATAAAAGCACATCACAGTTAGAAGCTAAATGTACGATGGCAACGGTTTCAACCAAAGTAATTGACAGCAATAGTTTCAATGTTTCATAAGAAATAGCACCCAGTTTTACAAGGAGTGCCTTGGATTGCGGCACATAGATGGTTATACCAGGCCTGCATAACTCATAAAGCTCAAAGGGCAAAGTTGATCAGCATAAATTTGTCGCGGGTAGAAAAATATATTTCGTTTCGATGTAGAGGTTTATTGGTGGTTCGAAAGAAATTCTGGAATGACAATTTCCTCACCAAACTTTGGCTTTCGCAATGTTTTCTGCAATAGAGAAAGCTCTCGAGGGCCGCATGAGACCCGCGGGCCGTGTGCTGTGCAGGTCTGAGTCAGACAATGGTTCCAAGTCGGGTTTCCGTGTCAGCAAAGGTGCAGCTGAGTTTGACCAATTTTGCATCAAGTTCTCTCGGTAAAACAAACTACATGCACAGCTAATCCCTTGCAAATACTCTTGGGTGAGTGCTTTGAGATTAAGTCTGCTTGATAAGGGTGCCAAAACAATGAATTGAATTATTTGACAAGGGTCCGAAAAAGACTGACAACCACTTGATCAAGCGATTGAACGCATATACATGTCAAAAACGTTCCCTTTCTCCTTACCGGTGTGTCACGTTTCTCAATACCGCTTGCTAGAACGTCGACGTCATCACCAGTTACACCACAGCCAATCAAAACAAGAGTTTGCATGTTGTGGATGCATTGTGACAATTGCCGAAAGCCTTCGCTGGTGATCTCGTTCTTGGTTAGATCTAAACTTTTCATCTGAAATGTTTGTAAGTTGTATTAAAACACAAGTCAAAGTCCGCTTTTGGAAAAAAACATATTTTTCTGACGTTCATTTAACGCCCATGCACTTCGCGAGGGTAAAACAAATTTGTGGATCACGTTACTGGATGCGACGACGGAACGTCTTTCTGCACAAAACTATATTTGCTCCGTGGATTTGAATTCATACACTCTACGTTGGTGAAGTGACAGGTGCACCACTTTTCACACCGTGTTGTTTTGCAATACCATCTTAAAGTTTTTTTTGAAGTAGAAACACGTAAGTACAATGTATTCAAAATAATACTGCAAATATTTCGTAGCAACCACATTAAAACTGATGTGTTGTTAAAGGTTTTAGAATGTTATCTGAAACATAACATGTCATATCAGGCAGATCATACTTCGACCGGATAGAGGCCGAAAAAGACTATGTTCAAAGGAACACGTTCTGCACACATAACTCATTCAAGAAATTTTAAACGAGCAAATTCAAAATGATTATGCTAGTTAGCTTCACTTTCAAAACGCTGCAATTTTTTAATATACTCTTTGAGTTTTTCCATTTGTTTCATACAAACTCCTGATTTTTTGTAATCGTGATATAAAACTCGTGATAGAAAATAGCGAAACATCAAAGATTGATATTTTGCTTGAAGAGCTTGAATGCTAAATATGAGAATACCGGGAATTTTTACCGATTCAGCGATAGATATATACTTTACTTTTTGTCATGAACGCATGCTTCAGAACCTTCAGATTTCTTACTGGTGAGGGAAGTTTATCAATTGCATTTGTCAGAGTTTCCAGAAAAAGCTCATCGAGATTGCATTCGCTCAAAACCAACATCTCGGTCATGGGGAGGCATTTCGTGCAGTGATCTTTGCAGTTTGAAACTTCTTCGTTTCCTGACAAGTCCAGGAACTTGATCTGCAACAAAAATAATTGTCAAAAGCTGTGTATTTTACTTGTTGATGACAAGTCTATGAAGAGGTATTATCAAGCGTGAAGGTTTCAGGTTTTATCATCCATAGGCGTAGCCAGGGCGGGCCAAAGGGACCATGGCCCCCCCCTAAAATTTTTGGAAAACAGTCATTTTGTGCTTTGAGAGGCGTTTTTCCAAACAAAATAGTTGTTATACGCCTAAAATCAAACATTTTGGACCCCCAAAATTTCCCCCCCCCTCACATTTTTGGGCTGGCTACGCCACTGTTATCATATCCACAAAACAGACTTTTCAGAGTTTTTCGCAAGCTTTATTTTTTATTGCTAAGGCGATTTATCTCGCGAAAAAGGTTAAAATTCATGACAATCTTCGCTCAGATTCAAATTACAACAATCCTCACTGCAAACGTTAAACCTCAACAAAATAAACGTCTTTGTATTTCTGCACGTGCAAGCAACCTGTGGCAGCTTAGTTTCGTTAGACTCGCTGTTGCACTTCTTTCGGAGTTTTAGAATTGGTTTGTTGTCTGCAACCGTATCTGACATAATCCAAGTAAAGTAAAAGTTACTCTCTGCGATTTGTTGTTGTCAGTGCAAATCAACTGTGGGACAAAAACAAAGTAAAAGTTACTAATTGCGATTTGGTGTTTGCCAGTGCAAATCAATTGTGAGACGAGAACAATGGAGCACACTTCGTTGCTGGCAGCCGACTCCAGTATTTCGACAAACCAGAACGAACCGGACTAAACCAGTTTCATCTGCTCTTACGAAAGGAAAGCTTGACGCAGAGGAAAATTCCGATGCTGGCTCTGATAGTAGTCTGACAGCATCGTTGTCGAGCCTTGGCAGGACGAGGTTGGTGAAACAAACAGTTCGAAGGCAAAGCAGTGTTATTTCGACATTGTTTTGTATCGCAGCATGTGTAAAATATCATGACTTGCAACTGCTCTGCGATGGAATGTGACTGCAACATGCATCCGATGTGTGTTCACGTTGTTGCAGATTCGCACGACTGCACATCACTTGCATGTGATGTTTTTCCACCATGAATATTACGCAACAAAATCAATAAATTTCGCACGAAACTGTCTCATTTTCGTGACAACATGTTGAGTTCGTCAGATCTACACGTCGCTTTGCATGCGATGCTTCTACTGTTCATCGAATGCGCAGTGTCAGAACTCCGGACACATAGATAGTTTTCTTCTTGCCAGTTCCATATACGGAATTTCGTCTGTAACGTGACGATTTTCTCGAACATTCTACACTTTTTGCTGAAATTACAAAACTTCACGCTGAAATCTGCTGATCGCCGTCACGGAGCGGCAATTCAACGGAGTAGTCCTCTTCTAGACTACTTGTCTCTTACAGACCAACGAACCCGAAGGAACAGTGATGGGAAAGATAAACTTCAGAGTTGTCCTGTGTGGCAGTTATCTGGTGAAGTTGTCCGGTGGCTGTTGTCTTGATACGATTTATATGTATAAATATATACCTGACCTTCCCGTATGTAGAAACAGCAATGTACACATTCCAACCCATGTGTGGATCGTGTGGTGACGCACTCCGCTGGCAACATTCGAAAGAAAGGCCGCAGACTGCACCAGCACTCTAACAGAAAAGTAGGTATCTAGCAAAAATTGAAACTTGCAATAGCTGATGTCTGACATCTCGGCATGAGGAAAATTGGTTGTTTTCTCCTTCACTGATTGATTGAATAATTTATTTATTGTTTCATGACTCAGCTAGCCAATGGAAACAATACCAAGAGCCAATGCGCAATAACAAAACCAATTGTTAGCGAACATTAGAATAAATGAAAACACAATGGCAAAATAACCAATCAATTCAAACAGAGTGTGACTGTGCTCGTTAGAGGGCGTGCGCAATCACTTCACAACACATTCGTAATTTACCTGGCCTTGACCGACCAGGGTTAGATTCAGTGTCCTACTCTGGATGTAGTATTGTAACACACGTTACGAGCTAGCGAGCAATAGTGTTAAGAAAGTGTCTGTAACCCTGCGGTTCTGCCTCCAACGCCGTTGTAAAACCTTCTGTTGTGTCTGTTTTTATCAACCTGCGTCGTGCAGACAGTGTGTGCTTGTACTCTGTGGACTTCGTGTCTGTTTCAAAACATTAAAATTAAATAGGATAGGTGAAGGACCATGGTGGTCATCTTGTCAACCAACCCGTGTGTTACATTTTTAAACGTGTTGAAAAGCAACAACTGGAAATCAAGTAAGCACAGATAGAAAAACAAAAAACAAAGAACATGGTGAAGTGAATTTACAGGTGAAGGGAGCATGCCTATGCGCACAGAGTTGTGGATCAAATTGAATTGTGAAAATTTGGTGCACACTCAGCACAACCACATTTCGATTGTCTCACCGCGCACGGGAAGGATTTCACACAATATTAGCGCATTTGGATGATTATACAAGCATAAGAAGCAAATCGTGTTTGCACAGTCGGTTGTGTTTTGCTACTCTCCGCTTACACGAAAACCAGCACAGAGTTATTACGAAATTGAATGGTACAAAGTAGACTGCTCTTTCACAATTGTATAAGCGGGGCGCATTCAAAACTTCAATACCGAGGTCGAGCAAGCATTTGTTGTGCTTGAGGTTTTCCCGGCTCTCACTTTCTACCGTGAAGCACTAAAATGAAAGGATAATTTTACATTTGAGAACACAGTTGCACGCCACGAATTTTTTACGATACCAAAGGCCACACTGAACGGCAAGCACAACTCTTTACATGTGAAGCTGGCGCCAGTCAGTCTGCAGTTAGTTCTCTTTCTAACTGCGTAGTGCATCCTTTATAGAAATCCGTTTCCGAGTTTTGCGACAGGAGAATAAGAATATCAACGTCATAAAAACATTTCGCTGGTCAATTTTGCTGCGTAATGATACCAATATCGCCCAGCGTTGAACCTTAAAAGGTGGTTACGTTCAATCCAGCCTATTTGTCTTTCCGATGTTTGCCGAAAGCGTTCGGAATCTTCCTGATGGTTGCTGAGACGCTGAAGGAATGTTCGATTTTATAGTTTGCGTCTTGTGACACAATTGAGCAAGATTCTTCACCGACAAGGTTTTCTTGGGCTAGTGTTTGCTACGCCTGGATTCAAGCACAAATAAATACATAACCAGACGAGGGGCAGACGCCTCTACACTCAAAAGCAAGCAGCACAATAGGCCAACACAAACTTAGTACCTGAGGTGGATCAGAACAGCTTTTTAACAGACTTTTCGGGACGTCGCGCGGTATCAGCGATGGCTGGGTACCGCGATCAAGCACTGTTTTTCCGGCTGCTTGGAACTGTTGCAGCAAATAGTTTGGTCATGACCACACGATTGGACCCGTGACCAACGTTCTCCAACAAATCGAAGTCACTCGTTAACACCGCGCCAGTGAGACAAGCACACGCTACGCGTTTGTATCTGGACAATTCAGGAAGCAATACATATCTCAGCAAGAGCAATTAGACCAATCCTAATTACTGCACAGTTTTTTTGTCTCTCAACAGGCCAAGCACATCAAATTGCAATTAAAACATTAGCTTCAGGTTTTTGCACAACTGGATCACACCCTTGGATCCTTACGCTGCGCATCTCTTCCATGCATCCGGAACGAACTAGTACTTTCTGACAACTTTAAAGGAAGGAGTGATGGTCTTACTATGCCGCCCTGTCTGCTTCCGTTGATTTTGGTTGTATGCAGCTACGGTTGACAGATGCGTTTTTTTTTAAATACCGGCCATTTTGTCAAAAGTGACAGGTCTAGACTGCATTCGTAAGCGCATATTTAATGGCACGGGATTCTGGAATAACATTTTTCAAAAAGAACGCATTATTGATAATGCATTTGTTTTGAATGTTATTTTCTTTACAAATTCATGAAGCTCCCACAATGGTTGGTTTGAAATGTTTCAAACAGTATGGAAAAGTACGCTTTGTGAGCATATTCTACAGCCGTATGCTTAGCATTAGGAAACTAACCTACTTTAAATGAAAAACGATAGCTGCAGTGTTTAATGTGAACGGAGGTGTTAAACTCTACAAAGACAATGCACTTAGTAAAATTCCAATTTTTTATGTTGTGTATCAATTTCTGAAGTGAATGTCTTTCTGTACAATTTGATGGTATTTGCTTTCCTACAGTAGTATTGCCTTTGTCAACACCATAACACATCTATTGATTTTTTACGTGCTACATTCACTTCACTTTGCAGCAAACATTTTCTAGCTCACTTGAAACTCTTCAAAAAATTTCTCACTACCTTCTAGACCACTAACACTGACTGAGAGATGAACTTCCGGTTTATTCGCTGGCGCTTGAACCCGTTATAGTGCGCTGACGAAAGAATGTGTCTGTTCAATGCAGCTCGCGTGATTGTGAAAGGTTCGCTAGTCTCTACAATATCACTGCCGTCCCGTCCATTTCTATGATTTTCCTGCATTCTGCCTGCAATTACCAACGGTAGTAGTTTAGACAACAACCCCACCTACGCCGGTTACGCGGTTAATTGCCACAAAATGCTCATACAGATCAGGTTTAGGACGACGAAAGATGCTAAGATGACTAAACTAGGGAAGAGGGAAAGCAGAGAGACAATGAGTGTTGTTTGCCATTATATAAACTTCTCAGAAGTAATTGTCCTGACAAGATTCACTACTAGAGTCATTATAATTTGAGAAGTTCTGCATAGTTATTTTTCCAGTTACTGCAAATTATTTATTTTCAAAATACCCGGCTTCAGGCATTTGTTTTAAAAATACCGGCTTCTTACCGGCCCCTGCAAAATTAGCAATAGAACACCGCCAGGCTGGTGAAACAGCGGCCATCTGGCATCCCTACATGTAGCTAGTCACAAATACCTCAGGAACTGTGGTGAGTATAGTATTAGCGCACAGGTTTCAGCGCCTTTCGTTACAGCAACCAAGAACTAATCATTGGGCCAGGTGTTGGATGTAGGTACGAGGTATTGCTCATGGGCGGAGAAAGGGAGGAAACGGAGCCTTGGCTAGTTGGTTCTCCCTTGGATTTTGAAGATTGGTATTTTGTTATTATTGTTCTCGTAGAAAAATGGTTTCTCTTCGTTTCGGAGTTGATAAAATGAAAATTCGCAACTGATGCCACCCTGGAAAAAATTATTTTAGCCACCCTCCGGAAAAATCCGCTATTGGCCCTCACATAAAAAAGTCCTTCCGACGCCCATGGTGTTGCTAGTTTGACGTATTCAACTTAGTAAAGAAGGAATACGATCAAATGACCGTGCGCGGCAAACCCAATGGAGGCCACGTCTGTATATTACAGCTCAGATAGAATCGTGTTATAGTAAACCCTAGTTTGCCAAGGCTTTTAAAGTTGCCTTGAAAGTTCAGTGGGAGTTCGCCAACCTCCACCGAATAAGTGCAACAAAGCAGAGGTGGCTAAGATTCCGGAGTGCTGGAGTTGACTCCGGCAGGATTTTGAGTTTTTGCGGACCCGGATCCGGAGTCACTCCTTATTTTCGACAGTGTCAGGAGTCTGCATGGTATTAACAAAAAGGAAGAAAGGTTGGACCAAAATTTGATATTTGGTTGCAGCGATGATTTTCGGAGCTTGAACAGGAGATGGATTCTCAAATTTGAAAAAACTTCGGACACGGATCCGGATCAAGATTTGGAATTTGTAGAGCAGGAGCGGAGTCAGAGCCCGAGAATGTGTCACCTCTGCAGCAAAAAGGTCTGCAATTAAAGCTTTCCCACAAAAATAGTGAATTTCAAACCTTCAGGCCAGAACGACAACGGAAACAATTAAAGCAGAAATTCATTTACTTAAGGAACTCCAGGAAGTCGTTGCATAGTACCCTGCGGCCGAACGAAATGCTGAACCACCGCTTAGCCTTGGAAGCAGCATCCTGTACGTCGTTGGGACCAGAAGAGATACCAGTGGGAGAACTCATTAAGCAGATAAAGAATTTATTAACCACGCAACACAGCACGAAAACAGCCAACGTTCCTCCTACGAACCTTTGCGTGCGTCGATACTCATTGCAATGCGCGACGAAACAGGACACTCCCCTGTCATACGTAAAACGTTTTCATTGTAAAGCTCCTGACCGTTTGGTAAGAAACTGTCCTACGGTACCACGTAGGACAGATCGACGAAGAAATCACTCTGTTTTCTAAATGCAATCTTCGAATGCTGATAACACGCATTCGCATTCTTTGCTACTACTGACCGCCTTCTAATTGTTTTCTACTCTTTGGGGATGATATTTTTCATGAGGGTTGACTACCACGGTCATCAAAATGCTGTAGCACGATTGCGAGTAATTGCGTGAATGGCTGATGCACTAAAGAATGATAGCAATTATTTCCCTTGAAATTTAGGTCTCAAGTTGATAACTCCATACAATGCAAACATTGGTTAAGAAAATATAGAGCGACTAAATTTTTCGGTTTTAGATGTTAACTTACGCTTTCAAATAAGAAAAAAATGATGTTTGACGACCACTATATATTAGAATCGTCTGAAGGTGATTCAGGCATTTGAAACGGAAATCTTTCAATAACTTTGAGATTTCTTGGTGCTGCAATATAATCCAACATTGCACGCAGCTGACAGTGCAAAGCTCACCTTTGTTACATGAAAATGTTTCCTGTTTCTAGTGAAGACCTACGGAAAATATATCAATACTTTGCTTTTCTGCTATAAAATCTAAAAGGCAACGTTTGGTTCAGTTTTTTAGATTTGTTGGCAAAACGCAAAATATTATTGTTATTACAAAATTTTTGTCAACAAATTTAACCGATGTTACGAAACCCTTTCAGGCCAGCAGAAACCACGATTGTGCCTTGTTCATATTTGTGCATTACTCCCAGTCGCTACAGCTGGAGAGCTGTTTAAATCTTCTAAAGATGCGGAAAGTCTTGTAGTTTCGATTGAAAAAGATTTGGAAGTTTTGGATTTGAACTTTTATGTTAGTGACGTCGTAATTGGGGTAAATTTAGGGTTTTTGGTTGACTTTATCGGGCCCAAGGGCCGACGACTCAACATAAAATTTTTTGTTTTGTTATTGAAAAAACTAGGCAAAATTCGCATCTTTAAAGTTCTTAATTGGTCAATTAGCGTTTGTGGTTGGCAAGAAATGGCCAAAAAAACATATTTTCGGCCAAAAAAACAATCTTTAGAATTTTGCACAAAATGTGTTTTTCTGGCCGTAACGTGAGAAACCCAAACGTTAGATGGTCTCTTTGTCACAAAGAAGTGCTTCCTACTGGACGAAATTTCTGTGCAATGCCATACTTTACATCAAATGCACACATTTCCTTTCTATACGTGTATCTGTAAAGGAATCTAAAAACATGTAGATAGAGAAAAAAACTTACGGGATATGAACGGCGTGAAACCGCTTCAAAGACCCCATTTATGTCGCCGCGCGACAGGTTGCAATAATCAAGTGAAATTTCTTCAATGTCGTGTAGAGTGTCGGTGAGGTCGACCGCTTTCACGAACTGGCTCCTCACATGCAGCTTCCTTATCTATGACAAAATCAAGATTTGAACAAAAACATGCTTTTTGAAGAAGAAATAGAAGGAACCTGAGACACATTCAATAATGGACAATAATAACCTTGTATGGTTGCTGCTTCCTTAAATGCAGGAGCTTTTTCAATCCGTCTTCTCCGAAATCAACAGGATGTTCGAAAGTCCCAAGGCTTAATCTTGGCTTCGTGTTGTGAGCATGGCTGAGCAGGTAACATAAGCTGACTACGTCGCTCGGAAGGAGGGTCTCACACAACAATATGTCGCATGGAAGAAGGTTAGCTACAGTGGCGGTAACTTCACGGTTGTGCAACTCAAACACCCAAGCACTTATTTTGAGAAGAAGAAAGTCAGTTGAGGAATAATCAAAACCGAGCCTTTCGGAAAACTGAGCAACTTCGTTCAGGTCAATGCAGGACGGGTATTCATGGATAGTTTCATTTCTGAACGTTTTCGTGGAATCCTCAAGAAAATCTCTAAGCATTTTTCGCTTTGCCTTCCAATTGTCGTTGACATTCGGGTACAACGATAGGAGATTTTCAAAGGGCTCCTGGTTGCACAGGCCATACATAAACTTGACCACTGTTTCCCATTTGTTTTTTGAAAAATTATGCCAAATTTTGTTGAAGTCTTCAAGTGTAGATGACATCATTAAGTGCATTGCCGAAAGAAATTCTTGCCACATAAGATGCGAAAAGTAGAAAATTTGGTCGCCGTCAAGAATTTTTTGCTGCTTATACCTATTTCCCTGAGCTTCAACTTTCAGAAAAGCTTCAAACATTTTTTG
>Ga0210059_1011192_pt1 | contig 13758 bp, 8 predicted proteins | sample Ectturendosymbi2_FD_188042 | JGI IMG/M metagenome (GOLD analysis project Ga0210059, IMG submission 188042) | Ecteinascidia turbinata endosymbiont from Florida, USA - Sample 2 (SPAdes) (version 2) | ecosystem: Host-associated > Tunicates > Ascidians > Unclassified | place: Key West, Florida...
TAAATTTAATATATTTTGACTGATGAAAAGTTCTACCTAGGCACTTGCAGACACATGCAATATTAAGGGGTAATCTCCAAAATGTTTTTCAGCATTGTGCTTAGGAAACCTGTGTGAAATTTGTATGACTGTAACTTTGCACATGTGATATCAACGCATGCTGTAAACATCAGTGCACATCTGCTATGGATGGATTTTACAGGGTGCAGCATGATCCATAATTCACAGCACCTACTTCATGAGAGGCATGAACAGCAATTGCCAAATTCCTGAAATCTGTACATCAGTGTACAATGCTTTCCAACTCCACACTGTACAACCCTTGGTTCACTACCCTGCACAGTAGATGTTTACCAACGCGTCTGCCACACGTGAATGACTTCAGCAGACATGTAAACCGAACGGTTCAATGACGTCAGAATGGGCTGTCTCGTTTTGGTGGACCGTCGCTTGACATGTAAACGTAGTAAAAGTGCAGTAAATGCATTAGCGCCATCAAGCGTATTCTCTCTACAACTGCCATGTATATATCCTCATCTTCTTTAATATATTTGTGTATTTCTCTTTACTGCAATGCATGTTTTAAGTCTAGTGCCTTGCATGTGGGAGTGAAGACGTTGCGCAATACAATACATTTTTCATACATGGCAACAAAGAAATTTGTGAATTCAAGGCTTTTGCTTCAATGACGTTGACAATTTGGATGCAGTAGTTCATCGTTTCTGACAACTCCTTTGGTAAAACTTTGATCAGTAGGGCTTCCCTCAGGTCATAGCCATGGGGTCATACCTTCCAAAATTTTGTTGTGCCCAGAATAATTTGTTTTAAGCGTACAATAAAAACAAAAAATTGTGTCCCCCTAAAATTGTTTTTTTCTCCCCAAACATTAAAACCTGACTACGAGCCTCACTTCTGTATGCAAACACCAATGTGTAATTTAAATGACTGGATTTGACCTTTCACTAACGCAGCAAAACCTATACCTACGCTCACCGTTATTACTTTATGTCAGGCCTACCAACCATTTGGTTGTGAAAACTTCAATTCTGCTGTCACAAAAACATAGGCATACCATATGTCTTGTTTTAGCCAGGACAGTCCTGGTTTCAAGACTTTGTCCCTGTCAGTCTACCAGAGTCCTGGTTAGGCATTCAGTCAGCAGCATATGCCTGCAGCTGGTACATCAACCCTGTTGAGAGAATTTTTTCTATAATGAATAACATGTGGTCTGATAATGGAAGCAGACTGCTGCAGTACAATATGAAAGTGCTTATCACCTGTAATTGATACTGATTTTTCCTGGTGTGATTTTTATGAGAAAAGAAAGTTAAGGAAAGACTTTGAAGGAAAGCAATATCTACAGAAAAGTATGACAAGGCGAATGTGCAAAAGTTCACTAGTGCTTGAACATTGCTTTATTTCTTAGTAAAATGCATTGTTTTATTTTTGCTTGATGTCTTACCTATATAGGAATCCAAATAGCTGTATCTTCCTAGTGAGATGTGAACCACATTTAGGTCTATTTGATAAGGCTTGTTGTTCTGAAGTCTCCTGCTTTTCAATCATAAAAATAAGGTTCGCCTACAAAAACAACATAAATGCAAAAGTGGAATTCTAGCTAGGGTTTGAGTTAGCGAACTGCAAATGCTTACATTTTATGATAAAATCATTTCGTGGCACACCAAGCATCGTCTCGCCGCACATCAGTGTGCCGCAGCACGGCGCTGCGGAGCAATGGTCCACACATTCAAGGTGTACCATTCAAACAGTTCTCATTTATGAGTCTGCAAGGGTAAGTGATTTCAGTCCACATGTCATTTTGCAGTTAGTTGGATCTGTGACTTCACAGAAGCAATGATAAAACTTAAGCGCTTTTAAGTTGTGTTTGTCATAAGAACTCTTTGCCCTTTATAAAATATGAGTGAAATCTATTAAAATGCTGAATGACTGTGTGATAGAAATCACAAAAAGTTTCAAAACTGTGTATAATTTTTTGCTTGATTCAAATCATTTAAAATCAAGGGTTTAAATCAATCAACCCCGCATTTGTACAAAAATTCACTCTTTTTTCAAGGCTGTTTTTTTTAACAGAAGTTTCAGTTGTGTCCCATAATATTAATCATAAAATTTACTGTAACAGTATTCACTAGTCTATATTTTTGGACATTGTGAATGAATTGGCGTACTTTTTTCAGCAATTTCAAAAAAATTGGTCTGTTACTAAAAAAAATTAGGCTCAAGGTGCTTGCTAATAAGATTGCGAACACCATCACTGACTATTTTCGTGTTTACTTCACTGGTAGAGACTTGTAAATTCAGCAAGTTTATCAGTAGAGATTGAACAGGATTTAAAAATATTCCTCATTAGAGAATATTGCAAAAGTTCAAGCCTTCGTAATGATTACTTGGTTTTGCAAGAATATGAGTGGCATCTGATGTGCAGAACAAAATCTTGTCAACATGTAAAAGGTGTTAATTTTTATTCCAATGAATTCTTCTATGACTTTGCTCAGTAGACAAACTACCAGTAGTGTTTTTATTAAAATTTAATTGTGTAAGAGTTCACACAAAGCTCTGGTGTTCCAATGAACTATAACATTGCGGCAACATGTCAAAAAGTGGCTAAGTTGCATTTTTAGATATTCAGTAGCTAAAAATTGACTTCTTCACTCTGAACTTGAAAACCAAACCCTTATCCAGTGGTTCCCAAACTTTTTCAAACCGTTACCCAAATCAAGGTAGTGTTTATGTCTTATTACCCTCAATAAAATCTTTTCTCATTTCATGTCAAATTTATTTTCCAGTGATCGCTCATAATACAGAACAGCATTGTGGTTTTGGTTCCGCGTTACCCCAGAAGAACTGCGTATTACCCCCAGTTTGAGAACCGCTGCCTTAATATTTCTTAATCAGTACCGGTACAGTAGAATTGCCCTGTAATGTCACTTCAATGGACAGGAGAAAGAGCATCATTATAGACAAACTGTTGTTATAGCCAAACTACAATAAATTGTTCCTAAAATGGCTTTTTAGTTCAATGCCAAAGCCTGTCAAAAGCTAAGTGTTTTTTGATTAGGATCGCCGCTTGCTGGATAGTGTTTTTACTCTGATAAGAAAAAGTGAGGAACAATTTTGTCTTTGTTTTTTGAAGCTATATTAAATTTAATTTATTTGTTTATGAGCAGACAGGAAGTCCATAGTATGAACACACACACTCTGCAGAACGCAGGTTGATAAAAACAGACAATGCAGAACGTAATACAAGGCATTGAAGCCAGCGGAATCACAGGCTTACAGACACTTTTTGCCATAGTCACCGTTGCCGTTGGAATATCAAAATCTTTTGCACGTTTTGCGACTTTCATGCTATTTTTACTATATATTGAACAAAACGACAATCTCATCCTTTTTCCAAAAGGGGATGCTGCTTTTGTTCATAAATTTACGCATTGTTCCACCAAGATTATTGATCAAACTGCAGCGACTAGTATCGCAACAATCCCTAATACCCTACTACTGTATAGTAAAACTCATGTGCAATTTGCTTCCAGTACTGCTAATGGCACAATCCAAGATGACATTCCCATGTCAAACCTGTCACGGCTCAATGCTTGCCCTCTGAACTGAACTACATTTCCATTTGGTCATGTAAGATTTGTGTGGTGGCTCCACATAGCCGAGCTCACACTTCAAACTGCAAAAAAAACTTGCAACTGTTGGTATTAATGAACAAAATATTCTGTGGGACCGACAAAAAGCATTGTTATAGGCCAGTGGTTCCCAAACTTGTTCAAGCCGTTGCCCATATCAAGGTAGCAATCTGCGTCTTATTACCCACAATATTTTGCATTTATTGCTCATAATATAGAAGAACATGGTTTTGGTTCCATATTACCCATTGAAGAATTGCATATTACCACAAGGGGTAATTTACCCCAGTTTGGGAACCACTGTTATAGGCGAACTGTAGTGTGATAACTATGAAATGGTTGTCTATACTTGATGTTTTTTATTTTGACAGGTTATCAGTTTGGTTAGCTATATAGTTTGTCTTAAGTATGTTCAGCATTTAATAGAATAACTTTGTCCAAGTGTGTCATCTTGAGCCTACATACACTAAAATGGCATTTATACAGGTAAGTAGATGTTGAAATGGTTGAGTGGATCTGTTAGCTGACTTCAAAAGCGCTTACCCTGATCACTGTACAACTAAACTTGTGATTTGGCAGCACTAGCTACAAAAATGTTTTTGCCTCAACTGTGTTCAACTATTTATCAAAAGAACCTCATCCTGACTTGGTTTTATTCGTTTGAGATAATTAACTTTTTTTAAACGAATGTGCAAGGCATGGCTTGCCTACCATCACCTATGCAGTTTTCTTTAAGTCATGCACACTTGGATGCTCAGGTGTAATAAAATGTATATAAGGCAAGAGATAAATTATATTTTAATTAAAAATGAGCAGCTCAGTCTCACTGTCAACATCGAAACTAAATTTACATTTTGCTGATGTAGTTTTCTAGAGAGTATTCTTTTACCTTGGCAATTTTATTGCTAGCCATTTTTTTTGTTGTTTGTGAGGTGAAATGCTCCAATTTTGGTCTGATTTTCTACTTCTTGTGAAACAAGTTGTTTTGGCTAATTTTGTCAAATCCTTTCTTTGCTTAGAATTGTAAACAAGCACCTATGTAGAGTTATTGTGCAAAGTTTGAGATATGCTCAAACACGTTTTGATTTATGTGGCAGTGACGTATTATAGATTGCATGGCTGAGGTGAAATTGTAAAAAGTTAGCAAGCATGTGAAAAGGAAAGGAACGTTTTACTGCTTGTATTAATACATGCTTACACTTGCAGATCTATTGCCAATTTTGCTTTACACCTGAATGCAGATGACGTACTGTATTGCCACAAAGAAATTTTGTTCATGTGGATCATTGTGATGTGATTATTTTCTTTGAGGAATTCTGTCATCTGAAAGTCTATTGATAATTCACCTCTTATTCAAACATAGGCACAATCTTTAGCACTCATGACTCAAAAGGGTTAATCAATTTTCCTATTGTGATCACTATTAGAAACATATCAGTAACTGAGTGTTTCCAAAACCACTGCTGTTTTACTGGATGACTCTTGCCATATTTTTCTGTTCAGCAAATGACGTGCAAAATTGTTTTTTTTATTTTGTTACAGTGGAGACGTTTTAACTTCTTTAATAAACAAATCGTCGACCCTGGTACATCGGGACGAACATGGGTTCACGTTCAGGATCGTCAATTTCTATGTTCAAACAGCGGAAGAGGACGTTTAGTGTTTGGGGATATCCTTTCTTGCGTGCATAGTTATTTATTGGATTGCTTACATATGTATTTTAGTTTTTTATTACGATTTGGTGGCTTGGTCGAGTTTCTGTTGGCATTGTGAGATGATAGTACTTGCTTTGCAGAAGTGCCGCCTCCAGACCTTTCCAAAATTTCCGACACCGATTCCGACTTCCCAACATAACGTGAATGAAGTTTGGCTGTCAAAAATTTTGTAGCAACTAGCAATCAATGGAAATCGTGGTACACAGCAAGAATTCTCGGTTTCAACAAAAGTTTCAAAAGATATTGTATCATTTCAACAAGCACGAGTTAGGATTCCTAACTTAGGAGTGCGATGTATGAAAATCATTCAATTGGACTTTCGGAGCCGGCGTCGGATAAAAATACCCGGCTCCGACTTCTAGTGTTCTTAGTAATCCGACTCCACCCAAATACCGCTGACTCCTTGCGACATCGACCCCGCAACCCTGCATACAACCAACGATTTTTTCAATCTCAGTTTTCTCTTGGATATAGATGTTACTGTTTTTAATGTAGATCTTGCTATTTTGTCCAAGACGCTCTTGCTCGCAATGTGAGATGCCTTCGTAAAATTGTTTAAATGTGATGCTTCCAGCGATCTTTCAAAGCTTCATCCTTAACTCGCAGTTAACATAATGAAGGTCACATCCACGTGGTCAACCATTACTTCCAGGTGTCTTCGTTTAAGGCTTTTGAAATCGCAGTCACTCACCTTTTCCTCCTGAAGCAGCATAACATGCTTGCTGCAGTCGGGGTGAGTGTGATTTTGATTTATCTGCGTGTATGATTGCATTTGTGTCACTTCTGTCCTGGCTGTGCGCAAAGCCCCCCAGTGTTTTCAATACTGAAAAAAAATTTTAAACTGGCGTGTTTTTTCTGCAAATTTTCTTTCGACATTTTTTTATTATAATTGCGTGCAATGTATGGTTTTGTTATCATCTATTCTCAAACAAATTCATTTCAACAAAAAATATTTTAAAGAGTTTCTTCTGTTGAAACAAACTTCTAGGTTTTGTGCGAAAAAGCTTTTCCGACTATACTTTTTTATGCAGTGAAAAATATTTTAAAGAAAATTGATTGAAAAAGAAATTTTTTTCCAAGCGGTGTTGAAACACAAGCTACTGAAAGATAGAAACGGTTTACCACGCAGTAGCCCAGCTAAGCGTTTCTGCGAGCAGGCCACTGTTTCCCATCGAACGGCACATACACATTTGTTGGATCGTGATTTGCGATCAACGCGTAAACCAGTTGTAAACAAGTTTCACAGCATTACATAGGTTACATTTCTTTGGTTTGAATACGTTTGAGAGATTCTTATTCTTTTTATACTTGCGGCATCAAGTGCCATGCAAGCATGATATTTGTCGCCATAATGCAGTGTGGTTAACGCTTGGCGATAGATTCATGTGGAGACGAGTAACCCGCAGTGTGGTTAGAAACAATTTCAGCTTGCCTGACGAAAAAAGATTCCGACATATTTTTTAACGATGTTTATCCGACCTGCTGTGCTGTAAGAATCACGGCATTTCTGATCACGCATCGTGTGGATGCGAGGCTGTGGCGGCGCTGCATGCATTTCCTGCATCCCGTTATCGATTTTGTTGTTAAATCGCATTAGCGTGATAATCTTAACTGGAAGTTCTTTTACTGCCACAAGTCGACCTCGCGACATGTTCTGTGAAAAGCTTCGTGGAACCACTCAGCCGAGTACTTTCGATTTAGACGCGCACAAGTGTGAGCATATTTAGTTCAACGATAATTTGTTGTGGATATATTTACAGATTTGAAAAGTTGTTTTATTACTGTAGAACCGGCTCAGGTGTTAATGAGGGACAATTGTTAATGTCGCTATTTGAGACATGGCGTGTGATTAGATGATGGAATGTTACAAAGGTGTCTTTTGTTAGATCTTGCGCTTTCGCTGAGTTAGTTGAGATATCTTTAAACTTGGCCGTCTGATTTGTGATAACGTCTTGGTAAGTTTTAGTCTTCTGCACCGTATTTCATAGTTATGCGTGTTGTGTTGGTTACTATTTGAACGGAGTGTTATTTTTCCTGCTTATTATTTGAACGGAGTGTTATCTTTCCTGTTATTCCATTTTGTCTGCGACGCGGTTGTGATATACTGTGAAACGAAATCATAATATTGCTTGTTAGAAATTTTTGACAAATCGCAAAGTTTTCTCAAAGTGACGTTCTGTGCTTTGAAAGAGAAGTTCAAAATTTATGTAAATTGTCATCAGATCGACGAGAAAGGCATTAACCCGGTGATAAAGGTTTGGAACATGGACAAGAAAGACAAGCTTGGAAATCCTTTCTGCTGCCGGGTGCAGGCCACCATCCCCAGCAATAATGTACCAAGCGAGGTATGATATATCCACCACGATGTGTTTGTCTATTTGGAAAGTGTTGCTTTTTGTTTCCATCTGTGCTGCTTGATTATAACTTTCGTAGCATCTCGGCTTAGTTTTTTGAAGACACCAACTCCGTCAGTTCGTTGTCTTGCCGGTGTTCACAGCTCGCTTTTTTAGTTTTTCTTACGCCAGAGATTTAGATGTTCATACATGCTCAAAACTGGCGACAACCCTTTCTCGCGTCCATCGCGTAAATGGCCATTGTTAACGTGAAACAAACAAACAAACAAACAAACAATGCCTGGAAATAAACCCTACTCCCCTCAAGTTTGGTGTAACAACAATAGATATGAATCAAAAGGAAACCGGCTTTTTTCACTGAGACATTTCGGTCATTTGTCCCATAATAGTATTAAAACACGCGGTAACAGGGTTCACTAACCTGTATTTTCGGACATCATGACCTAAATGACTTAAATTTTTTTCGGTCATTTCAAAAAAAATTGGTCTATGACCGAAAAAAATTATCAAGGTGGGGGTGAGAAGCTTGGAAATACTTCGGATGTTGTTGCGATGTCCATCAGCCATAGTTGCGCTCAAGTCACACAAAGGTTTAAGAAGTAATATACCTCCCTTGCGTGTTTTTGTACCTCCTTTACTTCTGGCCAGAAATTTGATTCTTTATCCTGGCGGAAAATGTGGTAATTTCGGGCGTCTGTCCACTAACGTACTAACCCTGCCAGCACGCTCATTAGGTCATTCCGCTTCACCTGTTTGTGTTAGTTGTTCATTTTCCCTCCAACGTTTGTAATTCCGTTGTCGCGTGATCTTCGATTTGTGTTTCAATTTATCCGTAGCTTAGTCTGCGGCGGCATAGCCGTAAAGCAGGTACCACTGCCTGACGTAGTCATCTAGTACAGTGCTCTGCAACCTTTTTTGTTACGGTGCACCCCTAAAGATGTTTTGACGAACTCATGCACCCTATTTACTTGACACTTAAACTCATGCACCCCGACACTTCACCCGTGTCCCCCACCTAATTGTGCCCACGCCTGTAAGTACCCGGGTCTAAATACGCAAGACCCCTAATTCAGTAACTCAACTACATAATTCATTTGATAATGGCTCATTGCCTGTTGCTTATGAATCACAAATAATCATCTAATTACAATTAGCTTGATATGGTGTGATGCTTATGCACCACACTTTAGATTGTGCAAAGTCTCGGTTACATCGTGAAAGTCATTGGTTGGTTAATCGCTCATTTTTGCTAACAGAAAGTTTTTGTAAAAATTATCTGTTTAGTGTGACAAGTTCGTGATGCATCCGTGTGAACCCTTTCATAGTGATGCACCTCACGCATATTTTGGTGCACCCTAGCGTACACCGCGCACACCGGTTGAAGAGCGCTGATCTAGTAAGTTCGCCGCACAACTTATTTTTCTATCGCATTATCGTTTTTGTATCGTGGGCCTCATTGTCAGATAAACACTGAAATTGCTGGATCAACTATCAACGAAGTGAACACTAATAAACGACCTCTCACTAATAAACGACGCCCATTTCGACAGTTGCTTGTAACTTATTTTGAGTCGCTTGGTACCAATATTGTGTTGTAATTCAGTGGTTCTTAAATGGGGGGGTACGCAAAGATGCTCCAAAGGGTTCACAAATTTTTAAGCATCTTCATGATGAAATTCCAGCGTAAAAGTACAATTATTGTAGATGCATTTCTAATTACTGTGCTCACGATTTCAGTCAACGATTAAAATATTGCCCAAAGGATACATCACTGAAAAAAGGTTGAGAACCGCTGTTCCAGGCGGCTTCGGCGCAACAGTGTTCTTTGCTGCTGTTTTTGTGCTGATGTTCGTGGTGGTTGCTGCATTGAGAATTTAAGTGCCTCTACTGTCATCAGGTCACTGAATTCTGTGTTCATGAAAACTTGACCATGATGGCAGTTGGTTTCGCCCAGGGTTCCATTGTCCTGTACAAAGGCGACATCGCTAAGGACAGGTAACAAGTACAGTGCATGAAGCACGTTTTCATTTGGCACGGCTGTTGCTAGATTAGTGTTTGTACATGTTTTGTTGATATCGTTGTGGGTTATTTAGATGTTTTGTTTGCATAAGCATGTTTCTTTTTTTTTTGCAATGGTTCGTGGCGGAAGTGCAAAAAAATTTTGCAATGGTTCGTGGTGCTAACGGAAAAATTTGCAATGGTTCGTGGCGGAAGTGCACGGGATACTTAAAAATACTCATTTTGCGGTTAGCGATTGTCTATGGTCTTTTTCTGGCAATACTTCGAAACTACGAATTGCTTTGTTGTAATGCATGTTTTTTCAAAAAAAAGGAGTTTGCTTGTTTCCTTTTTTGATGACGAGACAAAGCGCTTTGTTTTTTGATGACGAGATAAAGAGCTACTTTAGCACGACCTTGTTCTTGCGAATGTTCATCTAGCCTTTTGTTGACACATGGCTTAATGTTTTCCTTCACGTTCTTGATTTCGAGATAGAAAAAATTTGAAGTAAACGGGTTGAGCAAGAGGCACTTTTGTTTTGCAACTCGCTGCAGCAACATTTTATTTTTAGAATGACAAACAAGACCGTCCACCTGACCACTGGTACGGACGACGCGATTACTGGCCTGAACTTTTACGGCACGGGAAAGAATGTGTGGCTTTTCGCGTCTACCTGTGCCAGCGTCTTTAACTTCAACTTGCACGAGAAGCCTTTGACGAAGGTGGGTGCGCTGCAGTCGCGATGTGAGTGGTTTGCTTTAAACTTCCATAAGCGTGACGTGAAACTGATTCGTTTAACTTTCCGCAAATGTTCATGCTACTAGTTCTGCAAATATTCACACAAAAATTTGACAAATTCGGAAAATCTTACTACCGGTCAGGGTGTGAACTCGAATTATGTTTTAAAAAGCACAACGAAAAAAACAGATAAACTCTCTATCACTTTTTGAAACAACAACAAGAAATGAAACTAAAATTTTTGTTAATCGTAACTTAAAATGCTATTTGTAAGTATGAAACCTTCAGGCTGGGTTTCTTAATTCTTCCAACACTTAACATGCTGTTCCAAAAATGACGAAAGTCACATAGCTGCTTTGTTCTGTCTGGCCATTTGTCTGAGCTTCATTCGAATCTCCAGTATTTAGAGCGCTGGTCTACAGTCGGGACTAGAATAGCTGTTAGCGATTCAAAACATAATTTCTTTCAGCTCGTAGTTGCACTGAGAAAAAATCGTTCCAGGCATGAATCTAATAATAGTTCAGTTCACGGTGGTCGAATGTTAAACCCTGCGCCACGAACAACTGTTCGACTATCTGACAAAATTCACCGACCGCTGAGACATGTCGGAAGCAAACCACAGGATTGGGATTACCCGGGTGGTGGGACAAATTACACGCCCACTTGCTTTTTTCCTCAAAAATGCAAAGAACCCAACCTCTAACTCAAAAGCATTGAGATTCCTTGTTTTTGGCAAAGTTTTTCTTTTTCGATTTGTCTGTCTACTTGTTCTAATTCAGCTGTTGCTCAGAGCAGAAAGATTCCAAAGTAAAGTGCAAAACGATGTTCAGACTGAATATATTTCGTTTGCACCTTGTGTGGTCATTGTCTGTGACACATGTACATTGCATCCTTTAAGACAAGCAACAGAATGCATTGGAAGCACACCCCGACAATGAATGATATCAGTAACAGCGCTTCAGAAGCTTCATTTTTCCAAAAAGACGGTAGAAGACATTTGCTGCATTACTTGCAACTGTTACTTCCACGTCCACACTAATCATCATTATAAATCATATGTAAAAGCAAACGTGAAGCCACCTGCAGCTTGGCGTTCTGCGAATTATCTCTTTCAACATTTCTTTTCAAAGCACAGAACCTATTGCTTGCGAACCATCAAGCATGAGGTCACTGGTTGCACTTAAGTAATAGTGTCCTGTTGATTCGAAGCGCTGGCCGATAAATGAACGACTGAAAATTTTTTACCTTTCAAGTCGGAGCAGCGTTAATGGAATGTATGTACAAGACAGACTCGTATGTATGTACAAGACAGACTCGTGTGAGTAATTGCAAATAAACTCGATTTAATGCCAGAGTGAAACTGCTTTGCGTCACCAACACCAAATACCATTCAACGGATTCTCACTTAGGCAACTAACACAGCCGGGCACCATTGTTCAAACAGCCAGGCACCATTGTTCAAAACGTAGCGCTCGAATCTAATTTCGCGAACACCCTGCGTTAAATGATAAAATTATGTTGTTTTACGGTTCGTTAAAACTCTGTTTTTCGCTAAAAATCCCACACGCACGGATTGGGGTTCAATGCCCAGGGTTCTAAGCAACCCACCAGGACGTACTGCATCGGATACACAACGCACAACATGCGCCATGTTTCCCTTCAACACCGCAGCCAGCCCAAAATTTTGGGATAGGGCCAAATATTTTTAATTTAAGCGAGCAACAGTATGTGGTTTGGAACGCCACGTCTCGAAGCACAAATCGACAAGATACGCTAGAAATTTGGGGGGGCATGGCTACGCCTATGTCCCCTTTTCCACTGATTACCAGCCTTGACTTGATACTCTACCGCTGATAGAATCCCAGTAATGCTTTTCCGAATACTCTGACGTCACGTCGAGTCCGTTTCTTCCTTCAGTATGTTTTGGATCAGCGTCGGGGATGCCCCTTACGGTGCAGCGTCATGTCCGACGCGAGTCAACAGCATCAGTTCGTGGTCACAACGACTGATGCGGTCTACATGTACGGGACCGATTCGGTCGGATCGTGCTACGTTTTCAAAGGTTTGAATACGCGTGAGGTTTTCTTTTTTTTTTTATTCGACATGTTTCGCTAAAACATTTTGTCTAAATCAGAAAGCTTGCTTGTCAGCACTGTGTGATTTGTGTTATCCGAACAAGCCACATAAAAATGTCTGGCAGCTTACCACTCCGGAATTTTGACTGCGGGCTTGTCGGTTTTGTGAAAAGTTTGAAACTAGAAATTTTGGGTGTTTTTTCTTTATCGATTAATTATTATTCGTTGTTTGACTTGGACAACCGGTCCTGTTTCGATTCATCGGTTTTATTGTTCGTTTTTCTTTTACATATATTTTTTCAATGTATTATTATTTTTTGTTGTAACCTTATTGAATCAATGACAAAGAAGTTCCTGATGTCTCGTCCACCACAATGATGTTTGGTTCTGTGGGCCGCTTAATTCAGTTTTTTTTTCACTGAGAAATTTCAGTCATATTCTCGAAATAGCTTAAATATTTTCTGTCGTTTTTTCGTTTTCGAACCTATTTGTTTGACTGCAAAAGGCATTATGATCGATTTGGCTTAATTTTTAACGGTCGTTTCAAATAAAATTCGGACCAAACCTTAATTGCTTTGTGCATTTTTTGAACCACTCAACTTCGCTAATTAGAACTGCTTGAGTGAAACTTTCCTACATTTGAACTCTGTTTCGGTAGGAGAGAAAATCTTAGCGAAATGGTGCAACGGTTATTTGATCCTTGTGTACAAAGACAAAGCGAAAAGCTCCATTCCAACCACCAGGTATTGAAGCGCTATCAAGCTTTCTTGGAAAAAGTGCACATTCTTAATTGGACTCCTTTATAAAGTTTGAAAAACCTTGAAGATAACTTTCTTGTTCTTGTGTTTCAAGTAATTTTGCAAATGTAGCCCTTCGAAACCGATCATGCTTTTAAGCAGCGATTAAAGACACTTGCTTTGCATCTGCGACAGCACAGACGTTGCATAGACATCGCATCGCACCCCTAAAATTCTGATTACACCCCTGACCTCGCCCACGAATGCGTTTTATTGAAACAAAACCTTTTTTTTAATTCCCAGCACGATGCGCTTGTTGGATAAGAATGTCGTCACAATCTACGATATGACGCAAAAATTGATCGGTAAGTTCCGATACGCGCACCATTGTCACCATCACCATTGTCACCATCACCATTGTCACCATCACCATTGTCACCATCACCATTGTCACCATCACCATTGTCACCATCACCATTGTCACCATCACC
>Ga0210059_1011193_pt1 | contig 13758 bp, 8 predicted proteins | sample Ectturendosymbi2_FD_188042 | JGI IMG/M metagenome (GOLD analysis project Ga0210059, IMG submission 188042) | Ecteinascidia turbinata endosymbiont from Florida, USA - Sample 2 (SPAdes) (version 2) | ecosystem: Host-associated > Tunicates > Ascidians > Unclassified | place: Key West, Florida...
TTGTTGCAAAATAGGTCTCCAGGGAGAATATCTTCTGCTGATTTGTCCAAGACATTTTTGGGGCAACTATAGCTGCAAACGATCATCCATAGATTCACCTATCACGTCCTGCAACAGAAAAGACATTTGTTAAAAAATGGGTTTTTTATCGAACAAAATATGGGTACGCATCTTTTTGGGTCACCCTGTACAAGATTTTTTCAGTCTAAGTCATTACTCTGCTAAATTTGCCATAAGTAGTAAGCAAAGGTTTTCAGTTGAACGCTGTCTGTGTCCAGAAATTCTTCTTCGATTCTTTTTTTACAGTTGCGTAACAAAAGGCATAAGATTGCGGTCAACAGTGTTGCCATTTTAGCTGATTTGCTGCTGAATCTAGCAGGATTTTCCCACTGTTAGCTGTAAAATTTTCAATTTTTCTCATAGGATTTTACCAACCGTTTTGTAGGTTCAGTAGGTAACAAATTCTTGACCAAAAACCTATTCCAACACTTTTTCAAGGTGGGAACTTTACACCTTCATCAAAAATATGCTTGTCTTTTTTATGATGTTTTTAATTGGGTAACACCAGGACAAAGCACAACCAGCTGCCTGCAATTATTTGGAATTTTTATGATGCAAAAAGCTGCTTCAAGCAGGTGATTGTATTATAATAACAAGTAATTTGATGGCTTGGTGAAGCCTAAATGATTTGATTGTGTGCTTAGTGAGCGTGTTAGGTTAAACAAGAGTATTGGCAGAATATATTTTAATCTCACAGCACGATATTTCCAAGTGATTCAGTTGTACTAGTAAGCAGCAATGTCTGGTAAAAGAAAAACATCCTGGTAAACCAAAGCTGCCAAAAGTTTCAACATATGTGGTTGCAAGATTCAGAAACTTAAAAGTTGGGTCACTGCTTCCTGCCTCTGTCCTGCTGATTCAACAAAAGCCTTTTGTGAAATTTGCAGTAACAGTGAAATATTGTGAGCTTAAAAGGCATAACTGGTAGCAAAAGCAATGAGACAAGACTAATGAACTTTTTGCATGCTCCCTAATGTAACAAAGTTTTAAGTTACAGACCAGATTTAGAAAGTTGTAGGGCTGAAGCTATGTTCAGATTGTTTATTGCTGAGCATTGTTCTAATGCATATAAATATGCAACTATTTGAAAAAGATCGTCAAGAACTGTGTGTCATACCAAAAGAGGTAAGCTGCAGTTACATTACTCAGAAGGTCAAAATGTTGAATGATAGAAAACTGTGCGCCAAAAAGCGTGTTGGCCAAGATTGGCATTTTCAGCCGATGCTTATTGAGAGCTGGTACAAGACAAAAAATTGTTATTTTGCAATCTTTATAGGTTTCGTTTAATCATGTTGAAATAGACAGATTTTTCAACAGAATTTCACTGCTTTTAGCATATTTTAGCTGAAAATTTGTGACAAGATCTTTAGCAGAATCTAGCAATTTTTTATGACATCATTTAGCAGATTTACTGTAGGTCACAACCATCTGGCAACACTGGTGGTCAAAACGATACACTCAGACTGTCATGTCATGACGCTAACTGGATAGAGCATGCAGTGAGTAAAGCTTGAAACACGTATGCCCTGCCCACATACTTTATGGTTTAATAGGTGTTAAGATGTTTTTTAAATTTGGGGCCCCGTGCTATTGAAATGCTATAGGCCCCACGCCACCTTAATCTGGCACTGCGGTCACCACACAACTGGTGACATCAGTTTTAATTAATGAAACCGTGCCACTGTTTTTGAAAATTCAGCCTATTGTTGCACGCCTTGTGAACGAAGCCAATGCCCAGAGACAAGATGGATTATTCAATCGGCTAAGGGTTTCGAAATTTAGTGTGACGTTGTAGCAAACTATCACAAATTCCATTGGTTATTTGCAAATGACTCTGCCAGAGTGAAGCTGGGGTGACTTTGCTGCTAAGCAGGTTAAGTGACCACACCTGTCTGGTACAGCTGTCTATCCAGAGACCTTCTAGTGGAGCAAAGTCATGTATATACATACACATGTGGGAATATCCACATTCACAGAAGATGCCTACTTTCCCCATTTACGTCAGGGCCCAGAAAAGAAGTTCAGCCTTAAAACGATGATTAAGCTTTATAAATAAGCTTCCAGAGCCTCATCTGTTGCCCACAAAACAGGAGTCCAAGCAAACAGCAACGCAGACACTCGCAGCAACCACTCCAATTACAGACCCAATTACAGTTGACTTAGACCTGTTGAATAGTTTCAATGTTTAAATTTTGAATTGTGTACATGCTCTTGCTGTTAATGAAAATACTTGACGGATCACCTGGTTTGTGTCACAGAAAAGTAAATGACCATGTTGTGCTCAGGCTGTGGTCACTCCAACGAAGGCAGAGCCACAGGATGCACACCACTTTATGACAGAAATGTACTGTTGATTGTAAATGCAAGATTGCGCAGGAATAGCTTGGGATGCAAATCAAAAAACTTGTTGTTCATTAGCAGATATCCAGGTAATGCAAAAATCAGATGACGCAGCATAACCCTTTAAGAAATACTTATACCACTCAATCAGATGACTAGGCCTATTACCATTACAGTCAGTGCTAACTTAAATTGCACCATCCTGTAACATTTCACGAGAAGAGCCCTAACTATATAATGCAACTTTTACAAACCAGATGTTTATTTAAAATTGAAATTTTGTTGTTTGAACAAACGGCACCATCAAGAAAACTCTGATCAGTCTGGGTTATTAAGTTGAAACAGATTAACCTTGTACAATTTTTACCTGATTCTGCCACTGCATCTTTCACAATTCAATTCATGTATAATCATGTGTCCAACTTATTGTGCATGTATGTTCGTGGATGAGGGGCCTTGGCCCTGGATTTTGAATTTGATATGAACCAGTGATTTCTTAACTGGAGGTAAATTACCCTTCAGGAGTAATATGCGATTGCCACATATGTGGTTCAAACACATTCTGTTGAGGAAGTCAACTTGAATAGGTGGGTGAAACATCAGCAACAAATATAATAATCTCGAAAAGAGCTATTTCATCTGTTTAAATTTACATTGTTTTCAGGATTACTAGATAACTATACAAAAATGCTTAATACAAAAATGGCTAAAATGGAATCTTGTAGCATTGGAGTTGCTCTTAACTCCATGTGTCATAAAAACTCTCATACGCGAACAAGTGCATTGGAGGAATTCAGTACATATTCTGAAACAGATCAAACAATGATTTTGTGGAGATGTGACCTTCAGAATTCCACATCACCTAGATATCAATACAGTTTCTTTACACCATGACAAATGCTTCTTGGGAAACAATTTTGAAAGAAAAATTACTAAATGTTGTAAGGTGTTTGGAGTTCACAAAAATAAGAATGTGAAGCCACACAAAAAAAATTATTTTAAAATGGCTGAAAAACTATTACAAAATGGTAAAGTGGTTTGTCCTGGTTGGAAACTATGTGGAACTTGTTTCAAATGTGCTTCAAGCATGGATGAGACAACCCTGAGTGCAAGGATCCATGCTGAATAAAACAAAGTTTGTCACTGGTGGCCTTTGAACCCTGGTTATTTGTTGTTATATGGCAACACATTTTTTCTGTGCCTTCTTTGCAAAATAGTATATAACCATTAACAAAATTTTCTTTTCATCAAAAAGATTGCTTGAAAATACAAATACTTTCATGAATTTTTTCAATTCTTTTAACGTTTTGAGAGCCGGGGTACAATATATTCATATTTCGATTTCGGCCTAAAACCAGCAGTTGTCAGTTGCCTTACTAAGGCCCTAGCTCTGCCGCCGATAGCTGTTCAAGGACTCAAACGAATCGGACAGTCTTCTAAATTGCACTCGAAAAAAATTTTTTGGTTGGGGATTGTGGATTTTTTGTGAGTAACGTCACAAGTGAAGCAGTTTTTGGGTCATTTTGGCTCATGTTGCGTGGCCTAGGGCCCAACCGCTAGGCCATAGTGTTTCACTGAAGTTTTCATTGGAAACTAGGCTCAAATCCAAGTCTTTTGAGCCTTTGATCAACTTTCTAGCGTTTCTGGTTCAAAAGTTATGATCTTAAATAAACAAATTAATTATCTAATTAGTCAAAAATTTTTACCAACTCAGATCCTTACTTTTGAACCCGAAACCCCAACAGGTCATCCAAAGTATCAAGATTCGGCTTGTAGCCTAGTTTCCAATAAAAACTTCCGCAAAATGCTATCATCTAACAGTTGGTGTCCAGGGCCAGGCAAAGTTGGCCAAGAAGTCCTCCACTTATTACGTCACTGACAAAAAACCCGCATCCCCCAAGTAAAAACACTTTTTGAGTGCAAACTACAAGACTTGCCGCTTCTTTTGACACTTCAACCAGGTCCGTAACCCATACAGGAGTTGAGTTATTCCCGCACAAAGCCATGTGCGATTCAACTGTTTTTTTGCAAACCGCTTGAATTAACCTGGACGTCAAAGTGTTAATTACAAAATAATTTTTTTCATTAAATATTTTAAATTTTTTAATTGATTGTTTTAAGCAAATAAAAATAAACCTGTTTTTTAATGAAAACTTTTTTTAAGGACAAAAACTTCACTGATTTGCAGTGTTTCATGCTTGAACTTGGGGTGTTTGGAGCTTTGTTTGGGGGACAAAGCCCAGCAAAGCTTCCCTGTGGCAACGGGACTGGGATACTGTAGTTGTTATTGATGCATTGTGTCTTTTGTTGTTAACCACGCTTGCTGTGGCTGCGATTAAAAATCTAGAACTTGCTTTCATATCTGCTGCAATTAAAGGTCAAAGCGAAACACTACAAATGCTACATAGAAGCGACTGGTACGAGATAGAAATGCATCGAGGGATGGCAGTCGTGAAAACAACAAGAATGCAATGATGTAATCATTACTGCGGGCAATTAAGACAAGCAGCTGTGCCGATTCACCAGAATCAACCCCGCTAAAAAAAGGAATTATCCAAACAGAAACAAGCATTAAAGTAGGCAATTTGCACTGCCATTTTAATAGTATACGTTACAAAACCATCAGATACAGTGGACGCGGAGCCAGAGGATGACATCACTTTCACAAGTGGATCAGGTTTTGAACCGAGACGTCAGACGATTTCTGCATTGAGATATACGTCAGATACGCCAGAATCCAGAAGAGCACTAACTTTTAAAGCCTTCTGATCAGTCAACTTCTACAGCCTTCTGATCAGAATGCTTCTCATCATTAAACCATCTTCATCACCTTGGCGAGCCCAGGTACTGATAGTTAATGATGGACGCAATAAAAAACACCTACTAGTAATTGATTATTATTCAAGAACCATTAACAGGTTCACGCTATTGGATGCTTATCCTCTTCCTCAAACTGATGATTTAATCAATGAAATTTCTAGGTCACATGAAACTGAGAAGCTGAGTAACACCCGAATGGCCAAGCTGTTTGCGCATGCCAGTATGATTGGGCAATGCGCTTCGAGACGTATTAAGAGTAACTGAAGAAGTTAAAGAGGAGCGAGATAGTGTATCGGGAACAATGTTGTCTCGGCCAAAAAGATGAAGGATATCGTTCTCGAAATTGCCTACTTCAGCACGCCACACCTGAGGTGTTCTCAATCTTGTCTAGACTTACATGGAAAAACATGAAACTTAAAGCCTTCTGATCAGTCATGAGAAAAAAATGGCTGCGATACAAGAAATGCAGCCAATGCAATTCAAATAAAGGGTCAGTTTGTCATTCAAACGCTGTGGATCTCGTAGCCTAGAGTAGGAGTTATGCGTTACAACTGTTATGCCAATGGTTTTCAGTTTGACTCTCACCTTGCCGACTTCTATTTATTTTTCTTTACTTATTTTCAGGCTTACCTGTTACCTTTGCGGGTAAGTGTTAGGTTAGGTCTATGGTTAGGGTTTACCTTTTATGTTTACTTCGTTTCTACCAGTACCAAGCCTACTGCACTCTCATTGTGCATTACTGTTACGTCACAGGTGGCGTATGAATAAGTTTTCAAATTTATAGATGCACAGGCATATCTATACTAGCCACTGTCTTGAACAGCTCTCTAGCCTGGTGTGTTATGGAGTTGCTAAGACATGCTTGAAACTGGGATTTTACCCAAAAAACTACCGGCAATGAAGGTGTCAAGAACTGTTTAGTTTTTTCTGAACTTCGCTATGCAGTCACTTCTTGGGAATTCAAATAGATGAACAATCACAGCTTAACACTTGTACCTTTCTCAGGGTTACCAGATTTATTTTTACAAAAAAGGTCAAACCTTCAGTAAAAAAGGCCAATAAAATTGCTGAAAAAGGCCAACCCTTGAAACACTCAATTAAAAAAGGCCAAAAAAAAACAAACCTTGACTTGACAAATCCAAAGTTATTAAGCAATTTGAATCCTCTCAACTCAAATTCATGTGAAAACAGTAACACATCTTTTGTACCCACAGCACCTTCACAAAAAGCAATTAATTCAAAACTATTTTTAGAATTTGTCACTTATGACAGAAAAATGCCGAAATTTTTTACTTTAAAAAAATATAAAACACACGGATTGTGGACATAAGACATAATTAAAAATCTAAATAGGCTGACACTTGAATGCATAGTAGGCAGCAAGATAAGATTCACGGCTAGCTAGAATAGAAACTAGGAGTCGTGTGTTGCTTCAATGCTTGTGCAAACTAGCAAAGTTGTGTTGCACAACGTGGCAAGCACAAACGCACTCTCACAACACTGCCGCGCTTTCACTTATAATTCACTACACAAGGCGAAACGCACACATCGAGGACGAAACTATCAAAAAGGATTTGTCGCTGAGAGTTAGTTTAGCCTTAAAATTTTCCGTAGAGTGTAGACATATTTTCAAAAATGGCCAACAGAAAACATTTTCGGCCAAACGACCTTCAAAAGACGTCCAAACGGTCAACCCGAAAATCTTACGGACAAATATTAGAAATTTAGCCCCAAAACGGCCAACCTGGCAACCCTGCCGTTGTGGCAGGATAAGGCTACAATCCACCAGTGCGCATGTGTGTTGGCGCGGGATTTGTCTCCAGTGATGACAGTTGACAATTGCGCTGGAGAGCAGTGTTGCCAACTCTTCTTACAACCAATATACTAAATCTAATCCAAAAATATACCAAATATATACCATTACCAATATTATATCCGTCTCAAAAACTTTCGATTTAATGTTATTTTTTCAATGCCTTTTCATTGCTTCACGCAGCTGATTAACAGTTGCGTTGTGTTGTGCGATCATCGAGATGCTGCAAGCTCTATTTATCCTTTCTCAACTTTAGCAGTGACAGATTTATTAAGTACCAGAAAGTTCATAATTTCAACGCACTGCATTTTCATTTCTTTTATGATCCAGAATACTATTAGGCAATTATCTTTTTGCGCATTTATCAGACGGTATAAACCAGTGGTTCTTAAACATTTCTTAAAAAATTACGCAATGGTCCCCTAGCAATTTTTAAAATGGCTCATGTTCCCTTAAAAAATCAATACAAATAAACACGATAAACATGTTTTTTTTTCATAGGGAGCGTCATGTTGAGTTTTTCGGAAGGTGCTTCGCGGTCCCCAGAAAATTTGTTTGCGGACTCCAGTTTGAGAACCACTGGTATTCACAAAACCAGCTGAAAACTTCTTTGCAAGCCACTCCAGAACAATCAGGCACTCTTTGCCAAATTTTCTGCAACTCTCCTATGCAGCTTTCTCACATTTGTATACATTTTCGTCTGCCTAAAAACGCCTACCTAGCAGAGGTGGCTGGAGTCACTTTTTCAAACTCCGACCCCGCTCCTGTTCCAATTTTTTTAATCCGGGGCCGGATCCTGTCCGACAATATTTCCAATTTGAGAACCCGAGTCGTGTTCAGAATCCGGCTACAATCGTCAATCCAACCTTAATTCACCCATGTTTTTACTCAAGAAATGACCACAAACACTCCTGCTACTGCCGAAATTGAGAAAGTACTCCGGTTCCGGGTCCGACAGAAAAACGCACAATCCAGCCGGAGTCGACTTCGGCACCCTGGATCCGGCTCACCTCTGATGCCTAGAGGTAAGTTCAGTTTTTTCAGAACATCTCAGTTTTCTTCCAATCTCGCTTTCCGCTTACGCAAAGTGTATGCTTGATCCCATGTTGAGCAAAATAACTAAATTTTTTTATATAGCTTCAATGCCACTATCGGCTTCTATAAGTTCGTTTTGTGATAAAATCAAACCAACTGGTTTAAATTGTCAACTAAACCTTCTGACCAAAATATACCAAATATTTACCTAATTTTTCATGTCTACCAAGTCAAAAGTTTATACACCAAGCACTTTGAAAATACACCAATTTTTTGCAATTTCGTATATACATATCGATACCAGTTGGCGACACTGCTAGAGAGCTGTTGATTAAACCCTCAAAAGATTCAACAAGTCTTCATTCACGTCTGCAATGAAAAAAAAATTTTTTGGTTTTTGGTTTCGTTTTTTTTTGTGAATGACATCATAAGTGGAGTTGTTTAAGACCGTTTTGACCCACTTCATCTGGCCCTAGGCCCAAACCGATAGATGGTAGTATTTCGATCTAGTTTCATTGGAAACTAGGTTGAAGTTCTGAGACTTCTGATACTTTGGATGATTTGCTGGAGTTTCTGGTTCAAAACGTATGATCTAAAATAAACAAAGTAATTAATCTCAAACTTAGATAATCACTTTGTTCAATTCTGTTCTTTTTGCTACTCATGTTGTTATTTCGTAGTATTTCGGAACCGTGTGCAACCCAGTTGTGTTCGGTCCGCACCAGACGAGCGTGTGCGACCCGGTGTTCAGTCCGCACCAGACGAATCGACCAAAGAGAGCTCATACTTCCATGTGCATGGAAGTTACTTGTAAGTGTCGCTTGCTTGGTCTTTCCCTTCTTGCTTTGGCTGACTTTGCTCACATGAAGCGGTCGTGCTGTTGTGACTGCTACATCACTTTCCTTCCTCAAAGTTTTTGGATTGCCCACTCTCTTCTCTTTGAACTATCTTGGCAATTAATATCAAGAGTCCAGCCAGATGCGATGACATGCGTGTCATGCTTGATTGGGCTTCGGTACGTTGAGCCTTTCTCTTCTGTATTTTTTCATCTCTTCTCTCCTTCTCTTCTTTTTGTTGTTTTTTTCCGTGCTACGCACGTTATCCATCCCAGCTCTTCAAGGAGGTGTCCGTTATCGGGAGCCATTAAAGCGTGTGCAACCCTGTAGTGTTCGCAGACCTTCAGTGTGGTATTGATTCCCGAAACGTCGGGAAGGATGGATTGTGACGTCATCGATGTTAACTCCGCGCCAGACGAATCGGCCAGAGAGAGGTCTTACTTCCATGTGAATGGAAGTCCTTTATATGTGTCGCTTGCTTGGTCTTTCCCTTCTCCTTGCTTTGGCCGACTTTGCTCACATGTAGCGGTCTTGCTCGTGTGACTGCTACATTTCTTACTAGTAAGTTCCATGTTATATGTGGTTAAAAACATTGCCCTGAGGAAGCCCACTTGAATAGGTGGGCGAAACGTTGGCTAATAATAAAATAATGTCCAGAAGAGCTAATTTGTCTGCTTTATTTGTTTGTTTATGTCAGATCATAACTTTTGAACAATAAACGCTAGAAAATCGATCAAGGTCTCTAAAGACTGAGATTCTAGCCTAGTTTCCATTGAAAACTTGAATGTAGTATTTCTTTCAAGCAGTTGGGCCCAGGTCAGGTACCAGAGGTGACCGGAGTCACTTTTTCACATCCCGACTCCGCTCCTGTTCCACAATTTTTGAATCCGGGTCCCCATCCGAGTCCGGCTATTCCTAAAATTTCAGAATCCGACTCCTGTTCAGACTCCGGTCACAATCATCGATCCAACCGTAATTTACCCATGTTTTTACTTAAGAAATGACCGAATTGACTCCTGCAACTGCCAAATGGGAAAGGTGACTCTGGACTCGGTGTCAAGCGAAATTTCTGACTTTACGCCGTGCACGCATGCACAAACTAGTATTCTTAATTTCAAATAAACGAAGAAAACGTATGATTAAGGCTCAGGAATTCGTGTTTAGGTAAGTGTGTCGGTTAGCGTGAGAAAAAGAAACATCATCGAGGTCAAGGACTAAGTCCGAAAAATATCAATGGTTGAAGTTATTCCCGTACTGTACCTTATTGTGGGTACCAGACATCTAACCCAGAATGTTTCAATTTACACAACACACATCAAAAAAATAATTACAAATCTTTGTTTTTTTTCTGAGAGGTGAAATGACTGAGAAACAATAACAGGTCAGAAATTTCGCTTGACGCCAGGTGCGGTTTCTCACAAATTTTTGACTCCGAAAGAAAAACACAGAATCTAGCCGGAGTCTACACCTCCAACCCGGATCCGGTCCCACCTGTGTCAGGTACCAGCAACCAAAAATGGCCAAAAACCTACCTTGCTTATGACGTCAATTACAAAAAAACGAAACCCAAAACCAAAACATTTTTTTCACTGCACATTCAAAGACTTGCCGAATCTTTTGAGGGTTTGAACAGCTCTCTAACGCAATCGGCTGAGGTTATGTGGTTGATAACTCAGCTAAAATAGCCATCGTTTTCCCCCGATTTTTAACTATGATATATCAGAGGTGTACAGGACCGGGAGTGTCGGAGTAGACTCCGGCCGGAGTCTTAACGAGTTTCGAAAATAGGAGTGGAGCGGGAGCAGATTTTTTTAAGGAAGTGCCGGAGCTGGAGTGGAACCGGAGTCAGTTTTTTTTATACGAGGTTACCTTGTTTATTATTGATTATTATTATTGCAGATTGTTTCTTACAATCATGTTATAACATAACCTTCATATGTGCAATACTAATTCACAGAAAGCCTAAAAATTTTATACAACTTGGATATAAGTGAGGTTAGGTTGGTGAGTTTCATGTGTGTAAAGATTTGGACAATTTCTTGTTCCTGGTGATACGTTAAAAAATGTTGGCCAATAAAATTTAGCTCACATAAAATGTTTAGGTAGTGTCTCAACAACCAGCATTTCCAGTTTTCTATTTCGAAGGACAAAAAGTGTCGTATCCCGCATCCAGTTTTCTGCCAGATATAAAACTGAATTGGAGATAATCTCACTACTATCAGCATGGTCGAGTGGGAAGTGACAAGTCAATCCTCAGTTCGAGTGACTCCTTTGTTGTATTTGGAATTTCTTTTGATGTACTTACACAAGATGGTAAGTCAAAAAATTTTGACAGCCTTTTTCGTGTCTCTCACAGCCGCGAGCCTGAGTAACGCCTTCATCATCGCATAGGATAGCGTGAATCAGATTCACAGCTCGTGCTTGTGTGTTACAGAGTTAGAGACACGTCAATAAAATGGTGCTGTGACCATGATTGGGACGAAGAGAGGTGAGTCGTCATATGCCAGAATAAGTGACCGCCTGCTCAAGCCTCAACTGCGCTACGCGTTGCAGTCTGTTTACTGCACCGCGCGCTTGCATTCTTTTTGTTTTCTGGCGAGCTGCCGATTTGCTAATTGTGCGATCTGCTCGCTTGTTGCTGGATTCGCGCTGATGGTCTACGGATATCGCATTATTATGCTAAGATGCCGCTGACTTATCACGCCTGTAATTCGCGGCAAAACTTCCTCTCTTATTTCACGATTGAGTGCTGGCGCCACGGGCATTGCTGAAATTCTTTTCGAGCAGCCTGTTCGCCTATTGCGAGACTACCGCGGGTTTCACTACCCTGGGTCACGCAACTATTTTGCGTATCACCCGGCAACGACCGTCAACTTGACATTAGCAGCACAGAGCCGATTGCGGACACAATCAGCAAAATCACGGCACAAACAATAGGCGACTGCAACGTTTCAGTCGGCCTACTTGGCGATTGACAAGACGCAGCAAGTAGGAGTCAACTTGCATAATTGTGGGTTTCAACCCATTATGGGGCTGCAGTAACGTTTTCTGGTCGCAGTGCAAAACGCGGGCAACGCCCGGGAAGCGCCACTCTGCACGGCCAGTCCACGGTGAGCTGTTTTCCATCGGATTGCGAGTCATGACGCGGGCTATCTAGCAGTAAAACTCCTACACGGGGAACAAGGGTCCCGTTCACTCGTTTAAAGGACAAGGTTCTCCCTGCGCGCTTGCACTTGTGGTAATTAAGCTTTGCCCAACCAGCATCATGAAATTTCGAGTAATCTCGCTGCAGAAAAAGACGGGAAGAAAAACTCAGGGAAAAAACGGCACAGAAATTAACTTCTCAACAGGCTGCAGAGGTTTGCGAAGTGCTAGAATCCAACAAAGATCCCTATAAGAATGCGGTGCGCTTGTATAAAATGTATCGCAGGGCAAAAAAGTTTTCAATCCGTGTCTTAGACACTCCGAAATTGGATGGTAAACCACAGGAGTGCACGCAACCTCACTCAGTAAGCACGAGCGTCGATAACGCAGCGCTCTCGACCTTACAGTCACGTCCAGCGAGGCTAGAGCATCATTTATGCCGCGAGCAGTCATCGGCTATCGCCAGAACCTCGCGAAAGGCACCGGTTGCATTGCTAATTGACCTTTGTCCGCTAGACCAACCGCAGGTTCCCTTAAGTTTTGACGAGCGACGTATTCTCACAGGAGAGACCTCAATGCAGGGTACTTCGGGCCTGGCCCATGTTAGTCCGGTGCCGGCCGATGCGACAGTGGCCACCGCGCACACGAGTGGTCAACCTAAGCCTCAGGGCAGTGTTGGCCCTCATTCTGCTTCGGGGGACATTCAAGGCCTAGCTCAACCATGTGCTACAGCTGCAAGTGTCAAGCACTCTGGAGGGTTGCGTAATTCGAACCTCTCCGAAGGTTATTCTACTGACTTGACCACTTACGCGCCTTTGCCCTCCTTTCTAAATTCCGAACGCAAACCTAGTATATCAACACACAGTGAGTGACGACACAGGTTGCTGAGCCTGACATATCGCAGTTCGTCGGGCTCGGGCTCAATAAGTTCAATCAGCTCCACGGGGAGTGAGGACGATAAGAAAGCAGGCATAGAACGTCGTGATAAAGACAAACAGCAACGTTCAACCACAATTCAAGCAAGGCGTCACTCGTTTGACAAGGCGCTAAGCAATGCGCAAGGTCGCGAAGCGATCGCTGCAAGTCACAACGTAGCTTGAGCCGTCATCAACTTTCAAAAGACCAATCCTCCGATCCGTCCAGCAGTGATTCCGGCTCGTCGTCAAGTAGTTCTTCAGGTGGAGATCGCAAACGGACTAATAATAAAACAAAATGTTATGGGCGGAAACCTCATAAAAACACGCTCCGCTCCTGTGAAAACCAAGGTTTACAGACGCAAACAATGCTCATCCAGTTCATCGGAATCCTCAGAGGCAGTTGAAGTCGAGCAAGTCATGACTGCCCGCGTTTCCGACATTCAGCTAAGAGACTTCAACCCGCAAGGGCGTGAAGAATGGCTTACACGCGCAGTAAACTGTTTGAAAAGCTACCCCGACATTAGTGAGGCAATGCGCGTTAACTTGTTGTATAAAAAATTGCCGACAGAAGATCGAATTTTACTAGACATGATGCGAAGCACGGCCACACTCGAGAAGGCTGGGGAGGTCTTACGAAAAAAATACGCAAGCTCTCAAATGTCCGATGTTCAGGTTGCATTAAGCGGCATGCATCTCGCTAGTAACGAGCTACCGTCTGAAATGTTGCGCAAAACGTTACAAAAGGCGCATCTTTCGCACCAATAATGAACAAAGGACTGGACATGTTGGCTAA
>Ga0210059_1011194_pt1 | contig 13755 bp, 14 predicted proteins | sample Ectturendosymbi2_FD_188042 | JGI IMG/M metagenome (GOLD analysis project Ga0210059, IMG submission 188042) | Ecteinascidia turbinata endosymbiont from Florida, USA - Sample 2 (SPAdes) (version 2) | ecosystem: Host-associated > Tunicates > Ascidians > Unclassified | place: Key West, Florida...
GTCCCCCCAATTGACATCGGTGCCCCCCATTTCACGTTTGGCTCACCGGTTGCTGCATACATCCAATACTGTATTTTAAAAATGTGGCCCCCTTCTGGTTTTTGGACCCTCCTTCTGGTTTTTGGCCCCCCCTGCGGCTAAATCCTGGCGACGGGCCTGCCCGGCGGTCTTTTCTGTTAAATTTGTTCTTTATCATATGCAAGGGTGGGTATTAGAATTTAGGTTCCCGAGGCAAACTTTCAGAAAGCGGGCCCTATATTTTACATTTGCTATACAGAAACTCCATTCGCTGAAAGCAAGTAAACTTTTCATTTGTCTGGAAATTTGCTTCGGCAAGAAGTCCATGTTACATTGCAAATTGTTTGAAGTCATTTGATTTTAAATTGTTCTTTTTCTACGCATTAAAGTTGTTGAAGGGCCCTTTTGGCACATTTGCATACAATTTTTGCTTTATTTTGACAAACATATTACTTGCTTCAGAGCTGAAATGTGACTGTAGCTGGAGTGATTGATAAGTTATTTAACAAACCAATGCAAAAATAAGTGCGAAACTCTCAAAAGGGGGGCCCTCACGGCATCTCTGAAAGAGGGGCCAGAGGCAACCGCCTCTTTTGCCTCCCCTATTATCCACCCCCGATCAATGTATAGAATTTTTTCAGTCCAACAAGTCACTATTTTGCTACATTTGCCATGAGCAATTAAGCAAAGGTTGTCAATTGAGTGCTGCTACATTACACTGTGATTTCCAAATTAAAGTATTTTGCAGTTATTTGCAATATTATGGGACCACTCAAGCAATGAGGCCAAATTGCAGCAACTTCGAGATATTGCTTGATTATAGTGCTTTGAATGGCATTTAAAAATGTTGTGCTAGGCAGGGGCGGATCCAGGCAGTAAGTTTTGCGGGGGGCTGATGTCAGTAATATTAGGCATTCAAGTCTCATCACCGGTTCATTACTGTAAGAGAGATGAAGTATACTTCACAACACTGCTGTGGCGAAAGGAATTGACGGCAAAATGGCCTTATATCGGGAAGTAGTGTTTCCAACTCGGGTTTTCCCGAAACCGAAACCTGTTTTTTTGAGCTATTTTCTCCTACCCGAAACCCGGGTTTTTTCAACTACCAAACCCGGGTATGTCAAAAAACCTGAATTTGCTATTGTATTCAAATATTAGTAATTCTGATAACACTGAAGTTGCAGATTGCACGTGTAACGGCCAAATTAGCACGTTTGAATTTTCAATTATTACCATGAGCCACGAGGTGCGGGTTTTGCTATATGACCATCGTGCGTTCGTTGTTGGTCCGTTCATATTTTCGTTTAATTGACCTATTTAGACGGATCGTGAGGTCATTTTGTACATAATAAGTGTCTACGCGAACTTCAGTCTTTTCGCTAACCTAATTAAATAACTACCACGTGAGGTAGTTCTTCAAAGGTATGCCGTAGTTTTGTAGTTACAAGTTAGTTCATTTATAAGCTGTTATGTGTTAGTTCATTTAAAGACGTTTTTTACAGTTTACATTCATTTACAGTTTAAAGACGTTAGTAATCATAGAAAATCAGAAGCTTAGAGCCGTCTCTCTTCAAATAAGGCTCAACCAACACCAAAGTGCAATTTGTGCTCCGTGAGACAAACGCAGGTGGTTCAAGCACCGAAAGTTTGATCAACCATTTGAAATCAAAGCACAGAATCCATGTTATCCTTGAGGGTGATGACCATAAAACTATTCCAGAACAGGAAGAGATCCGATCACAAACTGTGAAAAAGAAGTCTTTTGAGGCTACAAAGAGAGGTCAAATAACCTTAAAAAACTGTTTCATGCCTTAATTACAATCAAGCCCAAATCAGCGGAACCAGAGAGGGCTTTTACAGCCACGGGACTATTTGCCACAAAACTCAGAAACAGACTGAATGATGAAAGTGTGCTTTGATTGTCATGCGCAAGTATAATAAACATCAGTTAAAAACCGTGCTTAACTGAATTATTAATTCTCTAATAAATTGCGCAGGGACCAACAGTAGTAAATTCACAATTGTTTAGTTTTATCGCTCAAAATCGCATCCATTTCAAAACCCGATAAAAAACGTGTTTCTTTTGTCAGCTACCCGAAACCCGGGTTTTAAAATTTTGCCCCGAATTGGAAACACTATCAGGAATGCTGTTTTCCGACTTGCACAAAATCATGGCGAACAAACTTACTTTCGTAGGTTTTAGGGGTGGTTGATCGCCCCAATCGTCCCCCCCTGGATCCGCCTTTGGTACTGGGAGTCTTTTTTACAAATGTGGTAAATGATTTGCGCATTTATTTAACTCTCTTGGTGACCAACTGTAGTGGAGAACGGTCATTTTCTAAACTTAAGATGGTAGAATCAGCGAAGGAGCACCACTAGCCAAAACAAGCTGAATAGCCTGATTCTAAAGAGCATGATCTTCTATGAGAAATAGACACTACCAGTGTTATAAGCAAACTCGCTATGGCAAAACCTAGTAGAGAATGCAAAAGGTTTACTGCTACTGACAATCGACTTCGAGTCTTCGACCCTTATACTGAGACTATACTGTCTAGGTATAGCAATGATCAAATTTGTTGTTGAGTTCGGAAGCATTAATTAGTGCCTCTGTACTGTGTTTGTGAGATGTACAGTAATGTATTCCTTCTTGGTAAAAAGATACGTATATACGTTTTTGGTAAAAAAGATAGGTGGCACATGAAGTCCACCAGTTGCTATTTAGTGCCAAGTATTTCGTTCTTAACAAATTCAGTATGCCTAATGATAGTCACATGGATGCCCACAGAATTTATGATTTAACAGTTGTTCACTTGTTCAAGTGTATTTTTGACATAGGGCCCCGCACTGTTAATATGCTACAGGCCCGCGCTACCTTCATCCGGCACTGGTTTGAGTTGCTTTTGTTAAGCTTTTGCCAGTTTTTCTTTTTCAAATTTTTATATAGATTAGACCTGCTGTAACAAGCAAGGAAATGCCCATAAAACAAGTTAGTAAGTCTTGCAGTATGAGTTAATTTCCAGCATATTTTTCTGCAAAAACATTAATAGCACAGTTTTGCTTTGGTTTAACAGAAAAAACGCTCATATAAATTCGCGTTCATGCAGAGAAAGCGGTTTGCTTGTCCACAGGCTATTTTGAGGAACAAAAATCAAATATTTTCACAATAAGTATTGAACAAAGTGACATATTTTGTTTACGGCCGTACGTAAGTTAGATTGTTTTTTTTCTCAAGACAAACGTAAACACAACTAAATGCTTGCATGAGCCTGCACCCGTAGCTGTTATATAACCCCTTTTCAAATACCCGGAGTGAACACTTGATTTTCCCCTCCGTTTTCATGCCAGAAGCGATCACCCCGTTTGATGTCGCGAAACTGGTGGGCAATCAAATATGCAAAGGTGGGTCCGACCACACCCCTCTGAACGCTTCTCTCTGAAATTCCTCCAATGAAAAGGTCCACATCATCGACATGTCTGCATTGGAACATGACCAATCAAAGAAGTCAGTTCTTTGCAATCTACTTTCTAAAAAAGATATCGAAAATTAAATGTAATCAAACTGGATTCATACAAAAATACAAAGTCGAAGTTGATGAAATAACTTCAGAAAGAGAAATTGGCAGAAAAGGCAAAATTGGAATCAATCTCCAAAGATGTTGGACTTTGCAACTATCCTAAAATGACCATCAAACAATGTTGAATACGTTTATGTTTTTAAGTCAAACGTTATTGCAGAAAGATTGGCAAAGACAAATCGAAATTCAAGTTACTAAAGTAAAAGGCCCAACCTGTACAATTTCTGGAGTCTGGTTCTCCTGTCGAGAGGAATCTCAACGAAATCGCTCCACGTTGTGGCTCTCGTGAGGCCAGCGAGCTCTCTGTATGCGTTGTAACCTGCATTGCCGTGCTCTCTGCCCCGCTGCAAGTTTATGGCGAGAAGATCGCTTCCTAGACGCCCTGCATCGAAGCATGATATCAATGTTGTTCTATTTTGTCCGCCGAAGGTCAATTATAATTGCTAATAATAAGATTGTATTCAGCCATTCAAGTAGTTCAGATAAAAATTGTGCCTTGCTGCTGTAGTTGACAAACTTAAAAGTTACAAGCAATTTAAATGATGTTGCAGGTCGCACTCCTGGGACGCAGGGAAAATAACAAGCTAGTCGTGATGTAAACTTTGCTCCATGACACTGGCTTATAATCCACAGGCAATATTGTCCGATATAAACTGTAGTAGTACATCTGCTGCAAACAACGATCATTGGATACATTGACCCACAATCGTCACTTTTTAGTGGAAAGGCAAATATTAACGATGGGAACACGATTTCGTCCATCTACTATGATGAGCACTGAGGTTTGCAAGCCACAATTTGAAAGCAAAGTTGCAATAATTTTTATGTAAGGCAAGGTCCCTGAAAGTCACAAGCACGTAAGACTTCTTCTGCTCTTCGGTTACTTAAGGATTGATTTGCACTTTACCGAAAAAAAAACAATGTAAAACGGGCTTTACGACTATTTTTGTAGCAGTTGGTTTTCAGACAAGAAAAGCGGTGATGCCAAACGACACTTCTATAATAAAATCAGTCCATGACTAATCCTCAAAAAATTAGTTAGCGTGCATCCTTCACACAACTTACTCACCGCCCATACCACCAGAAACAATATTAGAAATGCCAAGCGAGAAAGAAATAGTTTTAAATTTAAAAAAAGATCACCGTAATTTTAACTTTTTAAACAGTAATTGCTCTACTTTGATGATGTTACTAACTCATTTCTTATAGAAATTTGGCGCAAACCTCAGGGACACGAACACGACCGATTGAACTCTTCGGCTTTTACAAAACTGTTGTTCAGAAGGACTTATCCTTTTACTTCTACTTTTATGCGCTTGACGCAAATGCACGTGACGCACGGATAAATGCAAGTTTTCTTTATTTTATCAGACGAAACCAAAGATCTATAAAAACTGACATTAATGCCACTACGTTTTGAAACACATTTTAATCTAGTTATAGGTAACAGCGACAGGTCATCACCAAACTAGTACCATGAGAATACTTTTGGAGACATTATGTTCTTGTTTATTTGCCCAGAGTTCAGTTACTACTTCTCAAACATCTGCTAAAAAAGCTTACCTATCGTATTAAAATTATAACATGGGAAGACAAGTAAGGTGCGTTCATTCTCCTTTTCGAAAAAGCTGAATGTTCCAAAAGTGAAGCGTAAAATCTTGCAGCAAGTCTTATTGGAATAAATCGCCAAAAAATCAGATAAAAATATAATCCTGTTTGTTTAAGATCACAGGCAATCTTGCTGAGATCTTCAGCAATATCTCATTTCAATCTGTAGTTTTCGCGTTGTTTTTAGGTCGAATGGAGGGCTTTGAAAGCAATAACAACATGTGACCTCATTAATGTTTTACACAAACCCTGCCCTAGGCTTATTCTGATGGTAAAGGTTGCAGGAAATGTATTTTCTGTTCTTCTAACGCAATGAATGACAAGGACCAATCATATGAGAGTTTGGTTCTGAAGAAACGGTATATGCGGCGTGTATAAACACAGGATTGACTCTGATACGCCACCACTTGGGCAGCATTTCTAAGATGAGCGCAATGAGTTGAAACGTTTGCTAAGGGTTTTGTTTTCAACTGCTTTGCTTCAAAGCAAAACAGAATATCAATTGTCATACATGCTCCAAGGAAAACTGTGAGACAAAATGATCCTGTGCAGTTCAAAGCGACTTACTTCATGAAAATAACATGCCAGTAGTTGCCTTTGCGATGGGTTTGTGCAAAAAGCTGGGTAACTGGGGTTCTGTTTCGCACCACTTGTGTTTGTGAACTCCTCAACGGGGTTATAGAGATCTTGCAATCCTTGTAATGCACACCAACATGTTGTTATTGCAAAGGATGTTGATTTAGATTTTCAAATAAAAAGGTTCGGCATGAACCACAAACAAGCTTTTAGACATATAGTGCAAAAATATCCATGTCTTGCTGCAGTGGCGCACGCAACCTGCGAATTGTTTGAGATATATTCACTGAAACTGATGTCGGGAGAACATTCTGCTGCTGGTTGGTTTATCGCGCGAAAGATGACCCACAGGTCTGGGCTACATTTTTCGCCCACCTGGTAACTCGGCCAGAGAGAAAAAAATGTAAATACGAAGGCAATGATAGCCTACAAAAGACCAAGTACAATCGGACAAACCCCTACAAACTACAAGCACCTTGCTTTAAACAAGACGAGAGAGCATGTCAAGGATGTGTTGGTTCCTTGCGGCCACTGTGCTTTTTGTGGTAACTACGGGAAACACAGCAAATCAATGGTGCCATGTGTTTCACAAATAATAAACAAAACTAAAACCTTCTCGCTCAACCAAAACTTGACATGTGCAAACTATGGCTTTTATGTAGCGACTTGTGTGATATGCCATTAACAATATGTCGGTCAAATCAAGAACAAATTTTCCAAGTAGTGGTTATCGCACCGCGGTAATTGGAATAGATCCAATTGTAAAAATGACCAAGATGAAGTGGCCTTGTCGCGGCACTATTCAGTGTTCCAATGGTAACTTAAATAAACCCCTGATGCATGAAGCTTACACCGTTACTTTTGTTGAACAACCTAATTTTCACTCTTTCAATATCTCTGAAGATAAGTGGTGTCACAAACTTAACGCACAAATTAATATTCAAAACATGATCCTCCCCCGCGTGAGATAAATTTTATTTCCCTTCATACTGAGCGTTGACGTGTTTTGATTTTCGCCGGCAGCGTGCTGGTGCTTTTGGTTCTCGTCAGTCACAGTGTTTCAAATGCGCGCGCTGTAGTTTGGTTGCCATCGCTGCAAAATGCACATTTAGTTCACGCATTGTGCAGTTATTCTGAATTATATAGCTTACTGCTTCAAGCTCTAATTGGACGCGTCACCTTGCCTAGTTGAATTTATCTGAAAACGACGTATTCTATAATGCTAATCATCGTAGCTGGTGTTGGCATTAATAAGTTCTTATCACTTCTGTAGTAATTTTTGAAGCTTCAGTGAATGCATTTCCTTGAGTAAGATGTAATTTCTAGTTCTAATTGTCGCAGTTGGTGTTGTGCGATTTTTCACTACAATCTTGGGTTTGTTTGCTTTCTCTTACCTTGTTTTAGCATTTCAACGTTTCCCCTGATAGCAGTGCTTGCAGATGTAAGGTCTGAAGATGCGTAGTGTTACGTGAAATCGATTTCCTATTAAAAATTTGCGATTGATTCCTATCGGTGGAGAGTGTAAAGTTTCTCTAGAGCTGCAGCTACTAGTCAGCGCTACCGCGTAGGAACCAGAGATGATCACGGAGCCGGAGTGCTGGAGTGGACTCCGGCGGGAGTTTGCATTTTAAGTTGGAGCTGGAGTCGGAGTCAACATTTTAGGTTCGAGCCGGAGCCGGAGGCGAAGTCAGAATTAAGGTCTGTGCAGGAGCCAATCAAAAATTTTAAGGGACCTATTAAAATTTCTGTAATGATGCTTGTTGTTATCAAACATAATGGAATTAGTTGGATTGAGACGCGTGTTCTGACCAGTGTCGTCATCCATCACAAAAGTGTGACACTGGGTGAGAGTACTGAGCATTTAACCACTTATGATGGTTTCAGAAGTTAGTAGGCTACCTATGCAAAATACGGTGTGTAAGTGAAAATGCAGTTTGTGAATTCAGGAATCCATGCTGTAACTATGAGAACGTTGGGCTAAAGATGTGGGCAATAACACAAGACACATGACAAAAACCATTGATCAACAAAACAGACTGTAAAGAAGTAACAGCGTGATGAAATGACCTATAGATCTAGTTTTAGTTACAGGTTTCGATGATGATGTTACTGTTAGAAGTAAAGTACAAGTACAGTACAATACAATTTATTCGCATTGTGGAGATTTCTAGTCTAGCCAACGCTTGCATAGGCCAACCTCTGCTCACATTTTGGAGCCATCCAGAACCAAGTTGGATGTTTGCCGTGACAGTTGCAGCTTTTAAGGATAACCAATATTGTTTTGCAGCTCTATTGCCTTTGATAAATTTGAAAGGGGCTGTAGTCTAAGTTATGCGTAATGTTCATCTTGTTAATTTTTTTGTAAGATTTGCTTGCACATTCATGATAATGGCTCAGTTGACACAGTCATAGTTCAGAGTTTTGTCTGAGCACATCGCTGAAGTGGGATGCAATATTTGTGAACAGGTGATCAGCTGCTGACCTTGGAGTTTTAAATGAGTCTTTTGTAAAAATCGCAAATTAACACTCCATTCAAATAATTGTGATTAATTTGGTTAATTACTGAAGCTTCAATTACGTAACTAGGATTTCAACGGTTACCATTTCATAACTTAAATTACAGTAGGCCTACAACCTACTGCCTAGATTTTCAAAGATGTATATTTGATAAGCAGTGTCTATTTTGCCTCATAAGGTAAAAACTGTTCTGAAGTTATTTTGCCACTAGCTGTACACATTTGTTTGAAGTGATCACATGACAAGTTCACAACACATGACAAGGTTGGAATGCATGACCTACACAGCTGACCGTTATGTCTAATTTAAATGTGGGCAAGCTTTTAGTGGCTTTTTGTCTATGTTGTGTAAGGAAGAGGCTAAGCCATAACTCTAAATCTCAACATGTTGTGCCTCTCTATATGGTGCTTGTCACGTGACCACTCCAACCATTTTTGTTCTACCAAAGGCAAAATAGCCATGGCATATATTTCGTCTCATGAGGCAAAATAGACACTATCTTTTTTATATGAGTTACCTGGGAGTTTTTGGAGTGTTAACAGGAGTCGGAGTTGATGTTTCAAAATTTTGCGGAGGCGGAGCAGGAGTCTTAACGCCAGAAGCAGGAGCTGAGTCGGAGTCTGAAAAATGTGACTCCGCTCATCTCTGGTAGGAACTAACTGAAAGATTGATTGTTCAGTTCAGTTTCCTCTCATACTCGCTTTCTGCATTCCTGTCGGAATGCCAAGAGTGGTCTGCGGCACCCATCACCGCTTGCGCCTTGCACCCAAGCGACAATCCCGGGCACGATGCTGTACAGGCCGTAAGTACCATTTTTTCAGGTTTTTGGTATGACGCGGCCGGGAACCAAGCGCACCAATTTGGTGGCCCATGCTCGAACAGATGTACTACTTTTCCGGACGTAATGACCGAAAAGGTTCTTTTCCACTGTTTCATCGAATGTGGTGTGACCGGAATATCTAGAGAGGATGGCCTCACACTCGTGGACACCGTAGGAGATAGAGAGCAGATGGTGTTAATATGTTTTGTACTGTTGCTACAATTTGAGCTTGTTTTCCTGTGAGCACTATCCGACGTAGGCCACAACGTTCAAACCTTCGGGCTTCTAGCGTGTTCACCTGTGTTCTCAGCAGCAAATATAGCTGCATTCGATGGAAGAAGGGTGATTTGTATTTGATGAGTTTGGATTGGAGAGCCATCAGGTGATGTGCGGAGTTTATCAATTACATTTTGAGTAGATATAATTCTGCGCCAATCAGATTTGCCTTTGGTAATCCTTCACCTGTTTAAATCCTCAACTGCCATGCAGCATGCAATACGAAAGGAAAACGTAAATGTTGTTTTAAACAATAAACCTCTCTGGCCAAATTCAGAAACCAGCCAGGTTAATGGACCAGTGAATGCCCGATCACTGGGGATTCGTAGGAAGGGCCGAGTCAAGTAAGTTGCAAGAAGCTCACAACCAAAATCATGTTCAACTTGTTTGGTTTGGTCGTTAATTTTATCATTAAGCTGTTCAACAAAACTGTTTTTTCGTGTATCTAAAACTAATTTCATTTGAGAACTTCCAACCCTGTTTTCACTTCTCGGTTTTTACGCATAAATACTTTCCCAAGCTAGAAATGAAACTGGGCTGGGAATTTCGTGAAACCGTCAACAGTTTCCACAAATAGTGTATAATTGGCTTTCAATAGATGTTTGCTTTGCAGTGGTACAAGAGCTGAGTTTGTGCATGGCGTGTCATTAAGAACAATTTCTGCCAAAATAATTTCTGTTCTTGCTTTGCTTACCATCTGGAGCAAAAAGGAAGTTACGCATGTCATTTGCCAAGGTCGAGTCGTATTGGAGAGAGGGATCAAAAGTTACTCCACGAAGAAGTGAATCTGTGCCTCCAAAGGTTGTCGAAAGAAGAGGGTTTGCATTGAAAAAACTGAAAGACAACATAAGATGCAGCGTTCAAAGCACTTCCTGATGTACGAGTTATATACGCGCGAGTGGTCAACCTGCACGCTTTCGAACGTTCTGTTTTACCGATTGCATCTTTGCTTGCACTTGAGATCTTTTTCCAGCTAAGTCTAAGCCAAATTTAAAATTAACAACCATAATGACGTTTATTCATTTTTTTCACAACAATACTGTTCTTTTGATCTTCTGACGGCGTTTTATACTTTATTATTTCAAGCTTTAGCAATATAACTTGAATGTTAGGGAAGTCGCACAAGGCCTTTGAAATAATTTAAACTTTAAAGAATCGAAATTCCACGCATGAGCCTGAAGAATATTTGTTTAACTGAAGCAACTATACCGGAGTACCTATCTTTTAGTCGAATGTTTGGTCCTGTTATTCTCCAGTTCGACGAGTATCGAGGCATCGATTCAGGAATTAAAGTGTGACCGAATCGATACGCAGCTGTCAGAAAAGCGTTGATAACACTGGCGTCGTATGAGGCGTCGTAGCCTTCCCAGTAACCCTGCCAAGTGCCAACAAATGCAGTTTGTAATGTCACTTCTTCATATTCATCATTTAGTTCATTTTTAAGGAAAAAACAATACTTTTTTTGAGAAAAAGTGTTCATGATTATATTTTTGTCAAGCAAGGAAGTAGGAACAAACAAAATTCGTTTTTACTGAGAAATGAAGTGATGCGTTTACTTTCAGGATAAAGTAAATATTCCTAGAAATGTTCGTTTAAGATTTCGTTTTTGGACGTGAAAAAGGCAAAATAAACACAGAGTAGCACTATTTCACCTGTTTAAGCAAATTGAGTCCAAACCTCTTCATGTATTTCGGTCCTAACACCACCGGCAAAAACTGTTTGTAGGTGATGAGTTGCTCAACTGAAGCAAGGATAGAACGAGTAGTCTGTTAACCAATTGAAACCTCTTGAAAGCCCTAAAAGTTTATTTGGCAAACGCAAAAAGTCCCAGATTCTTAGAGCAAGTATCGAGAGTAGTAAAACACACAAAGAAGAGAAACGTGTGCAAATATTGCAAATTTAGTTTTCAAAGTTAACACTAATTGTGCAGAAAAGAAGATAAGGGAATACAATGTGAAATTGCGCTAAACTAGGTTTAGAAAGTGCGTTGCATCAAACAAGGCTTGTATACATTTTGAAAGGATGCTTTTGATTTCTTGGGCATGATTGGTGTACGCTGAATAGAGGATGAAAAGTTACTTCGTTTCAATTAGAAGCAACCTGAATGCTTTTGTAGATTTCTTATTCTGTTGGATTTATGAAATGTTTAAGATGTTAAAGGTAAGCAGAGACATTAAACATTTATTTTCCAAATTTGTAAATGTTCGAGATTAAAATGTTTCTCTGGAACACCGAGTTCTTCTGTCGGTGTAACTTTTCAGTCGCTTGAAGCACAGGTGCACGGTATAATTAAAGATTTCTTGCGTAACTTAAATATCAAGAGTGTCAAAACTTTAAAACTGGAACAAGTGAAATCATTTCAGACACTCATCATTGAAAAGCAATAATGCAACGTTTAAATCAAGTAAATTATCAAAAATTAGTGCAACTGAATACAACAGTGCATAAAATGATTGGGAAAAACATGATATCGATTCCTTTAATCATTCTAGAACGTTTTAAAATCACCATTTGTTTGCAGCAGCCGGCGCCACATGTTTTTACACGCAATCACAACATTGACGGCTCGGCTCTCTCAACCGTCGGGCAAGCCAGGCCCGTAGCTAGGTTTTGAGGTTCGGAAGGGAAAATACATGTTTAGGGGGAAAGATAGTTGCTTTTATTATATGTTTAAATAAATATAATAAAATACAAATAAGTATAATGAAAAATTGTCTTGGCAAAACAAAATTTGGCGGAGCAAAAAAAGATTTAAGGATACTGGCCACGAAAGCTCCCCCGTGGCTACGGGACTGGGGGAAAGCTCTAAAACTGTGACAACGTCATCTGTCGGCATGTTTTGAAATCCATTTAAAAATTTGTGCAGAAATACTGAGAATTTTTCCAACATCGTTTAGTTTTCAGTTTAGGAATAAAACCCTATTCTGCAAAAATCTGGATTCAAACCTTTCCAGACATAAACGTTGTATTTACAAATTATGAAAAAAGTTAATAATTTTGTTTCTCAATTAAGCAAAACGCAAAAAGCATAATAATCTTTTGAAAACATTTTATTGAAAGCGTTTTTAGCAAATTTGGCAATGAACACTTGATGTACAGCAAAGCGGTTAAAACCATTTGCTACTTGAATGAAAATGTTATGAACACAAAAATAAATAGACAACATTTTCAACGGAACTTCCAGACTGCTTCCATAATCCATCTTCAATGTGATGCATTGACTGATTCAAGAAAATAGGGATGAATCTGCCAATCAAGGATTCCAAAGACGCTGTAGGCCTGAAGCCTTCATCACACTTTTCAGTAACAAACATAAGTTTTAAACTATGGAGTAGCCTACTCAGTTGAAAGCTGAAGCAAAAGACACCACAAACTTTGACTGCTTTCAACTTTTCATTTTCACTGTAGGAAGCCAAGAATTGGCAAAATGCGGTAATATTGCCAGTAAAGTAGCTTATACCTGTACCAAACGTTCTTTTTCCCAGTGGGGGTTGCGTCGATGCAGTCCCTTCACAACCTGGTTGTGAAAACGGACAAACATGGTGTGAATTGACGCCAAAACGCTGTTTTCGTTCGCTCGTTCGTCTCCTGTATCCAACGCAAGCTCTTCTTCATGATTTGAATTGAAAACGAACAGCGTGGTCCAAAAAGACATATCTATTTTATTGCTGCTATGATTTCACATCAAATTAATCCGGGCTTCTGCTTTCTAGGAAAACCATGGTTAGAGTTACAGAGTTTTAGTTCCCAGCTGCAATGGATCAAGCCACAAGATATCCCGTGCAGCAGAGGATCAAGATTGTAGGGGTTTCTTTCGAGTCGAAAGCAGTTGTCCAAACTCAAAGACTATTTCGGAGGGCTTTCCAGTTAGAAACGTTTCAACCAGGCTCATAATAAAGCGCCTCCTGGACAAACTCAAGGAGGCGGGAAGTGTACAGGATAACATTAAGGTCGCAGTGGCAGGTCACGGTTAATTAGGACAGAAAATCACTTCGTGACTGTGAGGCAATGTTTGGAGCAGTATCCAAAGAAATCCACAAGACGTTTGTCCCAGGAAAGAGATCTTTGAAGGAGTTAACTTACGGGCATAATGCACCAGGATCTTCTCCTGTTTCTGTATAATATACAGGGTGTCCATAAAGTCCTGCACACATTAAAAATTTTTATATCGCAAAAACCACATAAGATAGAAACTTTACATTTTCGACAGTGAATTATACTACCATAAAGTTTGTTTGTTATTTTTTACAGGTTATTTTATTGTTCAGATAAGCAAGAATAAGTCATTTTTAATAAAGGCGTAAGTTTGCAACAAAGTATGAAACATGTTGACCATTCAACAAAAAGCACAATGTGTTCTTTGGT
>Ga0210059_1011196_pt1 | contig 13754 bp, 6 predicted proteins | sample Ectturendosymbi2_FD_188042 | JGI IMG/M metagenome (GOLD analysis project Ga0210059, IMG submission 188042) | Ecteinascidia turbinata endosymbiont from Florida, USA - Sample 2 (SPAdes) (version 2) | ecosystem: Host-associated > Tunicates > Ascidians > Unclassified | place: Key West, Florida...
CTAGATGCGCCCCTGGTTATAACTATCTGCTGTATTCATTGTTTGTGCTAAGTACTCAGTTGTTGCTTTGCCAGTTCTTTCATGAAATTATGATCCAGTAGAAAACCTGTTACAGTGTTCATCAGCTGTTATACGGATGTATTTAATACTAGCCTCACAACTAGTATTTCTCTTATGAGCCATTAACAGCTTTGCTTTTTGATAAGTTCTGTATAAGAATAAGTGAAAAATAGGTGATATCGTGCAACAAGTTCAGCTGCTGTAAATTGAAACTAGTGTTAGTTGTAGACCAGGGGTTTCCAACCATTCACTCCTGCTCCCTAAAAAAATTTTTTTGTGACTTCGCACACCCTACAATTTATAATCAAGAACTAATTTTTCAAACGTTTAGAAAGGAATTAATTCAGTTTAATATGTAAAGAAAAGCAAACATGGACAAGAAAGGATGACAAAGATGGACATTTGAATATATTCTACAAAAAATAATCACTTGCTTGAAATTTGTACAAAACAGTAAAATGAAAAGGTTGACTTCCAAAAGTTTGCTAATGTACTTCAATTCAAAGATTCTGTTGTTCCTGTTTCTTGCTTATGAGTTTTTCAAAATGTGGAACTATGTTGCTCATAGCAACAGGTATGTCTGCTTGTGTATTCAAGTGATATGTAGATTTCGTCTTAGTTAATAAAAGAGTACTAAATCCTGAATCGCATAGGTATGTTGTCGCAAATGGAATGAGCACAACTAGTGCAGTTTCACAAAGTCTTGGAAACAAAACGATAGCCAAGCACCCATGCTCTTCTAAAGTTTTGCTCTCAAATAGCGTTTCAAGAGCATGATTTGAACGCAGTTCTATAAGATCTTCTTTTAGCTCCCCATCATCTGACATTTTATCCAAATTGAAGGAGTATGGATTCATAATCCATCCTTCAGGAGTTACCATCTTCCCTACGTATCAAATGACGTCGACAACATTTCCAAATGAGCAACAATTTCTTCACTAACAATAGGAATCAAATTCGAAGGTTGATTGTCATCGATGTTCTTCAAGTGACGGAAAATTCGGATAATTCCCTCTTTTCACTCGCCGACACCACAGAGACAACTTATTTTTAATCGCATTTCATAGGATATCAATATGTTATATTTTTACCTTGAAGTAATGAACTTAGATCATTCATACGAGCGAATAGGTCACTCAGATATGCTAAGTGGTTGAATTCTTACAATTTCAACTTTTCAAGCAGATGTCACTGACGTTCGTCCAGAAAGTCTTTGAGTTGTTCTCGCAATTCGATGAAGAGGGTTAAAACTCTCCCATGTGAGCGCCAGAACTTTTGTGCGGAAAAGTAAAACTGTGTGTTCACTTCCAAGATCTTCACAAAGTAACTTAAAGAGGCGGTAATTTAGAGCACGACTCCAAATCCAATTGATGGTCTTTACAAAAATCAAGGACTTCGTCAATTTTGGAGGCAAAGATTTGGTGCTAGGGCATGACGATGAAGGAAGCAGTGAGTGCCTTGGAAGTATGGAATCTACAGTTTCGTCAGTGCAGAAAACTCAGATTTATTTCCCAATATAGCAGGAGCGCCATCAGTGCACATAGAGTTAATGATTCGAATATCATTTCATGTTTTGATGTTTACGCAAATAAATATCGTATTCGTGACACATAGGTTTGAACGAACTTCGCGTTTTGGCTATAGTCCATTACACAAGAAAACAAAGCTGCAAAAAAAGTAATGAATAGATCAATTTCCTGTCATTAAGACGGACGCTTCACGCATCCCCAGGGGGTGAAAGCATCCCTGGTTGAGAACCATTGTTCTAGCTAGACCATTCTGTTTTCAGCCCTGCATAAAACCGATGAAATTGAAAATGGTGGCTTTCGCAATTTTCATAAAATCGTAAAATTGGATGAAAATGCTTTCTTGTTTCCTTAACTGGATGAAAACGACGGAGCAATTAAAAACAGCTCTGACTATTAAAAGATCTTCTCCCCTTCTCAGCAAAAACTTGAAGAGAAAGGAAGTTCTGATGTTATGTTACCGTTTTCTGACGCTATGAACGCCATTTCAATGGAGTAGTTAACCCCATCTGACTTCGGTTGTACTAATGGGAAAACACTGATTGCTACTTTGGTTGCAGCTTGATATCCAATGAAAGGTGTAAAAAATTCACCACTTAAACGTTATTTTTCTGTAGTTTTTGTTTTGCTTTTTATGTTTGTGCTGGCACAAGGCTGAAGCAATCGAGTCGAAGTGGAGCAAGTGCTCCATAAGAAAAAAATTCGTTACGCTGGTTACTAACTCCCCAACGCGTAACTAATTGATTATATTGTTGCTAGCTTCTTACATTACTATTTGATCGCTGTCTTAATCACCATCGGTTGTCTTACAGTAGTTAAAAAGCTAATTCGCTTTGACTTATTCCACTCCTGACGTTGGCAACATACTATGAACTATTTGTTTATAATAAATATATTCTATAAATTGCTTTAGTGGTTTTACTGTAGTTTAGAATAGCGGTCCATACGTTTACAGAATTAGATTCTGTCCGTGGTTTGCCTGGAAAGATTATCACCGCAACAAAGTTTTTTGCTGCTTGATTATTTTTTGTCTGACATCTTCGCTTCGATTGAAAGTTTTCCCCAACGACTTTCTCGTTGCTCTCGAAACTGTCTTCTACTCTTCATTACAGCGCTAGTTGTTTGCCAACAGTTCCCCTTCTTGCTCACCGAGCGGAGATATTGACCAGGTTAACCTTAATCGAGTCACACGGTCACGCTACGTTACTAATTCTTTTTTGTTTTTATTTTAAAATTAGTAAAAAAACACACTCTGAATTACAAGCGCAAACTGAACAATTTTTGCAACGTTTGAAATACTCTGTTCGTAGTGATCTTGTCTGGTAAAACACCTAGCATATCTCCTTAAGCATGCGAAATACTAACGATTTTTACTGCGATTTCGTAAGTTGGAAATGTGAATTATGAAATACGTTTGTTGATTGCAGTCAAAAATCAAGCTTCACAAGTAAGTTTCCTAATCGTTGTATTACATATTTCGGCGTTCAGTTGTACTCATGAAGATGGAGTAACTCTGCATTTAGTTTTAGGAACGGTGCAGTGTGAAAAAAACATTTCAGAAACGCATTTAGAACCCAGATCTGGTTGAATAAGTAAGAATGTTACCTAGATTAAAGTTTGTATTGGACTAAGTTTCTAAGATAGATAGATAGATAGATAGATAGATTTATTTGGCGGTACTGAATTAATTGCGCTAAATGTATTTGTTAAAACAGAAAAAAACGCCGGGGTACCGAAAAAACACAGGTTATGTAGTCAGGTGCCCCATAAATTACGTGAGATTGATGTTTCCATGGTGAAGGTTGTGTCGACCGCTAGACGTGCTGTCGCAGTCCGATGTATAGATTGCGGGACTAAGCAGTAATTCAAGTCGCTGTGCTTGTAAATATTTGAAAATGATAGGGTTGAGAAGTCCCTATTAAAAGTGTCGCAATTTTCTGCCCAGTCACGTTCTAACCACCATTGTTCATGTAGTTAATTTTTACATTTTCCTGTGCCAAAAAACTCCAGTTTTGTAGCGCCAAGTTGTTTTTCAAGTGCGAAGATTTTGACGCGAAGGTCCGATGTTTTGCCTGCGAACCGTCGATGAGAGTTGAACTCGGGACTACGGAGCTCGGGACGCAGCATTAACCACCATGCCATACGACGATTGTTACAAATTTGAAGCAAAACAGCGGCAACTTACGAAGAAATCCGCCAAAAATTTCTGGTGCAGTGTTTCGTGAATTTTTTGGGACATGGCCCCCAAAATGATTTTTCAACTTTCAAATCATAAAATGACTGTGCACTAGCTTGTTTTCCTATGGACTCAGAGATAACTTTTCAATTCGTATGAAGTTTCAGCAGTAAAATGCATTTCGTAACAGCTAAATTCAAACAACTGTTTATTTTATAAAATACAGAATGCGACGGTTGGCTTGGGAACTTCAAGGCTGAGTGTAGGACAAAGCTAATTTCATGTCATCCTCACCTTCGCTTCGACTTCTTGCCTTCATGTTGATTAGAGTTAAAAGCTTAAAAAACACGCTCGCCAAGGTGTATTGTGACAAAGGGAATCAGTACTGGCAAAGCTGGTCAGATAGTTGTGGAGATGATTCCTGCGCATCACACGAGAACTAAGCGAGCGTCATTTCATCAAAATATCACGTCCGGGTGAATGACTTCGGAAATCAGAAAGTGTCTTTCTTTTTCTTTGCGAATATTTATTACCTGGTCCGAAGTTGGGAACGGATTGCGTACAAATGCAGCTTCTTATTCTGTGAGCTTGCAGATATATCGTTGGTACGCAGTTTCGAGAGATGGAAAGTGCTATCCAATAAAATCGAGCTTTTCGGCTTTTTCAGTACCACTGAACGATTCAAACTTCCATGCATTATTTTTCCACACTTTGTTACAACTTCGAGTAGAATGCACTTAAGTTGTTGCGGAGTGGAACAGCAATTGCAGTTGTACCTGATAGCTTTAGATTCAAATTTCCAATCTTTGAAAATGGCTGCTGAATAAGCAGGACTTCTTTCGCAACGCACGGCAAAACACATTTTCTTTAGTTTTTGAGCATAACTTCATTTTCAACAAACTGTTTTTCACGAGCTTTTCTCCTGTCGCATGATGCTTACGTCATATGATGACTGTGTTAGGGCAGCATTTTTGATGAAAATAAAAAATCAAATACAGGATCTGATGTTTCACACTAACCTTATGGCCTCAGAAAGAATTTAAATCAGTGGTTCTTAAACTTTACAAACACGCCGAACCCTTACGTAGTTTTCCAAGCTTTTTGTCGAACCCCATTTTTACCCAATACAACAGAAAGTAAAAATGGGTTGCTGAAATCAGATGAACCCTAGGGTTTCGATCGAACGCAGTTTAGGAACCACTGATCTTAAATCGTTTGTGATAAGATTGGAAGGCATTGTCATTACTCACTCAGGCTATTAAGGTTTTTTAGATTCGTCACTGAGAACAACATTAACCTTCATAAAACAGTTTGTGGCTCTCCATGCAATTGTTGATTATGGAGGCAAAGCCAAATTTGAAATACTCTTAATTGTAAGAATGCGAACTAATATACAAATGTGTACCAGTGCAACACAATTCTTTCTGAGTGCAGGCAGCAACTCCTCAACATTGCATGATACCTAAACGCCTAACTTTCCAAGAAGTACATTCAAGGCGATGCTCAGTTATTGCGATTTGATCTTAATTGATAAAGATGGAAAAGCACGATGAACTCAAAATAAATTATAAGGATCTTGGCTACCTAGAAAAAACATCGTGAGTCACACGTTGAGAAACATTGCTTTGGTGCTTTTGTATATCCATTAGTAACATCGGCGAAGCAGCGTCGGTTATGTGTTAACAAGGTGGAAGGGCGTCGAACAAACTACGCTGCTGAGTTTACGTGACGCTGTTTGATTAAAAGCGTCATTTTGAGCCAAGTATTGTCTAATTTTTTCCGGTTAATTTTGAAACTCGTTGCCTTTAACCAGTGAATAAAGAACTTCACGAATAAGCCAATGTGTACAATACATTTCGTTGGGACGGTGCAGTGCAGCATGTTTGTCTGTATATTAACACCTACCGCTTTTCCGTGTTGTAACTCTCGAGAGTGAAGAGAAGGCCAATAATGTTATTCCGGCGGTTCCCAAACATTTTTGAGCGCAACCCCAAGCTGAGTTTAGTGAATTACTCGCGGCTCAAACAGCGTATGAAAAACATAATTAATGTATGGATGATTTTTGGCAGTAAGTTGGTAAGTTCGTTTTCAGCGTCAGCAATCTACTTTTTTTCTCAAGTACAGTACCTACACTATACAGACAAGTAGTGCTAACGTTGAAAACATACAACCCAGGTTTGGATCGCCTCGCGACCCAATGTTTTACCCTTATGGGTCGCGACCCATACACTGGGAACGACTGTACTAGCCCGTTTGGAACGAATTCGTGTATTTTGCGTTTCACTTTAAGCAGGACCAACATATGGGGGATAGCGTTGTAAAGTGGATGTTGGTAGAGGAAAGAAAAGATACATATAATACTTGTTGACAAGATTCAATTTGAACGAGCTGATGATGCCTACTCAGTAAGGCGAAATCAGGGATATCCCTGGGCGAAATATATACTGTACTCTGTTAAGATCGTAGTGTCAGTTGATTCGTGGCTGGAAAAGGATTCCTTTCGATATTTAGAGAGGTAATGCGTGGTGGTGGTTGCGTGGAAGTCTCAACGAACGACCGTATGGATTTGCAGCAAATACAAATCCATATGCCAAAAGTAAAATAAAGACACACCGAACTATTCATGAACGTCAAGCATTGAAATTTTGATGAGGCGGATGCACTGTTGGTCCAGCCTTACACACAAGCCGGCATATTCCTCGAAAGTGCTTCACACATTTGCGTGAAATCTTGAGAAAGTTCACCCTTTCACGAGTTAACAAAAATCACGTTTTTTACCCTTTCTCTGCTTTATTGTGATGAAATATACGGGTAAAAATTTATTGAAGTTAAAATTGGCTGGACATGTGTGTCCCGACAGTCTTTTCAGCTGGGACGTATGTGCCCCAGCAGTCTTGAAGTAAAAAGGGTAATAAATCTACAAATTCAAACTTACTAAGTACTAACCCTGAAATGCAGATCAATGACAACATAAAAGAACCTAATCACCAAAGTCAACAAACGGAGTGCATAAAAAAGACGTAAATTTAACCTTCGTAGCAAACTTGCAAAGCAAGCTATGCAGTACGCTATGCTGCGTTCTGTGCACAGGGTCTTCGTTCGGTGATTTAGGCCCCTTATTGCACATCCAGATCCAGCGCATCTTCGACGTGTTTGCCCTCCACTGGGAGATGAGATCCAACATGCTGCATGACGCATGCGGTCTTCCACCTCTTCATCTTTGTCTCAGTCCTTTGCTTTGAGCATGCTGAATCATACCTTCTCCCAATTTCACAAGAAAGGTTAAGAATGGTTTATTTCTGTCACCATGGCGTAGTTGCTGGTATATGAGCCCGAGCATTTACTGCAGCAAACATCAACATTCGGTAAAGAACTTTTTTCCACCGTTTCAGGGACTTCCTATCAAGGTCCCTGATGCAACAAATCGGTTAAAACGCTAATGTTGAAGTTAGGTTCGGATAACTGCAGTAAGCTTAGGATTTTATCACACTTCAGATATACGCACTAAACAGCTTAACAACTTCTGCACCGGGAACTTTAATGGTGTGAAACTTAATGTTTGGAGTTTCTTGTAATCACAACAATTTCAAGCTCTTCTAAGCGTGTAGATCAACGAAAGACCTGGAGGTTATTTGAAAAGTCTTGTTGTCCTTGTAGACACCCAGTCCCATTAGAATAAGAGTTTTTGTAATTTCAACAGCCTCTTTTCCAGTGCGTTAATCCCAGGATGATGCTGATTTTGGCATTCAACAACACAGCTCAATTTTTACACAACAGTCTTGTGTCATCAAGTATCTGCGTATGTTCGATAATATCTTGGATTTTTTCAGTTACTCGTAGCAAACACTTCAACACACATAAGCAGTTGTATTCTTAGAATGCTTGCCCTGCTTCTTTTAAACACACGGTCTAACAAATGTTTTACAAATATTCTGTCACTTCATTCACGTTCTGCCTTTGGCTTTGTATGCAATACGAGCGATACGTCAACTATGTCGACTTCATTTACAACGGCTTAACTGTTGGAAGGAAAAGCGTAGGAATAACCAGATAATGGTAATTGCTTGACCGATGCGGTTCCCTTGCCGGTTTCTTCACTAACTGTTCTCTTCGTTGGAGGCTGCAATTCGAAACTCTTACATCATATTTTGGTACATTTCGTTCAAAGTCGGCATGGCATCAGTTCTGACTGACCGTGACAACAAGAAAGCAAGCTTCTATTTTTCCACAACACTTCGTTCAGCAAACAGCTTTTTTCTTACTCACTGATGGAGCACAACATTTTAGCTCACTGAAGAGATACCGCTAATACTATCACAGTTGAACCGTCTGCCGATAATGGCATTTGCTCAGCAACGTGGTGCAGAATGTTTCACTGCGAACGCAGTTTGTGTAACAGCAGCGCTTTAGCGCATCGTCATTCGTAGCGAGTAGCCTGCTCTAACTTCCTAGATTATAAAGAAGCTTTATTTGTGGATTATTAAAAGCTTTATTTGCGGAGCAAGGGCAAAAAAACGTTACCTGCGTGAGCTCACCTTGTTCTCTTAGAACAAGACCTAATAAATCTGTCTGTTTTTGCACCTCGTTCACTGGATTCTCAGTTCAACAGTTGACTAGGTAGCGCATTGCATTGGGACGTATGATGGCTGGTCTCTAACAGGGATCACCAACCTTTTTGAAACTGAGAGCTACTTCTTGGTACAGATTAATGCGAAGGGCTACCAGTTTGATACACACACTTCTGAAATAAAAATTTGCTCAATTAGTCTTCAATCAATTTATCATTAATAAAAATTTTGCGCTGTTGTCAGAACAAATCCGCGGGCGACCCACGCAGGTCCGTAACCAGGGGGGGTTAAGCCCCCCCCTAGAAAAATTTTCGCTCTCCCTGGAAAAATGTGTTGGACATGGTTTAAAACTATTGGACATAGTTCAATAAATTTAGGCCCCTCTCAGAAAACTCTTCGCCCTTCATGGTGTCCCAAGCTGATTACGGGACTGGACCCACGTGGTCCGTGCGGGCGACCTGACGCCTGCGGGCACCATGTTGGTGATCCCTGCTCTAACAGATGGTGCTGTGTGGGGAAGATTCTAAGTCAATGTAAACATTGTTTTCTGTATATGATCCAACTGCAAACACTTCAAAATACTATTCAAAATTTGAGAAACTTCAATGTGAAGATCCGTATAAAGGAGGTGGAATTTTACCGAAATTGTTAGTTTATAAGGTTAAAGTAAAGAAAAACAGAGGAAGGGTAAATCTTAAATCGGAATCTATGTAAACAACAGTTGTTCGTTAGAAAAGACCGTCTGTTTTCTTGGATTCAAAAGAAGTTGATCTTGTGTAGGTTTGGCTTTTCATTTCATTTTGCTGTTATAACACATTGTAACCAATTTCAATCGGCTGTCTCAAACTATTGTCAAAAGCTAATGTTGATGACAGCGATTGGTGGTGTGACTGATATTGAATAATCCTGGAAGAACATTCGTGCGTTTATTAGATTCTAGCTACCTTTCAGCTATTCTCATGCGCTGCTGAATGCCGGAAATGGCTTGCAGATGCTGGCCCCACTGCTATAAATTTGAAGTTGTTTTTGCTTTAATTTGAGGTATGCCCTCCTAGAAACTGCAACTGCATTGAGTTTTCCTAGAAGTTGCATGATTTTTAACGCAATGCTGTTAGACAGTGTTAGATGGAGTAATGTTGTATTGACATCATTTATGTTCCAAGCGCAGTTATATAATGGCATTTTTTTGAAAGTCCGGAAGGAAGGTTGCATTTTTTTATTTTTTAACAGTGGATTATTTTCGAGTATTCAAAGTCTTGCCATTCCAAGTGAAAGCTATTCTGTGAATTTCTTGCAAATTTTACCAGTGAGAACTAAGGCATATCTTAATGTAGTCTTGGTTGAAAAGTTTCTGATCATCATTGGATAGTTTCTTTCACCACTATTAAGTTTCACTAATTGTGAGCATTGCCCGCGTCTTGACATGTCTATGTGTACAAAGGTCTACTGTTTCTGAGTCAGCATTGTTTTGCCTTTGTTATTTTTCGAGCGTGAGAGAAAGAAGTAGAAACGGCGGTTCGTCTGCGAGGAATGCAGTATTTGGGCACACCGGGAAAAGTGTACTGATCACTGGTTTTGTAGCTTGCAGATATTACAATTGTTTAATGGAGACGCTTGTCAATCATTCATATTGCTGAGGCAGTCAATGCGGAGCTGAGAGTGAGATTTTTCGTTTGCATAGACAAACGCTTTGCTGGTATTAGCCCACAGATTTATACCGCATTTACCCGCTAACTAGATAAAAAGATCTTGGGATGATCGCAAAATAACCTCTATCCCCAAAGAAGCTTTATATAAAAGTGTCAGTCAGACAAAAGCAACTCTTCGCATATTGATTCAAACCGTTTTGTTTCGGTGTATATTGTAAATGCAGATTCTTATGCATGAAAAACAGCCTAAGCCTTTCCCTGGAAATAAGCGCAAGTGCGTCATTATGGGTGAAAATTAACATGAGCTTTGTTTAATATTCGCGGAAACGCACTGGTGACCTGTAGTTTCAACCGCAGACTGTTGTTTCGTAACTTCACATTTTGCTTTTAGGTGTGTGTGTCGACGTGCATCCTATTTACTTTCACCGCTGTTTCGGCTTGCATTTCAGGAATGGTGTTGTCGTCATTTATTTACGAGTGATAATAGTTATCTGGTTTCGAAAGCGATCGACCGTAGTTTTGTGATATGATAACTTCGGAAGGGTCACCATCGACACATTCTGCATGCTTGTGTTTATACTATACCAGGGGTGGACAGACTACAGCCCGTTTCATGCGGCCCGCCGGCACTTGCAGAAACTCCTACGCATGTAGAATTTTATGAAACATTTACTATTTTCATAAAAACTTTGAATTTTATGAAAATAGTTTATGTTTGAGTTCTAGCCATAACTGTATAAATAGCATTGAACGTACCGACTGTGAAATGTATGAATTGTTTGTAATATGAATATGTGGTTATTTACACACTGAATAAATTTTCCTACTTTGTAATGAGAGTGTGCGGCCCTCGGCTGCAACATTTTTTTTAAATGTGGCCCTCCGCGCAAAAAGTTTGCCCACCCCTGTGCTATTTGATCATTGTACATTGTTTAACAGTTTGTTTAGTGCAAGCCGTGTTTTTATGAGTTGTTGTGAACTAGCACTGCGTGTATGACGAAGTGTTGTTCAAGGTTTCGAGTTCCTATACAAAATGGAATACTGTGCACTATAGTATATTATAGGAACTCATCCAACGTCAAGTGTCGTACTACGCGACGTCACTGTGTCCTTTGTTACGTCACAGGCGAAGACATCATCATGTCGTGACATACGGCGACCCGCATTCATTATGATGGCATGGTGGCGCTTGGACGGTGTTGTTACTGACAGCTTCTTTTGTTAAGGCGAGCCGATGTGTGGTCCGGTTGTCAAGCTTGCTTGAAAAAGTACATATAACGTAGATATGACGGAGCAAACAGCATTTCAGCGGAAACAGATTGCATTCTGCACGTTACACTCATCTGGAGCTCACACAACTCGAAACAAGAGAACCTTACATTGACGTATTCACGATTTCCAGATCTATACCAGTGTTAAATTCATTCTGATATTTGCCTGGTAATAGTAGTGCTGTATATCAAAGCTACGGCAAGACAAGGCTCGTGTCAGCTGTTTGTAATGCTAGATGCCGCCTGCTACAACCTTCCGCTAAATAGTTAAGACTTTACCACTGCCGTGTTGACACAAACCGTAGTTAGGTCGAGGTTGCGATTGAGAAGCTGCTTGTTTGGTGGAAGCTGTTTTCAGTTTCGGAAGCCGCATGGGCACTGGGTTGCGCTCGGAGAATGCAGTTAGATTGTGAAACATGTAATCAGCTCAGACAGTTTTTTAGAGACCAGCTGTAGCGCAGCACAAGTCGCTATCCGAAACGTGAAGCGTTTCTGCAAATATTGAAACATGTGACATTTTTTGAAGTGATCACTGGTTTAAAATATCCCTGAAGTGGCGATACAAGTTCTAAAGTTTACCTTTTCCACATTCTGGCGATACCAACCGTTCACCTGAATTTTGCCTGGTTCTAAAAATTAAAATCTTGTCCAACTTAATGACGCAAGTAGGCCGAAATTGTGACGTACATACAGAAATGCTTTACCAGAAAATTTGTGCAGATATTGAAGTATTTTTAACCTTTAATCTTACAGAAATTTTTGAAGTTGCTTCATTTACTTACATTTGTGCTTATGAGTCTTTGACCGGTATTAATCAGTCAATTAAAGTTTCAGGATATCACTGTTTGTCAACAATGACTTGGATTGCTTACAGCGAGATAGATTACAGGAACTGCGATCATGAGTTGCAAAGCTGGGTTTCTGTTGTTTCGTTCGTCTAAGAGGACGGTTCAGCGCAAACGTTTTGATCATTGACACAATGCTGTATGATTTGAAAGTTTGTTAGTGTATGAGGCTATTTAGTTAGCACAACAAAAACTCAACTTCGTCACTCAAGATCGCAAACCATGTAGCTTACCTCACAGTACGCAAGCAAGTCATTGTTGACAAACATTATTGGACAAATCGTATTGGACAATTGACATTTTTAAGATACATAAGCATAAAAGTATGTCAATGAACTAACCTTAAAATTTTGTCGGGTCCTTATTCCAGTCGCTTTTGTATTCCCCTTTGAAGTGCCATGAGTCGCGTGGGGCACCCCTCTCCGCATGCTCGCGTCAGGATCCACGCGGTGCTCCAGTAGTGAATGCTGCGTGAGTGGCAAGTCAGCACAGCGTGAAGATTTCTCTTGCACTCGCGCATTAACGCTAAACACGAGGTTGGACAGGATACAAGTACCTATTTTTCAAGTCTTCGGTATTCCCCGACCGGGAATCGAACCCCGTTTCCGTGGCGCTTGCTCAAGCTATTGCAGCCAGGGCTGTGAGGTCGGAGCCGGAACCCAGGCAATTTTGGATGGCTGGAGCCGGAAACAAAAATGTCTTGATGGTGGAGCCGGAGCCTAAAATTTGGGTTCCGGTTCCACAGACGTAGTTTGTGGGGAAAGCGAGTTTACCCAATATTACAATGGTTTTGGTTTTCAATGGACCAAATTGTTCTGGAGCCGGAGCCCAAAACTTCATCATGTTGGAACTGGAGCGTGAAATTTGAATTCCGGCTCCACAGCCCTGATTGTAGCACTTGGCTGGTTTTGAAAATTTGTGTTAGATTGAAAAAGTACTTACATTTTTTACAAAAATTTTCGCTCATATATCATGAACCCAATCTCTGTGTGTGTCATAATCGCGGCCTATTTGAGTCATCAATATTGTCAGACTTGTTCTGCTTCTTTTCAGACCAGGCAAAGTTGAGGTGAGCTGTTGGAGTCAATGTAGAGAAGATGAACTCAAAATTAAAACTTGTTTGTACAGTTCTCCATTTCACGGTGACTTTAAACTAAATTATCAGCATCGTTAGCGTTCAATGCGAAGACACCCTACTAACTGTAATGATCCGAAATTGTTTTGGCGGTTGATGGAGTCACAGATAAACTTCGCCTTATTTTTATTGTATTTTCCTTTTTCATTAAAGTAATTTGTGACCAAGTTAAACACGCATCGTTATCTGGCTTATATGTACGTTTCAATATCGGTTGCAGTTTGTGTCGACAAGAGCTTGGTACAAGTTCTGTCAAAGTTTAATAACAAACATGCTGTTTAAGTTCAAATATCAGGTTGTTACATAATTTATTTTACAAGCTATCGCTCATCATGGAAAAAAAAATTTTTGGTAAAATTTTTTTGGTTAGGAAAAATTTTTTTGGTTTGATGCTATGGAAAAATAAAATAATTTTCGAGACTTGATCTTTTACTTATATCGTGTGAAATATCATAGTGCCTGTGTTTAACCTGGTGAAACGTCAGTAAAAAATCTGGAAAAGGTCTTGAAAAAGTCTGGAAATG
>Ga0210059_1011197_pt1 | contig 13753 bp, 10 predicted proteins | sample Ectturendosymbi2_FD_188042 | JGI IMG/M metagenome (GOLD analysis project Ga0210059, IMG submission 188042) | Ecteinascidia turbinata endosymbiont from Florida, USA - Sample 2 (SPAdes) (version 2) | ecosystem: Host-associated > Tunicates > Ascidians > Unclassified | place: Key West, Florida...
TCCTATGTGACACAGCGCCCCTCTTTGTTTACACTGATCAGCTATTGTGCCATTGTATTCTCATTTGCTCTAATGTTCGCTAATGGTTGGTTTACTGCATGCGATGGCTTTTATGGTGCTTCTGCTTATTGGCTGAGTCATATGAAACAATAAACCATTACCATTACATAACTGATACTCATTCGTGTTCATTTAAAAAAGATTATATGCCAATTTGATTTACAAGTTAATCCACGGTTTGTTGAATGTTTTACAGCTTTGTGCTACACTGTTGACAAAGAATTTGTGAAACTAAAATTAACATCTATGCCATAAACACATTTTTTAAAAAACAGGGGAGGATTATTGTGACGCAAGGTCACAATACGAATGAATTAATTGGAGTTTGTTAAAGTTTTATTCCTAGAAACCAATATGTGCAGTGCTGACTTTTTGATGTTGTTTACGAGCCGCTGCAAATGCTTCGTGACAGGAAGACGTCACACGTATTTCCGGCAAGTCGTACGCGCGCCGCAGCCTTGTAGAACCTTAAAAATAGTTGCTGTGTTTAATCACGTCTCTTCCAACAACGCACGTTTCGAATAAGGAACTCTCTGCAGAAGTCTGCCTTCGAATTGCCGTACCTTTTATTTCTGGTATCAATTTGATTTTCAACTGGGAAGTAATCAAAACAGGAAGTTCTGACTGGTGATAATATTTGGCGAGGCCGCTTGGCCTTGCATGTTGACAATAAAGTGCAATGCAAGAAATATTTCTTGTTCGTCAAGATGATAGAAAGCCGCCTAGAATGAAGTCAACAGCAAAACAGGAAAACAAATTTAACTTTAAAAGGAACATTTACATCCCCAAAATGTGTGTGGACCCTGGCCCCGGGGGTCTACAACATAGGCTAAATACTTGCGTATTTATGTAGCATTGGACCATATTTTTTGTATAAAAATTTGCTTAGTAGAAATTTCATTTTTAGTGAAATTAACGCATTTTGACTGCTCAAACTCAGCAAAAAAGCTTTGTATTTAGTAATTTCGTCCCTATCCTTGTGCAAGGAATGGTTCATTTAAAGGCTATCCATAAAATCACCCCATTGGACGTTGCTGTGTCGGAAACCATTGATCAAAAAACGTATATGAAAAAAATTAGGGGTGTTTCAGCCCCCTTAGCCTTCCTCACGGATCCGCCTCTGAGGAGAGGTGTTGGTTTTCAATGTATATATCAGGGACGGGGAAACTTGTTCAATGGAAGAGCCATTTGCAGAAAATCACGAACACCACCGAGCCGCAAAATCAAACTGTAGTGTCAATACAAAGACGATAAAGAATGCAAGTTTTGTACAAAATAACTCGAAGTAATTGAAACAAAACAACTGATTATTTATTAGAGTAATACTAGGTTTTTGTTTGACGTGCTAGTCTCCGAAAATTTGGAGTATACATTGTTAAAGTTTTGCAAATAGTTCTCAAAGTTTTGCAAAATATTATGCATAAAATTCACTCCTGCAACCCACCTGACATTTTTAAGCAACTCTTTACTCCCTTGAATCAAATCCATTCCTATGCAACCCGCAGTGCTACACAAGGAGCGTTCTTCTGGCAAGCAGCATCAAATAAATACGGAAAAAGATCTTTGAAACATCTTGGCCCCAAAATCTGGGAGTATATTGATCCCTCCTTGTACGAGCTTTCCTCATTTACATTCAAAAAACGTTATAGAGATAACCTAATCGCTGCGTAAGTTTGAGTAAATGGTGTTGATGCTTCGCACTCCAAATTTGCCCTCAGTCCACTCTTTACAGCAAACTTAATTTTTCCTCTTGTACAAATTCCCGTGACTTTTACACTTGAACTTTTCTCTCTTTGTGTGTATGGTTGTGTGATTTGTTTTTTTCTGTGTTGCTCCTGGAAGGCCCGTCGGCAAGATTTAGCAGCAGGGGGGGCCAAAACCCAGACGGAGGGGCCAAAAACCGGAAGGGGGGCCACATTTTTCAAAAACAGTATTGGATGCATGCAGCAACCGGGCAACCGGGGGACCAAACGTGAAATTGGGGGGCACCGATTTTAAATCGGGGGGGCGGGCACCACTGGCCCCCGCTGGCGACGGCTCTGGCTGCTGGTGTTCTTTTGTTTTGCAGGAGCAGCGGCAGCGCCTTAGGCTCTGCGGATCACTTCTGGTGGTGGATGAAGTTCGAACACGGGTCTTTCAGAATACCCGACCCCAGGAGCTTCCAGCCTCTCCATTCCAATAATATGATGGCTGCATTGGATGACTCATCCTTATTCTTTCTGCAACCGCTGTAAACATTTGTAGAGCTTGCCAGATGCGAAAGGGTTAGGACAACCTGGGAGTGTTTCATTTTAGCTGGGTTTATACTTTTTCTGCCACGTCAAATCCTTGCGGATCTGAACACCTGTTCCACCGAGGGAGACCGGTTGCGACCCAGCACTCCCTGCGCAACTGTGTTGATCATCTGGCAGCTCTTTCCCACATAGGCTGTAGCCTACGATTCGAGGTAAATTTCGTTTGCTATACACCTTTATTCACCAGTCAAGAAGCAACGACTCGATAACCTTCCGGTTTTTTCGGTGCCCTGGCGTTTTTGCAATTGCTATGGTTTCTTTCTCGTCTTTTAAATTCTTAATTTCCGCCAAATAAACTCAACTCACAAGTGTTGTTTTGCTAAGGTTACGCGATGTTCCGATTTTATCAACTTCATTACGGAGAATAAAAAGCTACGGCAATATACAGAAATAAGTTGTGCTAAATACAGAAATGAGTCGTACACTGGTGCTTTAAGTTCTGAGTGTTTACTTTCAGTAACCTGCCGCCAGAACTCAAATGTAGAGTGGCACTGACTGAAATTTTTTAGAGCTACATCTTCGTGCATTTCGGTCAGTTTCGTTTCTACGCAGACAAGTTCGTGAAAAACGGTTAGCGAACTGGACGGCCATCACAGACTACATTTAAAATTGAATAAGTTACAAGAATTACAAAGCATGCTTTCAACTCTTGCAAATGGTCAAATCAGGCTGGACACTCCTTTGGTATAGTCTTGCGATGTATTTTGGTATTCTTCCATTTATGGTCTGCAAATGCCTCCTCGCGAAAAGCATTCTTTCTCATTTTGACATTGGCAAATGATAGAATGTTTAGCACACTATGTAACTTTGAAAAAGTTTAATTTTGTTCTGGAAGCTTAAGTAGCCTAACTTAAGCTTTAGGTTCACTGTTTTCGTTTCTTTGTTATCAAACCTCTTAGACGCTCTGGTAACTAACCTTACGAACTCGTGTAACACATTGATAAATGAAACAAACAAACATGAGGCAACAACTAGAGCCGGGTTAAAGGGTAGGGGGGCCCGCAGCAATTACTACTGGAAGGCCCCTCTGACGTAATTCATGACGTCATCGTTTGTAAAAGTTATGTTTTCGTTGATTCGCAAGGTTCCCGTTTGTTTTTTCAGGTAATCGAGAATGTGCTTACTCAAATGCACATACAGTTAGCTGCGGGAAGAGAGTTTTTGATGGAGTGTATTCTTACTTACTAAGAAAAAATATTTCACAGGCTAGAGAGTGTTCGGCAAGAAACAACATTTTTCCGAACAATAGAAACCAGAGATTACGAACAAAAACACCGGCAAAAGAACATGTCAATATGGCCAGCCAGGCTTAGTGTGAAAGTTGTTTCCAAGCTAATGTCTTGATTTTCACCTTCATGTTCAGGTGCTCTGGTCAACGCCACTGTTTTAACGTTGCTGCTTAAAAGTTTTTCTAGAAAAAGCGATTCAGTTGCGGCGTTTTAGCTAACACTGTCAGATCCTTGCGCTTTTCTTATTAGAAGCTTTGCGCTTTTCATTGCTCCAGATGGCATTACAGATTTCGGCATCCCTCAAGCTAAATACTGCAATCTTGTTTTCTGCTCTTTCGTTCTAGGAATCGACTGACCACGGACCACGCAGTAACATGTGGTGCAAATCGCTTGCTTGAATAACTTCATGTTTATGATGTAGCCATAGGCGTAGCCAGGGGGGCCAAAGGGGCCATAGCCCCCCTCAACTTTTTAGAAAATGTAGTCATTTTGTGCTTTGACAGGCGTTTTTCCAAACAAAGTTTGTGCTTTGACAGGCGTTTTTCCAAACAAAAAAATAGTGTTATTCACCTAAAATCAAACATTTTGCACCCACACCAAATTTTTATGCTGGCTACGTCACTGGATGTAGCACAACTATAGTAACTATCGGAAAAAAAGTGCCTTTCCCCACACATTGCTCTTCATGACGAAACAAAGGTGCTGTTGGCTGCGGCTACCTCGAGACTATACCAGAAGTTAGGGATCATCGATACCAGTGTTGCCACTTCTGATACATTAACATAATATCCGATGTGATGTTCTCAGATAAATTTCTGATGTGTGATGTTTTGTCGACAAATCTGATGTTGACTGCTGGGTTGTTGTTTTTGTTTTCCACATTTCCTTTCATTTTAGGACGAAAATAAGTTAGATTCATGATTTTTAAGTTCCTTTCATCAATATCTCACCTTAATGTATGTTTGGTTATCGTTTCAAACTAAAGAAGCTCTCTTCGCTGAGTTAAGACTAACATTTTACGTAAATTATAAACGACTTCTCCATGCATTGGCGACATTTCTATCTTGTTTCGCATTCAGCGAGGGTAATCGTGCTTGGTTAGGTTTCTTACAGAAGCATTGAGATTATATGAAACTGTAGCGTAAAAATTTGATGTTATTTGATGTTGAAAAAGGCAACAATCTGATATAAACGAGACTGATCCCAGTGGTAACACTGATTGATACTAAAGAGCAATCAGCAGCCACTAGCTTTAGCACGCAAATAGTAACGCTTTCGTGACATTTATGCAATAGGCGTGATGCACGAGTAGAGAGTCATACCCATGCCAAAAGAACGATTATTAGGAAAAAGTTACAAGAGAAATCAAAGATATTTGCATTGAACAAAACCGAAAATATTTATTGGCTATTCAGTAGCGATTACTAAAACTGGCAGACAGTCAAACTTGCAGCGAAATCAGTTGCTGTCGGGGGCCCTGATACTTAACGCAGCATAGGAATAAAATATAGTTTCATTCTTGTATCGCTTCTGATCACGAAAAATTTTCAAATGAATAGTTTATTTGAAACAAATAAATTTCATCGCTAGGGCACCTTGATGCGTGGGGGCGGGGCAATTTGCCCCATTACCTCCCCTTAATCCGGCCCTGGCAACAACGCGCTATAAATGTGAGATGTTTCTATTCAACTAGAAGAGCCATTCAAAAGATGTCGGCAAGCCGCAGTTTGACCACCATCGTTATTCTGTATATTCAGAGTGAACTATAGATATAAATAATCTACTGCAGTAGACTATGTATATAATTAGTGCAGTAGTTTAACTTTTTTCGGAAGAATGAGATAATTTAACCCAAGTCGAAAGCACCTTTCCACAACGCTGATAACTCGCATGTCAACAAAGACCATTCACCAGACAATGGTAAAAACCTTAAAGAAACCAGTAAACTTCTATTGTCTATTTACGTTTGTTCCAATGGACAGATGCGCAGGTATATTGGCATCACTGTTCATTTGATTTCAAATTAAAAGCAACACAATGCTATGCTGCCTTGCAGACGATCCAAAGGCCGTCGCTGAAAACATCGTAAACCAGTTCGAAGAAATAGTCGGCAATTTTGAAATTATTAAGAAACGACCTTCGGGGTATTAACTATTTGGCTAATTTTCGGTCCTGCAGTGGTGACACCTGAACGTCGAGGAAGCTAAGAATCATAACGATCCTAAGCACATTGGCTTGGTTTGTACCACATCGCGTGCCAAAAGTACACGGCGCGACACCCTGAATTTTCCTTTACCGAAAGCGACATTTCGATCTCTTTGGTTGAAAGCTCAGGAATGATCACTTCTAGCTTGCAGCAGGGCCGTCGCCAGCGGGGGAGGCAGTGGTGCCTGGCCCTCCCATTGGAAATCAGTGCCCTCCATTTCACGTTTGGCCCACCGGTTGCTGCATACATCCAACACTGTATTTTAAATATGTGCCCCCACCTTCTGCTTTTTGGCCCCTCCTTCTCGTTTTTGCCCCCCCCCTGCTGCTACATCCTGGCGACGGGCCTGTCCCGCAGTAACAGTAGTAAGACGCACATTGTTGAGTGAGATAACTGATGCTGGTTATTGCAATCTGAAACCTGTAAAACCGAGCTATATGGAACTGTCTACATCAGTGGTTCTCAAAGTGGTCGATATCGACCCCAGGGGTCAATTGAACCATCCAAGGGGTCGATAAATAGTCATGGGGTCACTGAATGGCCAGGGGATCAATGAATAACTGCTGGGGTCTACTGGAACACTGAAGCCTCCAATTCAAAATTATTGTTAATCGGGCAAGGAATGCAAACGGCCTTTTTCAACAAATCAAACAAAATTACGAGGGCTGATCAAATCTCAGCTACAGTATTTAAAAGAACATTCGATTCGAATAGTTTTTTATTAAATCATTCAATGGGGTGTCATTATGAAAGCTGTTCTATTTGTTACGTTACAAACAATATTGTAGTGCATGTGTCGCAGTTCGGCAATTGTTAGACTGGTAGCAAAGCACAGGGTTGCAAGGTTGAGTCTTTTGGGCCAAATTTCAGAAATTTGGTTCGAAATAACACTTGTTAGCACCAAAAATTTCCTTTGGCCCTTTGGCTCTTGTTTGTCCCTTTTCCAGGACAGACTTGGCCCCTTGCAAGATTGAGATCTGATCACCCTGAGTCCTGTCTGAGAAACCATGTTTTTTCACTTTTTGACTAATTGATTGCAGATTTTAACTAAATTTCTATATTTTGAAGGTTTTCGATTGCAAAATTATGTTAGGATCCTTAGAGTTCCAGAGTTAATATGAAAGTTTAGTACCTTCCTCAGAATGCCTGTTAATTGCTGCAGTTGTAGAGGTAGCAGTGAGAACTGTTACATTACCTAACTTACTGTTATTTAGGTGGTGCACGTGTTTGTTGGTTTTGTTCTGATTGTTGTTGATGGCTTTAGCACTTGTAGACGATGGTAAGTTCATCTCAGTTTATGGCTATACATGGAAATTAAGTTGTTATCTTACGATCTCTCATCATGTACTTGTTTTGCTGTTGAGCTACAATTGTGATTGGGGAACACTGCCATTCAACAAATGGTTAAATATGGGTTCATGGCTTTGTAACTGCTAATAAATTTGGAAAAAATGGTTGGTCCTTTTTTTGGCCCCTTATCTTAGAATTTGACTCTTTTCTGGACTAGATTTGGCCCTTGGCAAAAAGTAGATCTGGCAACCCTGGTACAGCAGTAATAGGCTACGCAGTAGGACGGAGAACAATTGTTGTAAGCCCGAGTAAAAGCCACAGTAAATTTTTTTGCAAAGCTAGCGACAGTAAATCAATATGCCTCGTATCGTATATTTTATCATGGATTTCAAGTACAAAGTGCTCAAATTTATTTTGACACATCCTTTCTTTGTATCAGTAACTGTTGGGCTAGGCCACGGGGTCGACAGAAAATTGTATACTTCAATTGGGGGTCAACGTGCAGAAAAGTTTGAGAACCACTGGTCTGCATGGTATTATATGGGAGAAACCACATCTGAAAGCGATAAGCAAGAGGATTTTTTGCTGTTAAACACTTGGCGTTACACAATGTTTACGGTATACACCGAAAAAGCAAACAGCGTACAGTGAACTTTAAAAACAACAAAAACAAAAACAGCTAATTATGTCTGTTGAAGAAACCAACTGTGGTAAGTCCTGATCAACAATTTTCAAATCATAATCACTTCATTAATTATGCGTTCAAAGCAAGAAAAGTTGATAAATGTTTCTAATTTATAAAAGCTGATGATGCCTAACCACTAAGTGAAATAGACACTCTGATATGATCTTAGTGTCAGATTCTTTGCTAAGAAATATTGTTTTTCGATAGACAGTAATACCCAGGATTTATGAATCATTTTTAGAGGACATCAGTAAAATCTCTCTCAGGTGCCTCTAGCCACCGGATATACACAACCACGGTCCAAACTAAGTTTTTGAACGATGCAAACGCCGGTAATAAAGCAATGTCTGTCTTGAATTAAAGTCAAAAGCGACGACAAGAAGATTACACCTTCAAAAAATGCTTTGGTCGAAGTTAAAAACATCTAGACTACAGCAACTGCAATAAAGGAGAAAAAAATTCAATTTTGAATAAAAACGGTTTGCCTAGTATTTCAATAAAAATGTGAAAATATGAACTCCTATACGAGCAACAAGTTCGTTCATGTAAACAAGCATTGTGCGATGAATATCGCTGACAAGCGTGTTACCTACCATGGTGCATTGCTTAGTAATGAAACAAGGAACAGGCATGATTACGGCAGAGCGTCGTAGTTCGGCGAAAAAACACTTCCATTTGTCAAAGTTAGGATATTTGTTACAAGAACATAACGGTTGCGAGCGTTGAGCAAGAAGATACCAAATCCATTTTTCCTCGTGGGTGACAATGTAGCTCCCCCTTTCAACTCTGCAATAGAGATGTAGCCTACATCTCATTCATTAGACCAGATGTCGTGCAAAAACGCTGTCTCAGGAATGAGGTTGAACGCTGAACAACTAACTGTACAAGACCCAAAGTCAGTTGCCCCTGTTATATGCTTGCATTGGATAACTCGAGTGGTCTTTGAATGCAGTTGGTGTGTGCAGTTGGTTTGAATGCAGTTATTCAGTGTTCAACCTCATTCCTGAGGTGCAATGCAGTTGGTTTGAATGCAATTGGTGCAGTTGGTTTGAACGGTGCAGTTGGTTTTAAAGTGCAGTTTGGTTTTAAAAATGCAGTTGGTTTGAATGCAGTTGGTAAGACCACGAACTGGTCTAGAATGATCATTTTTGAATGATAATTTTTTGTAACTTCGATTTTTATCAATCGCAAGGAAACAACCCAAACAAATGAAGAGAGATATCTTAAGTAGAATAGCTTTGTTGCAATAACTCCCGAAAAAGGCCAAATATTTTAACCGTATAATTTTTACATTTCTGCAGAAATAACCTGTAGAAGACTCATTTAGCAACTTCATCCCTCAAAGTCAATTTCATTCCATAGAAAACCTTCCGCTCACTTTGCGCGGGGTCTCTTCTGTCCAAGTGATGGAATGTGGATTCAGTTAGTTGCATGCCGGGGCGATACAAAATGACAGGATACGTAAGAGGACAGACTTTAATGCAGTGGAGTCAAACGCGAGATGCAAGTGCTTCTTGTATATTGCATCCTAATGGCTACAGATGACGGACGTTTACGTCAAATTTTCTCCTCCTTGTTCTTCCTCGCGCAACTGATCTCCTCCGACGTGATACAAGGTGGTGTGGTGCAGGTGCGTCTCGGCGCGTATGGAGATGACTTGGAAGTCGCGAATAAACGTTAAGAAATAGGAAAGAAAAGAACCAGCCAAAACCCATTCCATGATCGTGCTTGCCAAGTGCGCGGAATAGCCCTGAAACAAAAAAAACGTGAGAAAATCAGATCGTGCTGTCAAGTGGGGGAGTGGTTCAATTTCATTTTTGAAATTTGCCATTGAAGCCAAATTCCATGGGTTATGTAACACCTCTCTGACAAGCTGTGGTGCGATTGGCAAATTTGGCTGTAATTCCGGAGAATAAAATACTACGATCAAGCCGTGCTTGCGCAACGCTCTCAGCTGTGCAAATTACATGCGTTTCACCGTAAATAGTACGTTGGTTTTCTTGGTTGTGCCAAACACGGTGAAAGACGTTACTACGACTTGCACCTTGTTATGCAAGACTACCGTCCTGTCATTTTATGACTGGGTTTTAATCTGTCACAACTCAGTGTTTTAGAAGAACCAAACAGCAATGAGCAGTGCTGCCAGTGCCATGTCGTAAATCAGGCTTGAATTGCACTAAAACCAACGTTTTGACCCTGTTCAGACATTTATCTAATTCACACTTCAAAACATCCATACCTTGTCTTCAGGCTTCCAGTGTAACTTTTGTCCATTTTGCTTGCTCAAGACTGATGAAAGAAAACCTTAAAACGCAATGTAACAGTTCTGCTTCATTAAGCCAGTTAGGTCTATGCGTTTTAATGCAATCACGTTCAGTAGGCTACTACATATGCAATCACGTTCAGTACAAACCACGTCAGCCATCTTTGCTTTACACTTTGTGTTCAAGCTTGTCTGTTGTTGAAGTGTTCTCTTAGTTTGTCGCAAACAATCAGAAAATTTTATTCTTTAAAAAGTAAGCTACTAGAAAAGATTGAGCATTTTAAGGGGGGTACAAATACGACAAAAATGGACCAAGATCAAAGCTTTCCAACCACAGCGTTTTAAATGTGCAGTATTTAGGCAAAAAGTAGATTTGCAGGGCAAATCTTTCGTAAATTGTTTCGTTTACTAGCGAATATCTACGTCAAATTATAATGTGATTGCAGTTTTACGTTACTTTTTGGCCCAAATAAGCTAGCTATTACTTGCATGTATTAATGTTTAAGTGCATTGACACCTGAGGGTCGGTTGTCCAAATTTTAGGAATAAAACCTCAAATTTGAGCAAACTCGTTTGGTGCTGAACAAAACGCAGCTTTGAGCGAAAATGTCCTTGAGTGAAATATTTTGCGTGGGGCAAAAAATGTTTATTGAGCAAAATACTGTTCTTCCTACAAATGTCGGTTTGTTACACTTTTTTGCTGTTACTCTGCAGCTACACAAGTTGTACAAAAAAATACAAGTTGTTGACACAAAATGACAAAAGTACCTTATCTTAGGTTAAAAATAAAGTGAATGTTTGAGTTGTTCGTGTCTGATCGCATGAAATTTTAAAGTAGTATGTTACATGTTTGTGTCTGTCGAGACCTGCCGGTTAAGGGTAGCGAAACCCAAATGCAGTTTCACCTTAAATGCAGTTAAGGATATTTTCCGATGTCACTTTCTTATGGTTAAAAATGTAACAACTCAGGTGAAGTCCGCGATATCCACAGTCTGTAGCTCAGTGGTTCTTAACCGAGTGGGCATCAATAAAATTTAAGGGGTGCGCAAGTCGTTGCACGTCCAAAAACATGAAAAGTTTGATCATTAAATTTACCAAGAAATACAGTTATTTTTATGCCTTATTGAAAGTCCGGTGGCCTTGAAACAAAAGACAACTATTAAGGGAGGCGTGTTAGAAAAAAGGTTAAGAACCACTGCGATAGCTGCTTCAACAATACTTTTTCACAAGAATAGATCGCAAAGAATGCAGTTTTATACCAAGCCACTTCGTTGAGTTTCATCGATAGGCACAAACATACAAAAACATTTGTAGCCTTAGAGATACAAAATGTGTGCATTGCATCCTATTAAGCCATTCTTCTACCGCAAAATATCTCTTTAGAATGCCTAATACAACACACTCACTTCCGATCAATGCAGCACTACTCATAACCGAAATGACAAGCCTCGCATAAAATACGCCTTTCCCGTTCACTTCCGGGTGCATCTTGAAGGTGACGTAAGCATGCATGAACTCATAAACGGTCCCGAGCACAAAAGCGAAGCCAGCACCGATGAAGTGAACGACTTCTACACTTGTTTCCTGCAAGAATATCGCGAAATGTGACGTCGTTTTGAAAAGGGTATGTGCTGGCACAAAGCTGAACCTTAGAACATCGTCCACTCGAAACCGAAACTCTGTTTTCTCGTGATTTCAGACGCGTGATTGGGGGACGTCAGCATCAATTCTCTTGTGAAGAATTAGTTTACAACAAAAAGGAGAGAGGCAGCAACTACTGCTCTAATTTTGCTACAAATTTCTTTCGACTGGTATGTTACATGCTCAACCAGTGGCATGGCTAGAAGTTTGAGCCAAGCGGAAACTTAGCTGAAGGGGCCCACTAGGCAACACTCAGAAAAATTTTGAGAAATGATAGTGAATCCGGATGTGGATGTCTGTGCTAGTTAAAACCCGAAAACACCACAAAAATCTCAAAAATACAACAACTTTCTGAAAACCAAAAGAATACTAAATATTAAAGTACAGTATAAGCTAAATATAAGCTAAACTTAATGGCTGTAAAACTTTAGTAGTTCCACCGTTACCATATTGCAAATTCAAAGTTTACACCAAAAGATGGATGAGATTTAGCTGAACACTATCACTCAAAACCGTGCCACACAAAAATTAAATATCGCCCACCTGAAAATTCGCAACAATCGACAGTCCGAAAGAGACCAGCCACGATAAGGCGAAAGCAACTCTGTTTATTTTATCAACTTTTATTCTTTTGTCGACATCGAGCTTGTCCAAGTAAGTGGAAACTTGCTTGAATCTCACGTAGAAGCAACCAAGCGCTGAGGACGACAAGATTGTACAGTTGTTGCGTCTCTCATCACTCAAATATTGCAGCGTCTCCAGTTTAAACTTTGCTGTTTTGTTATAGACTTAAGGCGTGTGTTTCCAAAGGCGTATAAAAGCTAGCGTCACCGTGTGGTGAATGCCCCCATCAAGTTTGTTTACTCACATCGCCCGCCCTCCACACTCTAACTCAAAGTTGATCTTTGAGCTTTAATAAACTCTATCTTCTCCCTGCAAAGAATTGGCTTCTCTTTTTTGGACCTCATACCAGCTATTCCCTACACGCAACTGCATGTTTAGTTGAGCTTTCATCACCCTTGTCACAAAACCTTTTCAAATTGACAGTTCGGCTTCAAGAAGGTATTTGAAACGAACAACACAACATTGAGGGCAACAAAACGAAACATTCTCCCTTGTCTCGCTGTACACCTAGGGGCTTACTCTCTACCATTTGGTGTTCACTTCTATATATCAGACAGATGGATAATAGTGATGCTAGCCAGTAAATAATAGAAAGCGATTTTCGCCGGATGTGCGGTTGTACAAAACTCTATCACGATCATCCGCCAACTTAGGGTCCACACGCCATCGTTAGGAGTGAGTGAGACTGGACTAACAAACACTTGTCAACTGAGAGCAGCGCTTTGTAAGACGAATGAAAATGTGCCAACTGTGTTAGCATCAGGGACGTACCGAGGACTGGCAAGGAGGGCGCAACGCCCCGGGCGCCGAATCGCTGGGGGGTGCCAAAAAGTCCCAAGAATGTGGCAAGTACTTTTTTCAATACAGTACATTTGCTCCCGAAAGACCTTCGGTTCGAGTATGGGGGGCGCCAAACTTGTTTCTTGTCCCGGGCGCCATCAAACCTCGCTACGGCCGTGGGTAGCATGATACGTTTCCACAGCAAATCATAAACGCAAAGTAACTATCTTACAAAGGAAATGTGTTTGTAATCTCTGCGAAAAACGGAGATGAGAACGGAGAGAAGTGAAAGGATGCCTGATAGCAAGTTTGATGCTAAAATTTTTCATAGCAGGAATGAACTTCAAAGAAAACATTTCCTGACACTAAAAAGAATGAAAAATATAAAAGCGACTCTGATCTCCTTACAAACGACGATAAAACATAAAACGATACAGTGCTTTTTGAATAAATGCACAAAGCAAAAAAGGCAAGGGTTAAATGCTGCCTAATTCTATGAAAGAGATGTTGAAGAAAAACATATTAAAATGCTGTTGTTTTTGCTACTCATGTTATTATTTCGTAGCGTTTGCCACCAGGTTTCAAACCAAGCAGATAAATTAGATCTTCTGGCGATTTTTTATTATTAGCCGACGTTTCGCCCACCTATTCAAGTGGGCTTCCTCAGGGCAATGTTTTTTA
>Ga0210059_1011198_pt1 | contig 13753 bp, 8 predicted proteins | sample Ectturendosymbi2_FD_188042 | JGI IMG/M metagenome (GOLD analysis project Ga0210059, IMG submission 188042) | Ecteinascidia turbinata endosymbiont from Florida, USA - Sample 2 (SPAdes) (version 2) | ecosystem: Host-associated > Tunicates > Ascidians > Unclassified | place: Key West, Florida...
TTACGGGGAAGAAACCGGGTTACGTACCTATATGGAACCGTCATTTGTTGGATACCGGTTGCAGTCATTTTCACTTAAAATTTCGAATATTCACGTATGAAAACTGTGAATAGAAACAGCGGATTTAACAGTTGGAACCTCTTGTTTAGGCTTCAATTGCAAGGTGTTTTTGTAAAACTGGCATAAATGTGGTAAATTCTCAAAAAACTGCCCGGACCCGGTATCCAGCATACCCGGTTGTTTTGCGAAAAACACCTAGCACACTAAATCATTCATAATGGCAGACGGGAAGCGACCTGTTTTAAATTCTTTCAAGCGCCCTTACGTCAATTGTTCATCATTGCTGAAAGGTGCATGAACTGAAAGCACAAGTGGCCCAATTCGAAAGAAGGCAAGCACTCCATGTAGTGCCTACAGCATGTTGCGAATTTTGGTTACCAAGCCAATTTGGCTTCCACTAGTAGTTACAAAAGTTCGTAAAGCTTGTCTCCATTTCAGCTTCACAAAACCTCGTTCGTGATTACACGCAAATGTTTACTCCATCCTACTATATTCATTCAAAATTGTAATCTGTCTCCTAAGATTACTTGTGCTGCTGCTTGCCTCTAATAGTGGTTGAGAAGGAGCGTTGGTCTTCCTTTTTTAAAAACGCGCCACGCTACTCGCGCATATTGTGGTCGATCCTTGAGCGCATTATTTATTGAACATTGCTGACAATGAAACAATCGTTTTAGAAAAGTAAAACCTCATTTACTGCAAATAATAGTTTTTTCTTTGTTTTTAAACTGACTGTTATATTCATAACTTCTCCGCACAGATAAATTTACATATTTAATCGAAAAACGCAACCTTTGCTATAATTACTGGTAGTCTGCTTATCTAAAAGCACGAGAATAAGTCTCACTGTGCAAAGATCACCACAAAACATAATTGCCTTTCTTCTCCTATTATGTTACCTTTTTTTGATTCATTTAGTCTCTACCCATTTTATGTCTTCTCCTTTGTTTGATTTTTATCATTTTTGCCTGCTCTGGAGTTGTCATTAAGTTCATGAGTATTGCAGTTGCGCAGTACACGTTTGATCAGCACTTCATTGTTACTTCTGAGAAAAAATGCAATGAAAAATGAAGAGATACGAGCCGAATTTTACAATCCACTGCTTGTTCCAGAATTTCCCACTTTTTGATAAGTAATGCACACTCTTTCGTTCAAAGGAGATATGTCAAGATCAGGCTTAATCCCTGTTTCTGGGTCAACGTAGTCAGCAAATTTGACTTCCTTCAACACCTTGCTCCCCAGTTTTTCGTGCATTCGAATACCCTCTCGCGTCGCAGCCATAGCAATAATGTATTCGCATCCTTTCTCCCTCGCAACTTCAATGCAGCATTTGTCGAGATGTCTGCCAAGACCTTTGCCAAGATGTTCTGGATCAACCAATGCCATTTCCCCCATCATGATTTTGTGAGCTTTCAGTGATTGTCGGATGTCTTTCTGAAGCCAATGTTTGAAAACTTGCATCGTTCTTACGTTGGGGTAAGAACGTGTGTCTTCAGTTACCTGAGTCAATGTATCGTTGCTGTCATGGATGCTGGCTAGTCTGAATCCTAACATTTTCCCACTGTCCTTGTGGTAGCATGCGAAAGAGGCATTTTGTTCCAAGATATTGCGAATCCATTTTGCGTGTACTTGTTTGTACTCGTCTTGTTGAATACGAAATGTCTGGTGGTACGTGCTTTTGTCTACAAAGTATTTTACGAAGTGCTTGTTAACTTCTTCAAAGTCTTTCAAGCTTAGCTTTTTGATTTCATATTTTGGATCAAGCATCATGACGTGGAATTTTGCAACTACTGCAGCACGAAAATAAGGCAGCATGAAACAGAAGCGTTTAATTAGTGGATAAGCCTGTGAGCACACATTCAAAATTTGAAGGAAAATTTATAGTTGGGCACAAGTTTAAAAAACACGTAATAAATTACTGTTAAATAACATAAGACAAATATTGCATTTGTGCGCTTTTACTCTGACTTGATTGTGTCGTTCTTAATTCGCCAGGGTGCTGCCGTTTTCAAACACATCAATATAAACGTAACTTGCTTTGGTGGCTCATCTGTCATTCCACAGACAACTTAACGCTAGTCCTGTTAGATTTTTGCTCTGTAGTAGTTGAACTCCGAGATAACCGGGCAGCAAAAATAACGCGATAATTTAATTTTGACTTTCTACTCACTCGAGCATTAGATCAAGCTGTAAGTCTACTGGCGTAGCACATATAAACGAGCTTGTTTGTGGACTTGAAAACCGGCTATGTGTTTGCTAAGCAAGCTTGGATCGTGCCGAGTAGATTAACCTCACGCAACAAATATTTACATTCAATGGCGTACGAGGAGAGGGAAAAAGGGCAATTACCCCCTCAAGTTGCCCGATATGCTTGGGCAATTCGCTGAACCAGAATCATCGCCATGCAAAGCTTTCATGTTGATGATTGTATTTTGGTGGCATAAAAATTATGCCAAACTGAACATTTCGCTCGCCCAAAGCCAAAGTTCCCCGTAGGCCTACGCCTATGTTTGCACTCGTAGGCGGAGAGACGCGTAACCACTCTGTGTTACACTGTGTTTGCTCCCAATGCATCCAACCAAAAGTACATATTGTTGCTCACGTTTCTATTTGACTCAACTTCGTTTTACCTTTTAGGGTGGACAGTAAGGTTTAGCCTGAAATAACGGCCAATACAACATATTTTGCATTTGTTGAGCAGCAGATATCCTTAGAAAATGCTGATCCAGTGTAATTATAGTAACGTTGCTTCTACTTTCTTGTCGAGGCCTAAACACATATCACAAGGACAGGATTATTGTGCGGTTTCCATCGGCTTACTGTAACGAACGTGTGCCTGGTGTGTTTTCATATAGCCGCTTGTTATTGCTTACAGACACATGTTCATTGTTTATTCGAATGTCATGAACATTTCTGTGCACTGTTGATTTGATCATAACAAAATCTCACTCTTTACTGCTGTAAAACGCACGAACGACGCTAATTTTAAGACAGGTTAAAACTTTTAAAGCCAGCTTTCCTAGAGGCAAACTGCACAAAACGCAAAGCTTTGGAAATCAACGAAACCAGAAACAGCGCGATTGCTGCGATGTAAAGACAGCAATGCCGATGACAGCATCAAACCGCAGTAGGTCTACATTGCCAATTATATTTAAACCAATCACGAATATGTAGATTTGAGCGGCTGTACTGGGGTGATTTGCCTTTAGTCGAACACGATTGGATGAAGTGGTCACGTGCATAGGCGTAGCCAGGGGGAGGCCAAGAAGGACACCCCCCAATTTCTAGCATATCTTGTCATTTCGTGCTTTGAGAGGCGGTGTCCTAAACAAAATACAGTTGCTCGCTTGAAGTCAAAAGATTTGGCCCAAAAAATTTCTGGCTGGCTTCGCCACTGGTCACATGACAAGTACGATACGCGAAGAGACTACGGTTTATGGCGGTGTTTCCCAACCTTTTAAGCTTGCGGCACCCTACAGCAGAGAAATATACAGTCGCGCTGAAAAGTTTAAGATAACCTACTTAAAATTTGAATTTTTACAACAAGTCAGGAAAATTGCCTCATTTGTTTCGTCGCATTGCTTTTTATGTTAGGAGAACATTGTTACATAACTGATGCTTCTATTACAACCTCTAAGAATGAGCTGTTTAAAAAACAAGACCTCTCAGACTTGCTATGGACAAATCTTTCAACCGATGAGCGAAAAAAAGAAATGGTTTTGATGCGAAAGTTAAACCAAGAAGAGCGAGAACAAAACCAAAAACAAAATCTAAAACACCTCAAACAACTCGCAAAGGTTTAAGGATTAAGAGGATATTCAAAACTAAAAAAAGGTGAGTTGATAGATTTGTTAAGCGCTCATAATAGTACAAATGGTCGTGAGAATTTTTTATATCAAAAATCGTCAGCTATGAATAATGTACACAGCGATTTTCACAATATTTTTATTCGTTCTGGTTTAAAAGTTTCATCATCTATCAAAAAAATATTGAGCTCTTTTAAGAAAGAACTTAAAATTCGCAAGCGAAATTCAAAGAAACAAAAAAGTCAGCTTTGAAAGGATTCGCAACACAATATTCAATTGAGTCAAGTTACAAAATATTTGACTCCAAGACGTTTTTAGCAGCTGTTGAACAAAAAATTATAGAAAAATTTAAACCACAGACTAAAGTAAGATTAATATTACGCACAAAAATAGTATGTTCCTGCAGCAATTGAAGATAATCAGATGGTTGAAGTGCGAAATTTTCAGTCAAAAACAGAAATTGTTCTCGAGTCAACTAATTTGTATGAGTTGTGGAGCAAAATGTGTGAACAGGTTCTTGAGAATACAGCGGTTTTTCAAATGAACGCGTCAGGGTGGACATTTCATAGTATTGTATCTGTTGAAATTCACACAGTCAGATTTAGACCTTGGAGAGGAGGTTCATGGGTTCTGTCGCCAAAGTTTTTCGCACACAAAAAGGCTTTGGTGAACATGAAAAGCGACAAAATTGACATTAAAGACGACCAGTGCTTCAAGTGGTGCATTGCACGAGCGCTGAATCCAGTTGAACGTAACCCTGACCGTATAATAAAGATCTTGAAAATTCAAGCACAATCGCTTAATTTTACCGGAATTGAGTTTCCTGCATGCTTGAAAGACATAAACAAAATTGAGAAAAACAACTCTGAGATTGCAGTGAACGTCCTTGGCTACGGAAAACAAAACGTCTTTTCGTTGGGAATATCTGAGATAAACAGAAAAACAACTGTGAATCTTTTTGATCCTTGTCAACAATTTGTCAAGACTTTTGTCAAGTCAAACTTCATGTCATAATGGGAAAAAGAGTTTTGTTTGGGATGTCTAAAACATTTCTCAAATAAAGAAAACCTGACAAAACATCTTGAATATTGTCAAAGTGATGAGACGGTGAAAACCAAGATGCGTGGAAAAGGTTCAATTTTAGAGTTCAAAAATCACAAGCATTCAATGAGTGTTCCAATCGCTGTTGACGCAGATTTCGAATGCTTTTCAAAACCAATTCAAAGTTGCCAAAATAACCCAGAAAAATGTTTCACGAACGCTTATCAAAGGCATGAACGTTCAGGTTTCTGTTATTACATTGTGTGCAGTGGAAAGAAATTAAACCCGGTTTTGTATACAAAACAAAACGAAAATGAAAATGTTGGCAAAATATTTGTGAAACGCATTGAACTAGTCTGGTCATCTGAAGTGAAATCAGTGGTAATGACAGAGGAAGACAAAATTGGCTTTAACAATGCAACAAAATGTTGGATTTGTGAAAAAGAGTTTACCGAAGGCCATAAAAGTGTTAGAGACCATTGTCATCACTCTGGACAGTTTAGAGGTGCTGCTCATTAAAAATGCAATAGTTCGTTTCGAAAACCCAAGTTTGTGCCAATTTCTTTCCATAATTTGAGTGGTTATGATGCACATTTGTTTGTGAAAAAGCTTGGGAAATGAGAATGGCGGAAACATTGACTGCATTCCAAACAGCGAAGAGAAATACATCAGTTTCTCTAAAAGTATTTATGATAATGAAAAGAAACGTTTATTTAAAATTAGATTTGTTGACTCTTTTAAATTTTTGAGCACAAGTCTTGAGACTTTGACAAATAATCTTGAAAAACAACAGTTTAAACACATGAAGCGAATATTTGGTGGAAACAGTGAACTTACTTTGCAAAGAGGAATTATTGTTATGTCTACGTAGATTGCCTCGAAAAACTTGATCAGCTTCCAGCAAAAGAAGCATTTTATTCAAAGTTGAATGGTTGTGACATCACAGATGAAGACTACAAACATGCACAAAAAGGTTGGAAGCACTTTGACATTCAAACAATGAGAGATTATCATAATCTTTGCTTTACTTAAGAATAAATGTTCTTTTGCTTGCTGATGTTTTTGAGAATTTTAGAGATGTATGCTTGAAAAATTACGAACTTGACCCAGCATGGTATTTTACCGCGCCTGGACTTGCGTGGGACGCTTGTTTGAAAAAAAATGCTGTAAAGCTTGAGTTGTTATGCGACCCAGATATGTTGTTGATGATTGAAAAAAGTATTCGAGGTGGTGTAAGCATAATTTCAACTAGATATACCAAAGCAAACAATAAATACATGGGCAAAAGGTTTAATCCAGATGAACAAGAAAAATAGACACAGTATCCGGTTGCAAACCACGTGTACGGCTGAGCAGTATGAAAACCGCTGCCTGTGACTAATTTCAGGTGGATGAGTGAAAAGAAATAGAAAGGTAAATTAAAACGTGGGGCTACTTTACTGACCAAGAAAGAAAAGGCTGCATTCTTGAAGTCGATTTGGAGCATCCAAAAGAAATACATGTGCTTCACAATGAGTACCCTTTAGCGGCGGAAAGACATGTTGTGAATAAAGTTAAATAGCTGATTCCAAATTTAAAAGATAAAAGAAAATACATACTGCATCATAAGAATGTGAAATAGTATCTAAATTTGGGTTGGAAATTGAAAAAGATTCACCACGGAAGCAGTTTCACTGAAGAAACATGGCTAAAAAATTATATCGATTTAAATAGAGAACTTCGAATGAAAGCTTCTAACGATTTTGAAAAGGAGTTTTTCAAGCTTATGAATAATTCTGTCTTTGGGAAAACAACGGAAACATGCGTCATCGCATTGATGTTAGACCAAAAACAAATGTAAAGTCTACAGAAAAACTGATTTCAAAACCAAATTATGAGCGTATGACTATATTTGATGAAAATCTTGTTGCTATTCACATAAAAAAGGCAAAACTTGTTTTCAACAAACCTGTTTATCTCAGGATGTCAGTTTTAGGTTTGAGTAAAACTTTGATGTATTATTTTCATTACAACTACATGAAACAGAAACACAGCGAAAATTGTAAGTTATTGATGACTGACAAACATTCTTTGATGTATCAAATTGAAACTGAAGGTTTTTATGACGATATAAAAGACGATATTCCGAAATGGTTTGATACATCAAACTATCAGGAAGCTTTTGATATAAAAAGAATGAATAAGAAAGTTCCTGAAATGTTTAAAGATGAGTGTGAAGGGAAAATCATTGAGGCGTTTTGCGGTTTGAGAGCAAAATTGTGTAGTTATAAAATGTGTAGCGACAGCGGTGAGGGAATAGAGGAAAAGAGGTGTAAAGGTGTGAAGAAAAACGTCTCCAAACCAATACATTTTGATGACTGTAGGCTAAACGGTGTTTGTTCTCGGGAATGTAAGAACTGCGTAAAATGAACGTAATTCGTAGTCGTTTGTGTCCAGGAGCAGTGTCAAGAAATCTGCCAGTGCTCAGAAACCTGCCAAAATCATCTTTAAATCTGCCAAACCGACATAAAAAATCCAAGTGGCCAAAAAAGTCAAATTTCAGTTGGCCTTTTTCAAGAAAAAAAAAATGCCAAAGAAGTTGAAAAAAGGCCAAAAAGTTACAAATTTGGCCTCAAAAAAGCCAAACTGGCAACCCTGCTTGTCGGTCTCGCAAGTGATGCCATATCAGTAGGATACAATTGCCTAACTATGTCGTAACAATGAAACGTTTTCATTGAGGCACAGATAATGGCTGCCTCCCTTCGCCGCCTTACCACCAGTGGTACCATTCCTAGTGTTTTTCCACTAGATCTAGTGTTTTTTCATTTCATCTAGTGTTCTAGTGTTTTTTATGGCTGTCTAGTGGTTTTTATGAGTGAGCTGAAGTGTAATTAATGGCACAGTTTTATGTAATTGTAACTGTAATTGAGACCTTTTGATTTAGTTCAATCGTAATTTGCTAAAAATTCTACCTAATTAAATCTAAATTACGCAAGATAATATTATAATCTGTTTTTTAAGCCGCTGCGAAGTCACTCGGTCATCTGTTGAAAGTTTCAGTGACCTGTAGAAACAAACACAAGCGTTATTGCTATATCTCCTATTTTCTCTGTCTCTGATTTACAATGAGTTGTGCAACGTCTATGGTTGGCATCGCAACCCATTTTATGGGAATTTTCACTGTGTGTAAGTTTGCTTTTGTAATCTAGTGTTTGTTTGTTAATCTAGTCTTTTTTATCATGAAATCTAGTACTTTTCCGTAACAACAGAGCGACAACACTGCTTACCACTGTAGCTGCATGTCTGACAAGCAACTGATGTGGCATAATGCTGCATATTCAGTATATTGTACATAACGTCAAGTAAGTGCCAGTCTATGGAATGCGAGAGCATATAGAGGAAGGAGTATATATACTAATTAAAAGTGTATACAAACATTACACTGTTACCGACATGAAGGTTACAGAGCTGACATAAAGGTAATTGCACGGCAAGCGCTCACCACCACAGTTTGTGACAAACTGCTCAATGCGAAAGCCACCCGGTGAGAGGAGCACAAGCAGTCGCTGCCACCCTTCGTGACTTCCCCTGACTTGAAGAAGATATACGCAAATTCAGATGTACTGACTATGAAAATGATTAGAATCATAGAATAATTGCACCTTTTCAACATGAAAGGACAAATTTGTATTCAATTTGTTATTTTGGATCCCTAATTCGTTTTGCACATTTCATGATTGTGGCAGGGGAGGAACTTCCTTCCTTGCCTCCCCTGACGGCCCGTCACTGATTTCATTCAAATTTTTGAACAACTTTCTTGCCCTAAAAAACAGAGTTGCCCTGAAACTTTTCACTGTGTTGAAATATTTTTTATCTTTCAGCACTTTTGAGCAACTTGTGCTTGCCCTGAAAAACAGAGTGTGTCCTGAATTCATTGTATTGAATATGTATTTTTAAATTTATTCATTCAAAATTTTCAACAGCTTGCGCTTGCCCTGAAAAACGGAGTTTGCCCTGAAATTTTTCACTGCATTAAAATATTTTTTATCTTTCAGGATTTTTGTGGAACTTGCGCTTGCCCTGTAAACAGAGTTTGTCATGACATTTTTAACTGTATTTAATATACTTTTTACATTCCGGATGTTTGAGCAACTTTTGCTTGCCCTGAAAAACAGAGTGTGCCCTGAATCCACAGTTGTGAATATGTATTTTTATCATTCAGAATTTTGAACAACTTGCGCTTGCCCTGAAAAACAGAGTTTGCCCTGAAATTTTTCACTGTATTGAATATAGCTTTACATTCAGGATTTTTGAGCAACTTGTGCTTGCCTTGAAAAACAGAGTGTGCCCTGAATTCACTGTATTGAATATATATCTTTATCATTCAGAATTTTGAACAACCTGCACTTGCTCTGAAAAACATAATTTTCCCTGAAAATTTCATCTGTATTGAAATATTTGTTATCTTTCAGGATTTTTGAGCAACGCGAGATTTCCCTGAAAACAGAGTTTGCCCTGAATTTTTCAAGCTGATTTTTTTGAACAGCTTTGGCTTTTTTGGAAAACAAAAAAAGCCAGACAAAATCTTGCTTTTTCTGGCTTTTTTTCAGTCGGAAAGGCTTGTCTCTGGCGAAACGTTGTCTGAGCTGCATAATCGTTACAAATCTCTTCTGACGAGAGTCTATTACCATGCAGGGTGCACAGAATATTGCAAAGATTTTACTGTTGCCCTAAAAATGATCGATGTCAGTGATAAGAAACAAATGCACGACAGGCTAATCAGGGGGAAAGAAAATGCTTCTAAAGACTGGAGTTGTATTATATCGATGTGTCTGATGAGTTTTAATGTGTATTTTGTGTTTGGTTTGTATGTTTCATGTGTATATGCCTTAAAACTGCTATTTGGCTTTTTCTGGCTTTTTTGGGGACAAGGTCTGGCTTTTTCTGGTGCAGAGACAGGTTGGCAACCCTGGCGCCAGCTAGTCCAGCTGTACCTTTTCTGTGCTCGAGCTCGACTGCTCGTATTCCACAAGACATTAGCGCAGCCTCATTTTGTTGTTGTTAATTGCTCTGACGCACTGGTGAGTGTGTTTTACTCCCCTGTTTTAACGCGCAGCCTGATATTTTTGCAGTTATGAACTGCTCTGTCGCAGCGTTGACTGTATTTTCCTCCGATAGCCTTACTTGGAGCGCTGATACTTTATATTCAATGTAATGACACAAAATATCGGGAGTGGATGTAGAAAAATATGCATATTATGTCAACAAACTTCGCCAAAACGTTGGTTTGGAAACTTGACTATGACGTATTGTGACGTCACAAACACTACGCACCAAATAGAAATGACCACCATATGCCAGTGAATGAAACCCCCCATGAAAAGTTTCTGCGTACACCACTGACTGAAATGTACTTGTATGATTATATCAACAAAACATACATTAAACTGTGGAGAGAGACAATCAAATTACAAATATGTATTTATTCACTACAAAATGCTTGTTAGACCATGAGTAGAATGTCCTACACATGCAGTGCTCAATGATGAAAATCATAGCTGATAAATTTTTTTTTTTAATTCTAATATTTGCTGATGATATATGTGTGTTCAGCCCCAGTATTAGTGGGCTGCGATGTCTTCTGAATATTTGTGGTGACTATGCTGCTGAACACGAAATCACTTTTAATTGCAACAAAACAATTGTTTTTTTTTGCCCAAAAAAGGATAAACAACCTGCCCCATCAAATGTTTTTTTAAATGTGTACGTGTACAATTTTGTGACCAAGTGAAATATCTTGGTGTGTGGATAAATGCTTCATTGAAGGATGATGATGACATTCAGAGACAAGTGAAATCGCTATACCGTGCAGCAAACAAACTCAGAGGCACGTTTGATCGGTGCTCTCCTGCAGTAAAAAACACTTTATTTCGTGCCTATTGCATGCCAATGTATGCTTGCCGACTGTGGAGCAAATACACGCAGACCAGTATGAAGCGCTAATTACGTGCTGCATATAACACTGCCTATCGAATTATGCATTACATACCCAGAAAGCCAGAAATGTTAGTGTTCGCCCACAACAGGTTAGCCATTGTGTCAGGACCTTTGATGCCGTGCTGAGAAACAACTTGTATCGATTTGTTATACGATGCACATCTTCATCCAACTTTTTTATTCAATCGCTTCAAATGTCTGATGCTTTTTACAAATCTTCATTTTTCCATGATTATTCAGCGCTCCTGTATGGTGGAGACCGAATGCAGTAGTTGTTCGTGAGTTGTTTCGGTATTTGGGTCTCATCAGTTTTGCTTTTGTGTAGTAAAAATATGTGGATACTGTGTGTGTAGGCTACACACCAAGCATAAAAAAGTAAGAAATGCTGGGAAAGTGTTTTGCTCCTCTCAAGGTTGGACACGTACAAACACCGGTTGTGTAATGCCCTACTGTATGTTTATCCATTTTCTGTGCTCTTGCGAATGACGCTACAGCTGTGGTGAGGATAAACTACTTTGCTCCTCCCAATGGTGGTCATGTGCAAACATCGTTTCTGTAACGTGCGCTGATGTATAGCCTACCAATTTTTGTGCTCTTGTTTCTGTGATATGGACCATGAGTCCGTAATAAAATATCATTATTATAAATGAAAAACAGAGCAACGAATGCATCAGTGCTGCATTACCATCTGCGGAAGCCGCTTTGCATGGCACATTTTGGTTAAAACCGAAATCAGATGCAACTTTTAATATAACCAAATGCTTGAGAAACAGTAAAGCAAGCAACATGATAATTACAAGCGCTAGTCAGCAATAAATTTTATAGATCGTGTAAACTAACAAGAAGATTTAACAGCAAAATGAGGTTTGCTTTGTTTTATTATGCATTGAACAGCAAAATTGGTTTCATAGTAATTTTACAGTAAAATAAGAATTGCTTTGTTTTCTTAGGGTAAGACTAGGGATTGCTAAGCTTTGTTGTTTTTTAGCTTTTCCAAATGATTGCCTGATCTGTATGGTGTTGATGCTTCAGGAAAATGTAAACATTCTGTAGAAGTACATCTACATGCCTGTCTTCAAATTTCTTTGTCAATTGCCTACTTCTGATTCTTTTCAAATATATTTCCTTTGTAGACTAGCAAACCATGGCTGCTCATTTCATTTAATCTTTTTTTCAGTGCTGTGGAGCCGGAGCACCAGAGCTGGGCATTTTGCCTGGAGACAGAGCTTACATCAAAATCAGAAGTAACTGGAGCTCAATTTAAATATAAGGAGCCGCAGCTCAGTTTAAAATTCAGGACCAGAGCTGGAGCTACGGCCATTTGAGAGAGAAGTAGCTCCGGGTCCCTTCCTAGCAGAGGTGGGATGGAATCCGGGGTCTACTCCAGCAGGATTCTGCGTTTTTCTTTCGGATCCGGAGTCAAAATTTTGGGAAAAACCGGACCCGGATCCGGAGTCACTTTTCAATTTCGGTAGTAGCAGGAGTCTGTGTGGTCATTTCTTAAGTACAAACATGGGTGAATTACGGTTGGATCGATGTATGTAGCCGGAGTCTGAACAGGAGTCGGATTCTCAAATTTAAAAAATTGCAGGACCCGGATCCAGATTCCATAATTTTGGAACAAGAGCGGAGTCGTAGTCAGACAAAGTGACTCCGGCCCCCTCAGCTTCCTAGATACCACTGGAGCCAAGCCTAGTGATTTTTCACTAGATCTAGTGATTTTTAGACTGACCTAGTGATCTAGTGATTTTTTACACTAATCTAGTGATTTTTTGCAAAGTACGTGTTTGAAGAAGATGGTTGTATTTTTTCTAACCTTCCAAATTTTCAGCCCTTGTTCAAAGATTTCCAGCCTTTTTTAATCCGTAAACAATTGATTGTGTAAATTGTTTGAAGATTTGCATCAACAGAACGAACAACTATTTCTAATTTAAGTTTTTCATGGTTTTACATTTTCGTGCTGTTTCTTGCTGAATTATTGGCCATGACGGTATTTTCATTTTTTGCAGGAACACTGCAGAATAATTTTATTAAACGTTAGGCTGACTGCTCTGAAATACTCTGTGTACGTGGTGTCATTTTCAGCTCTTGAAAAAAGCCTGACAACTGTTTGAATGAGATTTTCCAAGCTTCACCATGACCTTTTTCAACAAACTTGCAAATGTTGTTAAAGTTGTTGGCCATTAAAGTAACTAACTAAATCATTTCAAGAAAAAACGCGAATTTCGACGCACAAATTTTGAATCTAGTGAATTTCTTTCAGATATAATGAATTTTTCTGGTGAATCTAGTGACTTTTGCAAAGAAGCCTGTGGCAGTATCTACTAGATACTGCTGGTTTTACCTAACAGACTCACTTTACCTAAAACATTGGTTCTTTTAAAGCTGTCGGGTTGCCTGTAAAACAGAGGTGAGCATGGACTTGATATTGGATTTTTTGGACCCAGACTCCGGCTGCGTCCGGCAGGATCCGGATTTAGGTTTTCTTAACAAGAACCGGGGCCGGACTAGATTTGGATTTTGTAATTTGCTGAAGAAGAATGATTTGCGAGACTGAGCTGTGCCTGTCATTAGACTACTAATTACATATAACTTGCTATAGTTTCTATAGTTTTGCAAGTCTTCCAGAGTAGAGATGTCAACCGCGCCGCGCGCGGTTTGGAATATTTTGCCGCGTCCGAACCGCGCCGCGTGGGTTATTAATTTTTGCCCCCGCGTCAGCGCCGCGTACCGCGGTGGAAATATAACATCTTAAAATGAGTTTTTGCAATACCAAAAGATTTTTTGGAAAAATTCTTGATGCTCACAATTTTTATTTCTGCGATTTAGCGCTGCTGGTGGTCGAAGATATGCAAATAGGATTTGTTGATATG
>Ga0210059_1011200_pt1 | contig 13750 bp, 7 predicted proteins | sample Ectturendosymbi2_FD_188042 | JGI IMG/M metagenome (GOLD analysis project Ga0210059, IMG submission 188042) | Ecteinascidia turbinata endosymbiont from Florida, USA - Sample 2 (SPAdes) (version 2) | ecosystem: Host-associated > Tunicates > Ascidians > Unclassified | place: Key West, Florida...
AGTCCGAGTCTTTTGAGCCTTTGATCGACTTCCTAGCGTTTCTGGTTCAAAAGTTATGATCTAAAATAAACAAATTAATTAATTATCTAATTAGCTAATTAGTCTAATATTTTTACTAACTAACATCATGACTTTTGAACCCGAAACCCCAGCAGGTCATCCAAAGTATCAAAAGACTCGGATTGTAGCCTAGTTTCCAGTAAAAACTTCAGCGAAATACTACCACCTAACGGTTGGCGCCCAGGGCCAGGCAAAGTGGGCCAAGGTGGCCTAAAAGTCCTCCACTTATGACGTCACTCACAGCCAACCTGCACCCCCCAAGAAAAAAATTTTTTTTAGAGTGCAATCTACTAGACTGGCCGCGTGTTTTGAGAGTTTCGCCGAGTCGTTAGAGCGAACAGGAGCGGAGATATTCATCCGCAAAGCCATGTGCGTTTAGGTGTTTTTTTTGCCGAAAATCTCCAAAACCAGCCGGGTGCCAAAGTGCTAATGATGCCACCCAAAAAAAAACTAAAATCCAAAACTTACCAATTTTTCTTTAAATCCAAACTAGAAGACTTGTCACATTTTTTGAGGGTTTGAACAGCTCTCTAGTTCATCTCTTGGTGAGTTATGGAGTTGCTAAGTGATGCAAAAAATGTGGCTCATGCAGGATTTCAACAAAATCTACTGGCAGCTAAGGTGTTAGATTTTATCAAAATGCCTGAATATACTTACATAAACATTTCTAATACATTATTTCATCCTTTCCTTGCATTAGGCAGCATATCACAGCACTTCCATTGCACAAAATCAGTCATTGCTGCAGGAACCTGGTCCCACCTAGGTGGTACAACTCAAAAGAACTGTACTTTCAAACAGCCTCCATACCACAGCGAGTTTTGATTCTCATTTCAAGCCCTAATATTACTTAAACTCGGACTAGGATGACATTTTTAGATCATTTCCAGAAACGTAAATTAAAAAAAGAAAACATAAATTTACATTCCCGACAACTTTCGATGAGAATCAGAACTCGTCTGCCAAGAACAGTGGACAGCATACCTTTAAATGTAGCATTACATCCACCACCAGTAAGCGAAGTGTTAACATTCATAGTGGATGTTAACAACAAACTCAAAAGTCATTGATGATGTGTGGCTGCATTGCATATGCCACACAGCCAACAGACATCTAGCAAAAATAGGGACCATAAATGGAAAACATGTTGTGAACCTTCTTTATATACGTCATATGAGAACCAAGTAATAATAGAGCCAGTTTCATAATTGAACTTTTTTGTATTTGGTGTTTTTGCTAGCTGTTTGGTTTGGACAAGGGTGGGGAATATGCAGCCTAAATTCAGCCCGTGTAAAAATTTCATATGGTCCACATCAGAATTTTTGTTACCCATGAAAGAACACAACACTGCATCAAATTGGTGATATGCAGACATTTAAACAGCAAGCCAAGAAGCATCTCTGCTACTTCTCATACTTTTGTCTCTTTTCCTCAGGAAGACAAATGTAAAATTTCAAGATAAAATTAATTATATATGCGGCCTCCCTACACCAGTAATATTGCACAATATGTTGCCTGTGATAGTGAGAAGGTTTCCAATCGCTGATTTAGAATTTCCACCCTCTAGGTTATGCAAATTGACTGCAATAATGATACCATATTCTGAATGAGTTATAAATAATTCATGAATAAGCAAATGACTAAAACACCTGATATTCATTACTTTTATAATGAATGCACTACATTTGAAATCATCACAAGAAAAACCTCAAATAGTGCACAAAACATGAATTTTAATTGCAGCACTAGGCGCACACTAAAATGCAACTCAAAACATGGGCATTGAAATTGTAAATTGCAAAAAGGATATATATGTATATACTTTTTATGGGGCCAAAAAGTTGAAGTTATTATACATGCTATTGTTGAAAGATGTAACATTATCTAATTCATTTAACTTCTTTCTCATGCCAACCAGCCTTTTACACCATTCACACTGGCTTAAGATTGCTAATCCCTTCACATAATAAAAGGCAGCGACTCAAATATTTCATAGACAAGTAACTACCAACCCCATCATATTTCAATAATTTACAAACCTGTGATAAATTACTTTGTCTTGTTTCACTGGTCCAAAGAATGGAAACTTTATCTCTTCAGCACCACCTTTTATAACCAAATTCAGCTGACCACTTTGATTACGACTGACAACACTTTCATGAACTCTATCAGACCAGTGCTTATGTTTTTTGCCAGATGACATAATTACCACCAACTAGTATGTTATTCACCCATATCTACGCTCACACAAACACTTGGGAAAAGGAACATCATATAGTTAAACAAAATCTTTCAGCAAATTTGATATCAAAAATCTACTGACAGTCACAAATGTTTAGAAAAATGAGGATAAAATGAAGTTAACAAGACATCCTGCAAAAAGAAACCTTGCAGCACCCCAAACACCATCTGTGAAAACATGCTGTGATTTTTGCATCAAATAGCAGCTATATATGACTGAAATTTTTCTTTGCAATGAAGTCTTACAGTTATTTAATTGCTTCCAAAGTGGAGTGAGCATTGAGCAACACAATATTTTATTGCACTATTTAGATTTGCCAGTGTTTATCACCATCATGCAATTGCCAAAATGCCATTGCATATCTTCAGGTGATAAACACTGGCAACAGACCACAGCCTGGAATGTGTTTTCTACAGAAGCAATTAACATCAGGGCAGTGACTCAAGAAATTTACTGTGAGTCACAGAGTCATATAGGATCCAGATTTTGAGACCTGAGTCTGGCAAGAATAGGCACATTTATAAAAAACTGGATCAGATCCTGATATAAGTTTTATATGCGTTTCCGGATCAAAATTTTCACACTTTTGGTGTACAACCACCAACACAATTATAATTTGACGTTTTGTGAACATATTATTAAGGATATAATGTAGTTTATAACAATTGCTGAGGTATGACAGAGGTGCTGCTGCACCAGAAATGTGGTGTTCCACATTATACTCAGCACAGTGCGGTATGGGATTACATACATTTGTAAATTTTAAGTTGTTGAGGACAGGGACGTGGTGGTGTTGTACCTACTTTTCTGTAATATCTCTGTTGGGGTACATGTGTTTGTTAGTGTTGATATATGTCATTTTGGATGAATTGACCCTGTGGTTTGGTACTGCCTAATGATTCTGGATGCAGTGGTTTCTGGTATACAAACCACCTTTGATATTTCTCTAGATCAGTGGTTCCCCAACTAGGGGTAAATTATCCCCATGGATAATATGCGATTCTTCGGGGGGTAATGCAGAACGAAAATCACAATTTTATTCTATATAATGAGCGATCACTGTGAAATATTGCAGGTAATAAGACCTAATCGCTACCTCGATTTGGGTAACGGCTCGCAAAAGTTAGGGAACCACTGCTCTAGATCATGCTTGGTTGTATTTATGAAGTGTCACAATACTTGAACGCTTCCTAGGGGTTATATCTGCCATTCAGTAACTATTGGTAAAGGTTTACACCATATACAAACAGTAACAACTGACTGGTTAATCATGCCCCATTTGGCAAATTTTGAAGATTTTGCCTATTATGACATCACGGAGCATGGTATTATAACAAGGTTGTTTGGAAGACTTGGTGTTACAAGACACCATAAAACAAATATTTAAGTAGCATTAACTATTGAAAGTTGCACAAAATATAAAAAGTGGTTAAAAATGCGAGTGAGCCAATTAATTTGCACACTCCTGTATGTGTGGTTAGTTGAAAAGTTACGCATTAACAGTGCATGTGTTTGATGTCAATAAAGATGGTGAGAACATAACAACATACTGAACATATTCAACATGTAATCTCTCCCACTGCAGTGGTATTTGTTTTATATATATATATATAGGATAATCGAAGCAACATACAAGTTACTCTGGTAATCTTCAACATATAGTACTGTTGCAACCTCTCCGTTGGCATTGCGTTGAATGTGCAATTCACCACGAACGCGATATGCACGAAGAATAATACCCACATATATGTGCCACGAACAAGCAATAATAGAGTGATCTCGTTGGGTGATCTCTATTGTTGTTTGCTGCCACAGTGTGAAGCTTTACGCACTTGCCGCTCGGGCTTTCCGCTTGTAACAAAATGGTGCTGTGACTAGGATGTGAAGGCTGTGCCAGGTGCAGCCTGAACAAAAAGAACTTGCTATTGGTGCAGTTCATTGTTAAAAGGAGGGGATGTTGTTGCAATCTCTCCGTTCGTGTTGCAGTGTATATGCGATTCACCACAACGGAATGTGCACGAAGAACAACACCCACATATACGTGGCGCGAACAAGCAATAATAGAGTGATCTCATTGGGTTCTCCATTGTTGCTTGCTGTCACAGTGCAAACCTTTGCGCACATGCCGCTCGGGCTTTCCGATCGCAACAAAATAGTGCTATGATCAGGATGTGAAAATCGTGTCAGATGCAACCTACACAAGTGCGATTTGTTGAAAAAAGGAGGGATGTGGCCAGCACATTGGCCTGTGTGGAAGTTTGATTTGATTTTAGCTATCCTCAGTGCGTTAACCAGTGTTTCTGCCCATCACTTGCCTCTCTTCAATGAATAGTTGTTGCCTTCCAACTGATTGCGTTACCTGTGGACTTTTGTTGTCTTCAGTATGTTGTTTATGCTTTCCATAAAGCCTCTGTGTAGTATTGTTTCGCTCCCCTTTTTAGCTATCCTGACTAAACTCATGTTGTTTTTAATGTACCCAACACACGCTGGATTACTGTACTGTTAAACCTTAAGGTAAGGTACAATGTAAAGAACAGATGTCTGCCAATGCAGATGTCATTAACGGATGCGTGATAATGGAACCAGAGTGGAAAAATACCTTGTTGCACAACGACTAAAGGTAAAAATACAATAGAAAAAATATTTGTTGTTGCAATTTAATAGAACTTTCCCCCAAACATGCAATGCTGAAAAATTACAATGTTTGAATTTTTTATATTTTCACAACATTTGAAACCTGAATCTCAGTTTCACTAGAGCTTGTCATCATTCAAAAATGGAATAATCTTGTTATGAAAGAGATGGTGGCTGAAAGTAAGCGTAGACTACCAATGAATACCGTAATATTTTTATTAACATTATGGTGTCACTACTCACTGAAAAACATCAGTTTTTGTGACTCTGATTATGTCATTTTATATCCGTAAACGAGATCCACCACTGACGAATATATATCTTTTATATGGCACCCCTTTTTATAATCTCTCTTCACAGCTGTCTATTCAAACCCAGTCGGTGGTGCTATGTCTTGCGGAACATACATGCATTGCTGGTACTCCATTATGGTCCATGGGTAATTGCATCATATCTTCACAATTTTTGTGGTTTTTCTGTATGTAAAGAATTTCATATAGTAATGAATGTGGTGCAATAAGTCGTGGAAAGCGGATATTCCATGCTAACTTTACATTCAGCCCAGATAACAGTAGACAAATGGGAAGTGCTAATTTCATCAGAAAACAGTTACAGCAGTGGCTACAGAACCGTCCATGGATCTTGAAATTTGAAACCTTATTCGACCGACTCTTGTATTGTGACAGTAACACCCACAAGAATGCAGTTGCAGGCGTGGTAGAAACACAGTAAACGTAGAAGGTAAGCCTAAAACCTAATCGTAGCCTAAGGACAATGCTAACCTAAGGCTTACGCTACCCTAACACAAACCCCTAAACTGAAAGCCTGGAAAGTTTTTTAAAAAGTAAAGAAAAACTGGTCCCATGAATTGAACATGCAACCAGTCATTACTACGAAAACGTAAGTCACCAAGGTGAGAGGCGATCCAAAAAACATTGGCACAGCAGATCTGAAACGCATCCGCTAAGCTATAACGACACTGCCACTCGCTGCTTGAGTGACAAACTGACCACTTTATGTGAACCGCATCATGTGAGGTGGTGCAGTCGAATAACTTTTGAAATAGGATCCATGGGTGGTTCCGTAGCCAATTCCAACAGTTACTCAAGCAGAATTTTCATACTAGTGACTATGGTAACTCAAAATTCTGATACTGACTGACATGGACATACTGTAATATCTATCTGGCTATATGAAATTAAGAATGCAACTACAGTAGCCTATCTAGAAAAAATATTTTGCTTATTACATTAGTCTAAATACCAGTCTGAGTCTTGCTTTGGGGGTACATTTATATTCGTGAAATAATCCAGTAGATTACAAAGTCTTGACATTTTTTGAAACTTCACCTTTCCTTAAAGAGCTCAACTAAATATATTTTGTTTTTCATGTAACCAACACTTATTGGATTGTTTGTTGCTAATATTACTGCAATCTGTCCATGCCCTTGTCTCTTCAATATCAACATGATTTGGTGACACCATGCTTCTGGTTGGACTCATCCATCCATGGACTTCACCCAAATGGTCTGTGGATGGCAGGTTATTTTTTCACAATTTGTGAGTATAAACATTGTTATTCTGCCCTTGTTACTTGTTTTTGTCATGAAATGTTGTGTATATGATTGCTGACTCGCGACCCTTGTTGATGTTCACTTCCTTCACATATGTGCTGGCTCCAACTGCTTTTCTGTGCATGCCTCAAATCTTCACCAATTGCTTACCCACCATCATCTGTTTTACATTGATGTATGTTGTGTATGTACTATAAACAATTGTTTTATATACTTATTTTATGTGTATGGTTCTCCGCTCTCTATATGTTGTTCTGTAAATGCTGTTGTCCAGAGCAAAATAAAATGATTATTTTTCACGCAAAAACTAATTCAGCAGAGAAGGCTAGGTGCAGGTCTAGCCTGGTTCTTTGCTTTAACCTGCAGAGTCAGAACAAAGACAAAGAACATTCAACTCAATATTTCATTACAAATTACACAAGCCAGATCCATACTGTACCACCACACTGTGTACATGTAAATCCTAAGGCATCCGCTAATGGTTTTCTACACAATGATGCTGTGACAAAAACACAATTTTTGTAAAATTGAGATGTAGTTAGCGACCAGAGTCAGCCAGAGAAGCAGAGCCAGTAGCCACTAGCCAGCAGTGGTGTACGGATATGGAAATTTTGCAATCCTGATCCCATCTGAAACTTTTTCATGAGCTTCATTCCATATCCAATACACCATATCAGAAAATTGAAAATTATGGACTGCGATATCCAATCCAAATCTGAAACCGCTCACTCAGTTGCACATTAGCCTACATATCTGGTAGGGTCTACTTTGCCTCATGAGGCAAAAGCTGTGTTTTTTTTGCCTTTTGTCAGACACGATTGGTTCAAGTGGTCATGTAACAAGCATGATACATAAAAAGACAACTGCTAGGGTTTTGGATTAAAGTTAGGATTTAAGGCTTAGGTTTAGTCAACAGTTGATAGAGACAAGAAGCCACTGACAGTTTGACACCACTGAATCTATGACAACACTTATCCATTAGATATACACCATTACAGATGCCGTGGTCGACTAAGCTGGTCAGGCCTTCTGAACTTTTCAAGTAACCATTTTAACCAATTGTATTAGGCTCAAGCAAAAAACTCCAGCAGTGCTTTTGCCTCATAAGGCAAAAGAGGCACTGCCAATTTTGAATTCAATGAATGCCATGGCTGTAGTACAAGACAACTGCCCATCACAATGAGCTTATGATTGATCTTGACAAGAATGCACAATTCTTTTTCTGTGTATGGTATGGGATGTTATAGATGTATGCAAAGCTCATATGCTCTAATGGAGATGTTTAAATAAAATGATTGCTTACAACTATTGTAAATTTGGGGGTGCCCTGCTGACTTGGGGTAATCGTAGCAATCGATTACAGTTTATGTAATCGTAATCGATTGAACTGACCAAAAATGAAATGTAATCGTAATTGATTACATTGCCAATTTAATTGTAATCGACGATTACTTTTGCGATCAAACTTGGAAATTTCACCCTAAATCACTATGAGATGAACCGCAGCTGTGGTGACTGGATCTCCTCCTTTGTCATCATTTGTTATGGTTATGGCCTCCAGGAACTGGGAGGCTATTTGCCCGTCTCTGTGGTTTAAATCCACATAGTCCAGGGGCAAGCACAGTGTTTCTAGCTAATTCTCGCTGTGTTCCAGCTAACCTTCCTGTTGGCCACCAGAAGTAACGTAGTGGGTCTAGTCAAGTGAGACGCAGCAATGAAAATAGAGCTTTTCTTAAAAAATAGGTTCACACTTCGGCAACAGAAGAGCGGGACATTACAAGAAGAGGTGTTCTTTTCATTCATATGCATGCAGAGTGAACGTATGAATGTAAGTGTTAGAGTAGGCTATTTATATAATTGGTACTGTAATTTCTTTAGCCTACATTAACTTTTTTTCAGAGGAACAAAATAAGGTACTGTAATCCAAGTCGAAAGTACTTTTCCACAACATTAATAACTAGCATGTCAACTTTGATCCACCAGATACTGGTGAAAAAAACTCAATGAACCTGTGAGGTTTTGTTAACCATTTACTAGACCATGCATCTGGTTGGGAACAACTCATCCATGCAACCCACTATGGTCTGTGGGTGAATCTATATTTCTTCATGATCTGTATTTATAAACATTGTTTTCTGCCCATGCTACTTGTTTTTGCTATGAAATGTTGTACTAAAATGCCTTGCCCTATGCCTCATAACCATTACTGCTGCTTGCTTCCCTTACCTGTATGCTTGCCTTACCTGCTCATCTGTACATGCCTCATATCTCTTAACCCATTGCTTGCCCACCATCGTCTGTGTTATGTTTATGTCTATGGTGTTTTTTTTTATTTTTGCTATATGCTACATTTTTTTGTGACTCCATTTTGGCTTGTTTGTGCACATATTTACACTTTCATTTTTATTTTTGTGTCATTCCATGCGATTGCTACAATTTTGTATTGTCACCTTCCCTACGGTTTTTCCACGCTATTTGTGTCTGATCTGATCCTCTTCCTCAAATTTTTGATGGTGTTGGCATGATGAAACATGTTTGTGTATTTGTGGTTTTGGTTGTGGTAATAATTTAAGTGTTTGCTGCAGTGGAATAATTGACTACAAGAGAAAGGGGCGATTTGACTCCCATGGCCAGTTAAATGTAACCTCCCACTTAGCTTGTATTTCGGTTTTAATATCCTTTTAATAGTTTTTTAATACAGTGTCGTCTTTTTGCATTTTTTGGAGTATTTTCTGATGATTTCGGGTTTTTGTACTGTGTAGCCATCCAAACCCGGATTCACCATTATTTCTCAAGTTTTTTTCTGAGTGTTGACTAGTGAGTACGTCCCTTACAAAGGCCAGTGGGCCTCTTTCAACTAAGTTTCTTCTCTAGCTCAAACCTATAGTTACGCCACATGGTTTGTTGACTGAAGAAACGTCTCAGGAAACAATCAATATTTTTTGCTGGTGCTTAATCCTTACAGATTATAATTTCGTTTATTGCATTCATTCATATCATAAGTTGCCTGAATATATAAGCCACTTACATAAAACTATGCAAATGGTTTTATTTTCTTTGTGATGATGTTTCAAGACAAATGCAATCACAATTGTTATCGTGATTACTTACAATGTAATTGTAATCGATTACATTATGATTTTGTTTATTCGTAATCGTAATCGATTACATTTGTGCTATAATCATTCCATGTCTGGTGCCCTGTAAACGGCGGAGCTCTGTAAATAACAGACCTTGGTTGCGGAGGTTGGATGACGCAACCGGAGTGGAAAAAGTTGCATTGCAAAAGCAAAAAAAGGAATAAAAGTGAAGGAAAAATGTTGCATCATTGCAACTTAACATGCGTTTCCTCCAAACCTGGAATGCATGGAGGTTTGCGATGTTTAAAAATTTTATACATTCACAACTGTTGAAACCTAGTTTTTGTCCTCGAACCGTTGTGAAACTCAGATAACCAAACTTTTTCTACCATAGTGCAATATCACCTTTTGCAATACAATTATTTTTACTACCGTTTAGTTCTCATTGCTCAACTCAAAATACCGGTTTTAGCGACTCTGGTTGGTTACATCATCAAACCTTTGCAACCAAGCTCCGCTATTTTACAGAGCTCTGCCTTTCACAGGGGGCACCAATTTGGGTGGGCCTACCTACTGGACTCCATGATCCAATGACAACAGCTGTTTTATTAAAATAGTAGCCTAGTGACATTTGAAGCGAACACCATAATTGCATGTCCAATGAAACCATGTTCACTCAACCTGTTTCTTTTGAAACTCTTTCCAAACTGAACTTCCAGTACTGCAAGGTGTTTAGAATGAACAACCTTGCCACTCTATGAAAATCTAAGATTTCACAAGTTTCCATTACCGGTTTAGTTTAGGTATAACCTATTTGAACATACAATGGTGTAGATATTAAGACGCTTTAACCGGCCCTATTGATATGAAATACTATAATTTTCAGGTTAAAAGTCACCAGTTTCACTTTGACTTAGACTAGTGAGTTACGCTGTTGAGACAGGACACTTGTGCACTTCAATTACTTTGTTCAACGCTGAAGAAAACTTTTTGGCAATGACTTAGGCTAATAAACACCAACATTTTACGATATCATGATTCACTAACAAAACTTTTAAAAAATGAGAAAAATTTCATCAGAAAAACGACGGGCTTCGTCACAATAAAACAGTAGAATCATGCTCATCTTCAACCACAATTTGCTTGAGAATTGAGACGTCCTCAGTCTGAGTTGTATCCCGAGCGGCAGGTAAGATTGTATTTCACCGAGAGAAACTAGAAAAGAGGATTGCTGCTGATATGATTTCGAAATATAGTGATTTTTCCTGATGCAACTATTAATCCATATCAAGTTTTTTTAACATGGCTACAAATTAACTTTATCTGGATAATCCGGATCCGGTTGAATGGGAAAGGACATCCAATCCAAAAAATTCTTAATATCCGGCCGGAGTGCACTCCAAAATCCTTGTCTTGTACACCACTGTTAGCAAGCAGGGGCTCAGCCGGGAATTTGTTCCGGAAGGGCCAGTCACTGACGTCGTCTGATTGTAAACTATAGCTATTTTGCACAGAGATCATTTTGATGTCACTGTCAATTTCTGGTCTATTACAACAGGATATGACGGCAAATATCTTCTACCAGTCGGCATCAATATGTTTTAACAAAGACAAGTAAATGTTGCCTTTCGCAGTGATCATTATCAACCCGTTGTTAACCAAACAGTTTTCAATGAACATTAGGAGTAGCGGAAAGCGAAGCGTCGTGTATTGTTGTCCTCGAGATCATCACTGATTATGCCTATTGAAAAAGTCAAAATCAACTAAATGTAAGTGGATTCATTAGAAAAGATCAGAGGATGCCAATAGCCAAATTTTGACTTTACAAAATCCCTGCGAGCACAATTAAAAGATAAAATTCAGTCTGCGTTTCTTTTTGAAGAACTCGTCGATAACCATCTAAGGATCAATGTCACATATTATTCATCAAAAAAGCCAATCCATCAAACGGTTTTGCCCAAGTCCGTAACCAGCTTGGGACACCAGGTGGGGTGAAGAATTTTCTGAGAGGGACCCAAATTTTTAAGCTATGTCCAATCAGACCCGTAAACGGCTTAGGACACCAGGGGTGGTGAAGAGTTTTCTGAGAGGGGCCCAAATTTTTCAAACTATGTCCAATAGTTTTCAACTATGCGCAACAGATTTTTCCAGAGGGGGAGAAAAGGTTTGCATGGGAGGCTTCATCACCCTTTCCCCCTGGTTACGTCCTGAGTCCAATACTTTTAAAGTATGTTCAACATAAATTTACAATGAGGCCTAAAAATTTTCCAGCTATAGTTGGGGGACTGGTTTTGCCCCATAGTGTTGCGTAGATAGGCTAGCTACCGCTGAAGCGTTGAAAACGAACATTCATAGCAGATAACGTAGCAGATATTCATAGCAGGAAACGTAGCAGATAAGTGCAACAGTGTGCAAATTTTTTAGAAAAAAGCACAATTGGGCTGTCTCTATGGGGTTTAACTCGCAGCTCAGAGTTTGTGTTACTGGCTCAAGGGCTATGAGAGGGTTGTCCAGCAGGTACATTTTTCCAGGGCCAGACAGCTACGGAGGGGCCTGAGACAGAAGTTCAGGCCCGTAACCAGCTTAAGATTCCAAGTTCGCGAAGTGTTTTCTGAGTGGGGCACAATTTTTTAAACTTGGTCTAATAGTTTTAACTTTGTCCAGCATGTTTTTCTAGGAGAACAGAAATTTTCCTAGGGTCCTTCGCCCCTTGCTTCACCCCTTTTTACGGGCCTGCGGAACAAACGATTGAGTGTTTGTTATGAACACACTCGGGATAATGTAGCGGAATTCACCTGCCAAGTGATAAAACTGATTTGACGTAAAGGATTTGGTAAGACGCGAGGTGTATTTTAATGTGTATTGCTGGCAGTGCATTTTCCTGATACGATGTATTGATAATTACTAGCAGTAGTCATTGTTGAATTTGAAGATTTTCCTACTTTGTTGAATTTAAGACATTCACGATTACTATCCCAGTGTGTCCATTTTACTGAATATTCCTTCACGTCATTCATTTTCAAAAATTTTCAAACAAATCTTAAATAAAAACTCTCTGTAATAAACGAAGAGTTTCAAAATGAGAGACATTACAAATTAAATTTGATCGGAAACATGCCAGTTCACAATACAATCTAATCTAACAGCAGTAGCCCTCGAATGATGGGCATATGTGCAAGATATAAACTGAAAAGTTTAAAATTATTAAGCAACTGCAGTGTAGGATGCAAATGTTTATAGTGCACCGCGAAGGTTTGCTGTGCAATTTGCTGATTGTTAAACTTGAGCCGCAAGCTGATACAAAGTCGAATCGAATGCAAGTTTAGGCTTAGTGGACATACAGAGGAATATGAAGATTATGCAACATATAGGAGAAACTAACCATTTACAGTATTTCGACAATGCTTTAACCCTTTAACGGCCGCGATTGGCCGGCCTTTTCTTGGCCAAAAATCGCCAGCCACTAGAGATATGCAGCTGTTCAAACCCTCTACGGATTCAGCAAGTCTTCTAGTGGAGATCGAAAAAAACTTTTCTCGTTTTCGGTTTGGCGTTTTCTGGAGGTGTTGTCACAATGATGGCATGTTTTCAAATTTTGGCCACATTTACGTGGCCCTGGTTTCTAACCCATTGTCCCATTCTTTTGAATCAAAGTTTTCGTGAAAACTAGGCAAAAATCCGCGTCTATAGAGCCCTTGATTGATCTGCTAGCATACCTGTAGCCAAAATTATGGGTTAAAAACCCAGTTTTTGGCAAAATTCAAAAGGTTTCAAAAAAGGCATATTTTTCCCTTTCAGGGAAAAATTTGGCCAGCTATAACTCGGCAGCAGATTGAGCCAGAAAGCTGTTCAAGCCCTGTAATGAGTAGTGGCGTCGTGTAGTTTAGAATAAAAAAAAAATTTAATTTTGGTGGGGGTTTTTGGGCCTCTGGGATCACGACAGGGCATGTTTTTTGGTTAATTTTATGACATGATCATCCGATCCAATGCGCCAATGTGCTGGCTCGCAGTATTTTTGGTTTCTAAGCGAGAATGTGCGTTTTTAGAGCCCTTGAGTTTCTGGCGTTTCTGGTTCAAAAGTTATGCCAAAAATATTCCAAATATGACAGGAAACTCCCAGGGGATTAGCAGGGATTAGTGGGGATTTCCCCAATTAATATT
>Ga0210059_1011201_pt1 | contig 13747 bp, 5 predicted proteins | sample Ectturendosymbi2_FD_188042 | JGI IMG/M metagenome (GOLD analysis project Ga0210059, IMG submission 188042) | Ecteinascidia turbinata endosymbiont from Florida, USA - Sample 2 (SPAdes) (version 2) | ecosystem: Host-associated > Tunicates > Ascidians > Unclassified | place: Key West, Florida...
AGGAAGATGTTAGCACTGTTCCTTCGAATGCCATCGAGGCACTCTGTGCTTGCCATGCTGACATTTATCCGAATGTCTACATATTGCCCACGATTTTAGGCACTCTTCCTGTATCAACCGCTGCAAGTGAGCGCAGTTTCAGCACCATGAGACGTCTTAAAACCTATCTAAGATCGTCGATTGGAAATGAGCAAATGACAGGACTTGCACTGCTTTCCATGCACAAAGACCTACATATCGACAGAGAAAAAATTATGAATGACTTTGTTGCCAGCAGTAATCGCAGATCTGATTTCGTGCTTTAGCATATATAAAATTTGTGAAAGGGATTATTTTGCTAAAGCGAAAGATTTGAAATGAATATTGTACGACAAGCAATTACTTTGCCCATGGCCCCATAGGTAGGACCAACACTAACTATACACATTAACTGTCCGCCAGTGTATTCGTGCTATCGCTACGATTCCGTTTGCCGTGAGGGTTTGCTTGTAAGAGAGAGTGAGAGAGAGAGAGATGTCACGTGCTTAGTTGGTCAAATAAGCATGCATGGGTTGCTCCAAGAGCCTCCTGAAAAGCATCTGTCCCTGTCCATTCTCTCATTTCAAAATTTCTACGGCGGCATCTGTCTGTACCTTGCGCAAATATCTGCAAAGTTAGTGATATGTCGGCTAAGCGTTGTTTGCTACCACTGCCTCGAATATGTTAGATGATTCACTAGCTGTTGGCAAACGCTTGTGCTGCCTTTTACGAGTATGTGTAGAAACTGTTGTTTCAATTCTGTTTTGATGATTTAACAAAGGTATTTTGCTTTTGGTATCGACCAACAATCATGTAGTGTGGCTGTGAGATAATTCTACGATCTGTAGTGGTACTGCAGTGCATTTTGCTTGCCTGCGATGTTGAGAAAAGTGCTGATGATAATATTTCGTGACGAATAATAGCCGACTGAAACACCAGAATTTGCTGGAAGTGGTATGAAGAAATGCTACTATATAACATAAGAGTGCTTTTAAAAACAATATCTCGGGATACTGAGCATGTTACAAACTTCCATAAACAGTGTCAAAATTTTGCAGAGAAGTGCCACACTACATCGCATCGTACTTTAACAGATCAACAAAATAACGGTAACGGGGGAAAACGGGCAAAAAAAAAACAGACGTCGCCGCTGGACCTGGTCAAGAAAAGTGTTGATGTGTTAAAATTGAAATAGCATATATGACATAAATGTTATAGTAAATAAGGTAGCCTGTACTTTAGTGAAAGCAAAATATTTTTCTCAAATTTTCAGCCTCCCCCCCTTAGAAATTCCTGCGTGCGCCCCTGTTTATCACTGATGAGGAGAAATCAATGAACTGCCCAAAAAATTCCGTTTTGGACTCAAAACATGTGTTTTGTTGTTTACTTAGGCAGTGCCCAAAATCTACCCCATGCCTCGCCATTAAGTCAAGCATTTGGTTCTTAGAAAAAAAGTGGAATTAATTTAGGAGTTAATTACCACGATTCAGGTGTGGTCAGGGGCGTAACGAGGGAGAGAGGCAAAGGGGTAGAATTTCCCGGGAGCCGTCCTAACAAGTCCTAACAATGTCACAAGTACTTTCTTCAATACACTACATTTGCTTCCGAATGACCTCACGTTTGAACATTGAGGCGACAAACTTGCTTCTTGCCCCGGGCGCCGTCTAGTCTCGTTACGCCCCTGGTTGCGGTGGGTATTACAACAAATCATAAGCCTACCTTACCCAGACACAGGTCATTGATGGGTATCAAGTTTAGACAGGATATTTTACATGAAAACGTGGAATTCTAGTTTAAAATCATTCAACCAAATGAAGCTCATTACGTCACCTGACAAACATTTTGTTTTTGTGGAATAACGTACATGAGATTTTGGGGAACTAAGCATTGCACACCCAAACGGTGGCCAATGGGCCCCCTTCAGCTACGTTTGCCCCCCTGGCTCAAACCTCTGGTTACGCCACTGGTACTACCAGTGTAACTACTGAGGAACTGCGACACTTGCACTACAATACTGTTTGTGACGTAACAAACATAACAGTTTTCATAATGTCATCACAATGGATGATTTAATAAAAAACTATACGAATCGAATGTACTGTTGAACTATTGTAACTGAGATTCATTCAGCGCTCTTAATTTTATTTGATTTCTTGAAAAACGCCGTTTGCATTACTTGCTCGATTAGCAATAATTTTGAATTGGAGGCTTCATTGCTCCAGTAGACCCCAGCAGTTATTCATTGACCCCTTGGCCATTCAGTGACCCCATTCGACCCCGTGACTATTTATGGACCCCTTGGATGGTGCAATTGACCACTGGAGGTCCATATTTACCACTTTGAGAACCAATGATTTAGGCATTCGATAATGTCTCAACAGGAAAAAAGGAAAGCTAAACCTTTGCTCATTTGCTGAACTTCTATATATAACAAAAAAAACGAAAGTTTCCTTGCGTGCTTCACGTGCATTCTCAATTCTCGTGCAGGTTAGCAAACCAGGGTGTGCGCCATCGCAGCCAAACCAACCGCATACCTATGCTCGACTGTTCCTATTCGCCCAGACACAACCGCATCCTGATTTTGCAGTTGCAAATTGCTCTGACGTAGTGATGAGTGTGTTTTACTCCTCTGTTTTAACGCGGAGTCTGATATTTTTGCAGTTGTGAACTGCTGTGTCATAGGGTTGAGTGTATTTTCCTCCAATATCCTAACTTGGAGCGCTGATAGTTTGCATTCGGGTAGTGACACGCAAAATAAGGAGTGCGCGTAGAAGAATACCTATGTTGTGTCAACAAATTTCGCCAAAACGTTGGTTAGGAATCATGAATATGACGTCAAATTATGACGTTACAAATAGCGCACACAAAATTTAAATGACCACCGTATGCCACCGAATGAACCACCCAAGAAAAATTTCTGCATACGCCACTGAGAACCCTACACAAATATGGATCCCCAAATTGAAGACTTTCTGGCGACGGTTCTGCCGAAATTGTGTCAGCAAATGGAACTAAAATATAGTGAAATAAGAAAAAATAAAATATTGTGAGATTTTGTTGTTAAGGCCATTCGGCCTCGCGATGTGCCATAATGTCGAGACTTTTTTTAGAAATCACCATCCCTGACACATTTTCGGGGGGCGGAGTTGGGCTGGTATGGCACTGCATGAAGGTAGACATTTCATCCGCTATGTTCATACTATATTTGTTAAAAATGCTTCAAAAACACTCAACGTTTTTCAATCAAAGACTGTTGTAGGAAAGCTCGCTCTCACTTGCTTCAACAATGTGCTAAACTCCACTTAATTTTGACACAACCATCTGTTTTTTTGCAAACCAACCGGGAAAAGCAACAGCAACGCATTAAAGTCTGTTGCGTTTTGTGTGTTTGGTCAATCCCCAAATTATAACAACTATGCACACCAATTCCACCAGAAACTAAATTTCAATTTTCCTCATGTGCGGGATTTACAAAGGTTTAACCTTTTGGGTCCCGGGTTTAACCCCTTTTTTGCAGAACTTTGCAATCCTATAACTCGCCAGGCGATTGAGTTAGAAAGCTATCCAAACCATCCACGGATTCAGCAAGTCTTGTAGTCAAAATCGAAAAAATCGTTTTTCGTTTTCGGTGGGGGGATTTCTGGAGGTGACGTCACAATAAAGGCATGTTTTGGAAATTTTGGCCACCTTTGGCCGGCCCTGGGCCCCAACCCATTGACCCATTCTTTTGGCTCAAAGTTTTGTTGAAAACTAGGTCAACATCCGCGTCTATAGAGCCCTTGATTGACTTGCTAGCATATCTGTAGCCAAAATTATGGGTCAAAAACCCAGTTTTTAGCCTAACTCAAACTTTTCAGAAAAGGCATAATTTTCCCTTTCAGGGCAAACTTTGGCCAGCCATAACTCGGCAGCAGATTGAGCTAGAGAGCTGTTCAAACCCTGTGATAGGTTGGTTTCGAATAAAAAAAATTTTAGAATAAAAATTTTTTTGTTTAAAATAAAAACAATTTTTTTAAAATTTGGTTGGGGGTTTTGGGCCAATGGGATCATGACAGGGGCATGTTTTTTGGTTAATGATATGACGTCATCATCCGATCCCACGCGCCAATATTTTGGCTCGCAGTATTTTTGGATTCTAGGCCATAAAACGCGTTTTTACAGCCCTTGATTGAGTTTCTAGCGTTTCTGGTTCAAAAGTTTGGCCAAAAAACAGCTAATTGGTAAGGGGCTTTTCTCAATACTTTTGGGGGATTTCCCCAATTAATTGCAATGCTTTTTGGCCTTAGCCGTGGAACCTGGAACGCTAAAAACCCATTCGGACCCTTCAAAGTCCCGAAATGTAACCAAAAAACAGCTAAACTCAAAAAAAATTTATGTCATTTAAATGGCTCCTGCGGTTGTTAAAGGGAGGTCGGGCAAAAATGCTGACGTCAGCAACAAATAACATGAACATCCTATCATTATATAAGCATTAAAAAAAACCTGACATCCTAAACTGAACGATTTTTTTTATTGCAAACTACATACCTTCACGAGTCTTTAGAGGGTTTGAAGAGCTCTCTAGCTCAATCTGACGGCGAGTTATTGCCTGGGGCGAAATGGCCCCCTGAGTGGTTTTTGAGGGAGCAAAATTTTGGTCAATTTTTGGTTTATGAACCATAATTTTCGCTCCCGATAGGCTAGAAAGTCATTCAAGGGCTCTAAAGACGCGGATTTTGGCCTAACTTTCAAAAAAATCTTGACCCAAAATAATGGCCCAATGGGTTGTTTTGGCGGGCGCGGGACTTAAAGGGTAAAGGAAAGCGTCATTCAAAATGCATGAAGGTTACACTTTTTGGTTGAAGACCGTGTCCTTGGGGATGGGAATGTTCCTCATATGATCTGTTTTGAGGTTGCGAACTAGTTTGTCAAAGGCCTACTCATAGCTCTAAGCACTTGAGATGAGCACTGGACTGGACTTGAATTGGACTGAATCCGGACTACAACAAATTTTGTTAAAATTGGACTGGATCCAGACTGTAAACCACATCATAATTTAGGATCCGGACTGGATTTGGTCTAAATCAATGGAAAAGAAATGCGGCATTTTTGTGAAAAGGTTGCATTTTTCAATCTTTTTGGACTTCGTTTGAACTTGGACATCCTATTTGAAAAATTATTTGGACTGTGGTTGGCCTTGACCTGAGTTTTAAAACATCACGACTGGATCTGGATCGCTGAATGTTCCAGTCCGTTCATCTCTGCTAAGCACACTTGTTTGTGGGAGAGTAAAAGTCGATCGCATTACATGTTCAAACCACAAAGTTATTTGTAAACTGAATCCAGCAAACAAACCAAAACAAAAAGAAGCTTTATCACTTACAAACACATTTTAATGAAAGCACCACCCTTGCCTTTGTGAAAAAAATGTTGAACACGAAAATCCGTTCAATTAATCCGAGATGTCTGGTTTTGTGCGGTGGACTGTAAAACTCCAAACGCAACTGATATGTTGACGCTTACTTCATTTTACAAGCTTTATCAAATGGTTTCATTATTTCTATAGAACAAAAGACAAACAGTTCGCATAGTGAAGTTGACAAAAGGGCTATTTATGTTTATCGTGAGTCAGACTTCCACAAAGAGAGGCTTGAAAAAATGCACTGGTTCTTGAACTGAAGACCGTCAAACAATGATGTTCAACAGTGGAGCAGGCATAGGCGGGACATCTACGGTTTTTGTGGTTGACCTCAGAGTTTCGTTTTATACTTTTGGCTCTGAGCAGATAAAAAAATCTTTTAAGACATTCTCCGCACGTATTTTTCACTTTTTGGAGTATTTCTATTAGACTTTGACCCAAATGTAGAAAATATTATAATTCTTTTTCAAAAGATTCAATGAGAATGATGAGATGATAATCATTGAAGAAACAGTCATTTAATCATATCTGAAGCGGTTTTTGTGAAAAATGAACCGATTATTCAGAGACTTGGGTCCTTATTTCATTTTGTGTTCGAGATCTATGTTATTAAAAATACGTGGATTTTACGTTAGAGGACCCAGCACAAAGGGTAAATTTAAATCTTCTTTACAGCTAGAAGAACGTACAAGAGCGAGGAAAAATACGCAGTTAATGTTGGCATAACATGCACTGAACATCAAATACACCCCAACTATTCTTTAAACCACATAATAAGACGTGTGCAGTATACTAATTTACCGATGAGAAAGCAGACAACAAAAAGAAAGCTATGAACTGTCTCTGGAAGCTTTCATAGGCTTTAACACAAGTCATGTCGGGATGAAAGCAGAACCGGCAAACAGATGCGTTACACGAAAAGCAAGGCAGGAAAAGTTTTTGCAATTCGAAAGACTTGGCTTCAGGGGTGCAGGGCTGAAAAAAGAAACTAGCGATTATCAGTAGGCTAATTACACAATAATGCTAAGGTGCTACCCAAGAGATAGCTTGTCATTTGTGCACTTATGCAACGTCTGGTGCTATACAAGAAAATCCGAGCACAAATACACCTCTTCAATTCAGGTTACTATGAAAAGCGCATGAGAACGCGTTCCTGCCCCATTACACCCCTACTTAGCGTGGTTGCTGAGCAGGCTTACTAAACATTGCTCAGCGTAAGACCGCTAATATCGTTAAGGAACGTGTGATAACTAAGACACGAGACACGGTTATCTTATGTCACCTTCACTTATGTCCTGGTATGGCTCTTACCCTGGGTGTAACAGTCCGCTCAAAGAATAAGCTTTTACATTGATCTGACGACATAAACTACGCTACGTATAAATATTTCAATAAAATTAACCGAAATGATTCTCAACGTGCGAAAACAGACAGATTCAACGCAACTTCATCAGCAATTAAAAAATAAAAGTTTGAAAAACTTGGAATTAGGCTACATGCTCACACACCAAATAGTACGTAACCACATTGTTAATTTGGATCAACCTAAAGTCTTGGCCTCCGCCAAAATTTGACAACGCCTGAATGTTCTCTATTCCTTTGTAGCACAAGAAAAACAGACCTCGCTGCAAAGTAAGCACCAGCTTTATGCCAGTGTTAATTTATGCTACTTCAGCATTTACTGCAATGCTCGCTTGTTATTTTCTGCCAGTGTTTTTGCGATTGGGCACCAACCAGTGGTGCATCGCATTCACGCTTGATTGAATAATTACCCATGATGTAAACAGCAGTTTATAGAAATGCCCAAAATGTTTGCATTAAAAGCATCGGTTGATGCGTTATTGTTAAATTTACTACTTGCCAAGACTTCCAAATTTCACACTGTGCCAATGTTTACCGCCTTTGAGGGATGGAGGAGCAAACATGCTTCGAGACAGTGTCTCAGATAATGGTTAGAGCTTTGCCTTGTTTTTCAAAGGGTCAAGCAAAACAACCTAGTATAGTTGTTTTTGTTAAAAAAAAACTATTTCTTTTATTTGTTTGTTTGTTTTTTCAAAAACAGGTTCAAACTAAAAACACCGAGATATCAATTTATGTTGTTTTAGGTATCAATCGGAATTTTGGTCAAGGGTTAATCCTTTAAATTTTAAAGCTCTACGACTGTTTATTTAAGAACGTTAGAGCTACTGTAAATCAAATTTGGGAATCAATGGAAAAATCTGAGGATGTGGCCAACAAAACTATTCGTTCAGGTAAGGTATTTACTGTTTAGTTCTTTTACTGCAGTATGAAAAGTATCACCTATGAGGGCGTTTAAGAAAACAACCGCTTATTTCAAGTAATGGCAGGTGAAGAGTTTGAACCAATCAGCAAACATTTGCTGCAAAAAATTCAGCAATTTTTACTGCAAAAAATTGCTGATTGATTCAACATCTTCACTTTTGTGGAGACTAGTTACTTGAATGTAGATGCGCGCAAGTTTTAATCATCGCAAAAGGTTAAAGCAGACTCAGTTCGGCTCATTCGTAGAAAGACAACAGCAAACCTAAAGGTTTTGATATAGTCAGGTTTTTTTAAGGTGTTTTAGGGACCCGATTCGGGTCCCTAGAATTGAAAATCAGGTCCCTAGAAACAGAGAAAATTATCACCGGATCCCTAGAATCAGAGAAAATTGGGTCCCTACAGGTCCATACAGGGTACCTAAGATTGTCCTTAAAAAAAACTGATATTGTGATAGGTTTGGGTATACTGAGACATTTTAAAAAGTTAGTTTGAATTTAAGTTGCTTTGTATCACCAACTACTGTATATTCAAAACAATTCATATTTTTTACCCAACCAGGTTATAATGTCAGTACTGTGTTATAAAGCTTCATTATTAATAAATCATTTCAAAGGTGAAAGTTCGAAACGTTTCGACATCAACATCATTAATTCTTCTGTTGAAACCTTAATCGTTGGGTCACAAGCAAGTCAGATAAAAGAAAGGCAACGTAAGTTTTAATTTTTGTTTGTTAATTGAGTTTGTTAAAATATAAATGAATTACTTGCGCAGACGCTTCATCACACACTGCACGAAGCAAACAGCCAATTCAAAATTCTCGAAAATTCATTAAAAAGTTCGTACCGCGCGAAACGTATCGAGAAATCAAGGCAAAAGTATTAGAAGAAAACCTGGCAAGCATTCACATCCATGGATTTCCAGGAACAGGAAAATCATCAATTGTTCGCAAGCTTGCAGCAGAGTTTCCTTTCAACGGTGATGATCAGTTGTACGTGAAATATTTTATCGAATGCAGTGATTGCAGCGAAAACATCGTCGAATCTCTGAAAAGCTTGCTCAAAGAAATGTTGCAGTGCAACCTTGTCCGTAGTCTATCAGCCTGTGAATTCGCCTGTGAGCAGCTGAACAAACTAAGAACGGACAAGTTTGTAAATATTTTGAAAAGCGCTGCAATTCCGGTTATCATCATCATTGAAGACCCCCCGGAAGAGAGTGCTGAGCTCGTTCACGGACTGGTGAGCACTTTTCAGGAAAACAAGTACAGCAAACCTGTCCATTTGTGCGTAACTTCTCGTTCTGAAAACATTGGACATATTCCTTGGGACCAGTCATGGACGAAAGTAAAAGTTGGAGGTTTCACGATCGATGAAGCTCTTGATTTGCTTGGTATTTCACAAACCACATCTCTTTCCGAGAAGGCAGCTGCCTTGAAGATAATAGACAAGTTGCATGGTTCGCCACTTGGGTTAACCGTTGTGAAAACAACATGCGATACGTCTGCCACAAGCTATGAAGATTACTATAATGAGTACGAGCAGTCGCTTGATTTTCATCAATATATCAAGACATCTGTGAAAGATGAAGTAGGACCGCACGCTGGAACATTGTTCCACGCTATCGTCGTGCTTCTGGAAGGAAAGGGATTGCTGGAAACGATGAAAGTTCTTTCATTTTTTCACCACGGTTGCATTCCTCAAGCAGTGATTGGCAACGTCATAATGCGGCAGCGAGCTTCAAACTCGCCGCAATCATCAAAAACGTTTTATGTGAAACAACGAGAATCTGGAAAGTTCATTAATTGTTTGAAGAGCTTAGACATATGCAGTGTACAAGGAACGAAATACCACGAAACGTCAATTACTTTTCATCAAATGGTGTTTCTAGCAGTGCAGACGTTCATGGCAGACGACAAACAAGTTTATCGAGAAGCTCTAATATCGCTTGCCGCGTTTGCAACACGAAGCATCAACACGAATGCACACTGCAGCTTCATGGAAAGTTTGTTTCCTCACTTTTTTTCACTTCTTGGTTATCTCGAATCCCACTCACTACATTCTGGGGACTTTGTTGCACGATTTTTAGAAATTCATTTGAGAGAGGTTTATGGAAGTACGAAAAAATACTGGAACTCGACATCAGCTTCGGAACAGCTCATTAAAAGTGCTTCTCTAATTTCCAAAGAAATATCAAAGTATTGCAAAGATGCTTTTGAGTTTGATGTTTTGGTGTCCAAACAGAATGCACCTGTTACTGAGATTGCACCCATCGTTTTCAAAGCCTGTCTAACTGCTGGAAAACAACTGGGGAGTATAGGAGAGCAGCTGGATGAGTATCTTTGCACGGTTATGCATTTCAAATCAGGACAAAGAGAAACCCTGAAGCATTACTGCACCAATCAACAAACCATCGAATGGCTGAGCTCAGATTCGAAAGAAACCCTTCAAATCAATCCCGACCAACTACGCAGGTTTCGAGCTCTGGAAGGGGAAAAGTTGTTTTTGGACATGCAGAGTTATAGCAATGTGTTTTTTGTGGATCGTTTAGTAGCGGTGCTTCTGTCCTTAAGTAGGGTTTGGCTCTTTCAAGGCAGTGACTGCACAGATACCAATCGAGAGAAGTTCATTTGGATCGCTGACATGGTTCATGCTATTTGTCAGCTTTGCGCCGAACAAACTGGGATCAACTTATCGCCCGGTGGATGGACTGCTGCTGAGCGGATCAATATCAGATTAAGCAAACTGTCCAGACAAAGCATTGATAAAAAAGATAGAAGAGAGCTTTTGGTCGACTGGATGAAAATGGCTTCAGACAACCTGGAGACAACAGATAAGCAATGCGATACTGTATTTTATGAAAATTCTTTGAGAAGCACTTTGACAGAAATTAATCTGCACAAAATATTGGGTCTTCGCTGCATGGTACGCCTCAGCTACAAACTGGTCGCAGTCAGTGAACAGGACAGCGAAGCCATCCTGACTGTTAAGCAAAACACTGATCCACACTACGAAAAACTTTGTGGGTACGCCGACGCTTATATGAGCAGCTGGATCATAGCTCCCAATTGCCTGGTCTACTGCGGTAAATACAAGGCCTCGCTTGGTGATTATGAGACTGCTATTCGCCACTTCAGAACAGCTCTATCATCTGAGACAGTGTTGCAAAATAAATCCAATATTTTACCCTGGGTTTGCCATAACTATGCTAAAGCTGTTGTAGTCGACAGTGACAGAGTAGAAGACAGCATGAAACAAGATGCCCTGGCGAAATGCAACGAGGCGATGAAATTTCGGAATGTTACTTCCAAAGATCTTCAAAGCAAACTAGAAAAGCAGTGGAAACTTTTGGATTCACTTTAGCGGTGTAATTACCACGTTCCCCCTTGATTTCAGTCAAGTTGTTGTTTTCATTTATCCTATTCGTTTGGGAAATGCGGAGCAATGAATCATGGATTGCTTGCTCACGTGGCAGATAGTGCCCCAGGGCCCAGTCCTGATGACTTTAATCCACTTGAGTACTTATTGGTTGCAGCGACACCTATTTTTAGTATTTAGTTGCGTAAGAGCGTTACGAATTGCGTAAGAGCGATACCATTCTACGAATGGCTTAACCGAATGCTATAGTTATAGACCAGCCGTTCTCATTTGGGGGTGCTCGCAGCCCCAGGGGGTGCGAGAAGGGACTTCTTGGGGTGCGAACGTCTCTGTGCGAACTTCTCTGATAATGCAAAAAACAATACAATAAATTGTGCAAGGGGTGCAAAAATGATTTTCCCTTCCGGACGGGGTTGGGGCTTCAAAATGAACTGAGAACCGCTGTTATAGACCATCGTATCTGCGCTTCTCTCTCCTTGCCAATTGCTTGTCGAATGATGAACGTTTCGACCCAATTCTGCGCTTGAGGTGTACGTCTAATCCCATGCCCCGAAAGTAATATTTACCCGCCATTTATAGGTCTTCCCATGGGCCTGTTGCGCGATTGTTTTATTTTTCCATTCATTGCTTTTTATTAGTAGCTAATCTGGTACCTTGTATTCTCTGATTGTAGAAAAAATGTCGCCAATTTTCTTTTTTTGTTTTTTTTTTGTGTTCCAAACACGTTTTGAACCTACATTGGACCTTATTGGGTCCTTGTTTCTTGTCCCAATTTTATTCCTAGCGTCTTATGAACAATTTGATTGGTTCCTATTGACGTCGAGTACCCACGGCTCCGTAACGCGACCCTCAAAGCTTACCGTCTACGTCCCTACTTGGTTTTCAGTTATTGTCAACTTGTTTTTGACAATTTTGCTAACCAAACTTGCAACATTCTTTTCCGAGTTGCATTTCGGCTGTTATGTTGTAGTTGTTCATGCATTTTTTCAATGTTTTATCAGGGCAGAACCACTGTAAGTGACGTCGCTTAGAATCCGTCACATAGAAACAAAGCCGTTCATAGAACTTGCTTCAAATCACGTTCAACATACATTGTATTGTCAATTAACCAAATATAACTCTTATGTTGTTTTATGGACAGTCAGTTCAAGTTTCGAATTTGTCATTACTCTTGGTTGCTTTTAGTCTTCATTAATTCCGTCTCAGTCCCAAGAGTTAGTTGTTGATAAGTTATGATTTCTTTGACCAATTGTAGTACCACCATACAGTGGTCCTGGATGATTTCCACTTTAAAGTCTTGACATATCGATTTTTACATACAACTCTACACGACTTTACTGTACAGTATCTTTGTTCGGTGGTCATGCCGTTGTGACTTTAGAGTTATTGTGGCACTTCTGTAAAGTTGTCGCCTGGTATACAAATACAGCAATACTGTATAACTCTTGTCTTTCTACCATGTGAAGCCGCATCGTCCTCGATTTGTTTGATAGTTTGTATTTGGGGAAGACTTTGCGTAATACTCTTCCTTAAACACAATGTAGAACTTTACAAAAGTGCCACAATTAGGGTTATCGGGCAATCTTTAAAGATCCAGGAAATCATATTGGAATGCACGGAAAAGCTGGTTAATCCAATACTGTCGCTGTTACGCTCTTTTCGTTACGTTCATAATAGATACATTTACACTTTTAATGTTTTGTGCGTTTTTTGCGCATAATTTCAGGAAATTTCTATGATATTTAATGCAATACAGGACTACTTGTTTGCAAACAGTCTAACAGTTGACATGATAGCCTGCCAACTAAAAATCGGCATTGGTAGCTGTTTCCGGTTGCACCGCTGAACGCTTCATGTTGTTCTCGGTCGTTCAAGTGTACAGAAGAGTTTGCTGTATGTATGTTTATGTATGAATATAATAATAGAAAGAAATCAAACTCAGAGCGCTACTGGGAGATGTCAACGGACAATGTGGTGAAAACCTTCATTTCGCTTTGATTTGGTTTGGCAAATTCAAGATGTCAGGTGGTGTAGTTGGGAGACTGACATGCGCTCCTACAACAACTAGGTTGACCCCTTAACAGGTAGGCGTCTCTATACATAGGCGGATCCAGGGGGGGGGCTAAAGGGGCTGAAGCCCCCCCTAAATTTTTTCAGATTCGTTTTTTGACCGATGGTTCCCGACACAGAAACGCCAATTGGGGTACTTTTTTGTATAGCCTTTAAATAAACCATTTCTTGCACAGGGATAGGGACGAAAATATTAAACGCAAAGCTTAGTTTGCTGAATTTGGACAGACTGAATGTGTTTATTTTACTATAAATGAAACTCCTAATAAACAAGTTTTTAAAAACTTAAATAATATGGTCCCAATGTTACAGAAAAAACAATATGGTCCCAGTGTTATATAAATACGTGTTTACATAAAGTATTACATTACATATACGTTGTATAAACCGCACGTACACAGGCGTAGCCGTGGAGCCATGGTACCTCCAAATTTTTAGAATATCTAGTCATTTTGTGCTTAAGAGGCAGTATCTCAAAAAATATACTGTTGCTCGCGTAAAATCAAACATTTTGACCCACCCAAAATTTTGGGCTGGCCATGCCACTGCTCACGTAAGTATTTAAACTCTTGTTTCATTTGGGTAAGATTGGGCTTCTTGTGGACAA
>Ga0210059_1011202_pt1 | contig 13747 bp, 7 predicted proteins | sample Ectturendosymbi2_FD_188042 | JGI IMG/M metagenome (GOLD analysis project Ga0210059, IMG submission 188042) | Ecteinascidia turbinata endosymbiont from Florida, USA - Sample 2 (SPAdes) (version 2) | ecosystem: Host-associated > Tunicates > Ascidians > Unclassified | place: Key West, Florida...
AAATACAATTTTGAAGTACAAGTTGGAAGGAAAAGTAAAATGATACTCAGGCCGCGCCGCCAGGGCAGTTGTGGGCTCTTCGATGGAGCTTGGGTTCGGTTAGTTAGACGTCTGGCCAGCACCGCTTCAATTCTAAAAAAAAGATGTTTGCCTCAATCTTTTCAGCCGACGAACGGCAAAGGCAGCACGTGGTTGCACAGCAGTCGCATGCCATTCAAGCAAAGTGTGCTCCGTTGCTCTGAAGGCAGCTTTACAAAAAATGTAACGTCCGAGCTGGCAGTTTTTCGGCTGGCGAGCTTTGAATGGCCCGCGACACAGATCGGTTCCGTGCGAAGTTTACAGAGTGCAGCGAAATCGTTCAAACCACAACAACACAGGCCGTTGAAAGCCTCAACACTCGTTCGGTGAAAACTTGCATTCGCTGCGTTTGACACTTCCCGACCTGAGGAAGTGTGCAACGTTTCAAATGTCCCTTTTTACTGGTGTTGTTGGATCTGCGTGCTTGCCTTTGTGCTGGTGAATGAGTATGCATGAAAAAAGCAATGCCACGCACACAAAGCTATTTTGGTGCGAACGCGGTAATGACGCACGACTGGAAAGCAGATCCTTGTGGAAAGCAGATCCTTGTGGAAAGCAGATCCTTGTGGAAAGCAGATCCTTGTGGAAAGCAGATCCTTGTGGAAAGCTGATCCTTGTGGAAAGCTGATCCTTGTGGAAAGCAGCTTATCCTTGCTTGTCGCTGCGCTAAACCAGCTCCTTGTTGGTCAGTGCAAGAACGTAGTGTTTAAACAAGCGCTTTGCTTTCCTGAGTGGAAATGAAGCACTGCGCGGAAAAAGTCTGTGACAACAGTTCGTGTTGACACTTGATAGATACGGCGGAAAGCTGGAACACAGTTGCTAAAAGTGGGACTTTTGCAATCGGCAAACGCTTCCTGACCCTGTCAAACTTATGGATGTTGTTGAGTAATCGCGGATAAATATGCGTGCGACTGTTATCACTGCCTGAAACTTCCTGTAGCAAGTTGTTGCAACCTCGTAACCTATGGTCACGTTAAAAATATTATCTCTGATCAATTAACGTGTTTAGGCGTTTGCGTTTGTGTCATTTCCCACTTACTTCCTATTTTCCGGCTTGCATGCACGTTTCCTACTTTTTTCTTCATTTTTGTTGAAGAAGCTACAGGGCTAATACATCGGCCCTCAGTTTCGTTTCAAATGCGTGACTGCGATGTCCACTACGTAATACACGAACAAGAACGAACATGTAACACGCGATCGACATTAAAAATGGTCGGAGGAACAACGATACAGTGAGAGCATCGCAGAATATCTAGTCCTGACCTTCAAAGCAATGCTGCGAAGATGAAGGTGGTTTTTTTCACAGTGAAAGCAACTGTTGATTAACCGGTGTCTTCCAGCTTGAGCACCGACACTTCACCTTCGTAGTTGCGATTGTCCAAAGTTTGATTGCTGGCTTTTTCCACACGCTTGTTGCCCCAATGTTGTTCGTCATTGCAACTATTTTTTTTGTCACGAATCGATTTGAGTGCTGTTTTACTTTAATTCGAAAAACAGCAAGGAAACAATACGGTTTGATTTTATGTTTGACCTTTGCATCGGCAGCTTTGAACGTTATTTCTGTTATAAAGCTTCTTGATACTTACGTTTTTGTGATCTTTCACGTGAATTTTCTGGTTTGTTTCTTGTTTGCGGTGTTGTAGCTAGCCAAAAAATTTTTGGGGGGCCAAAACAAAAAAATTTGGGAGAGCCAAAATGTTTGATTTTAGGCGAGCAACAGTATTTTGGGGGTATTTCGTTTCTCAAAGTACAAAATGAATAGATATGATGCTAAATTTTTTTTGGGGGGGCATGGTCCCCTGGCTACGCCCATGCTTGCTCGCGGTCTGATTTTGAAGCTCTCACCATTTGGTGATTTTGGACGCTACGGAATCATGCCACCTAAACAGAAATTATGAAATATAAATGTAGATATACTGCAAAGGAAGCACGATATATAGTTAGCTTGATTTCATTTATCAATTTGCGAAAAATGAACAAGTTTGAAATTCAAGGAAATCGGATGTGAAAGATTAGGTTCGTCATCCGCACGTGAAAGTGTTTTTCCCGGTGGTTTGAACGGTAGGGTTACAATTGAAGTATTTTTTAGTATTTTAATAAAATTCAAGTATTAAAATTTCTGGACATTTGGTTTCAGTAATATTATCAGACTTTCCAATTTATTAGTGAAAAAAATTAGTGTAATACTCTTCGGTCGGAACATCCCAAGTTTTCCGAGTTCGAGCCTTTTCTTTGAATGTCATTTAAGACCGTCTCTTACTTTCAATGTAGCGGTGAGAGTTTCGCGGAAGGGATGCGGCCGCCCTGTTCTGAGAAAAAAAATTTCCGAATACTCACGCTTCAGACTTAACCGAGGCTCGAGAACTGTTGCAAGCGTCGGTTGTTCTTTGATCTCCGAACCAGCGACGCGTACACTTGAAGTCGCAAAGCATGGCCAAATTGTCTGGTCGTTACCGTGGCCCATTCAAACAGACAAAAAACAATGGTGGAGAATTGGAGTTGATTTGACCGAAAGATGGTCATTGACGCAGTGTTCGATGATAGATTCAAGTGCTCCTTACAAAATGCTTTGCGCTGCCTCTGTGCATTTCGATCGGCACGATGAGCCACCAGTGTTGTCGCTGCTGCTATTTTTTTCACTAGATCAGGGGTTTTTCTGTTTTATCTGGCTTTCTGGGGTATTTTATTGAAAATGTGTTTTTTTACTCTGATCAAATTACTGAAGTGCATGTTGCATTACTGCATTTTCCATTCAAGAATACAGTAGTTTCACAGGCGTAATGTGCAGAGTCAGTATCCAGTACATTTTGAGTAGGGCTAGGCTTAACCAAATTGTTTGAAATCTTATGTTTTACAGATTAAGCACTGACTAGGCATAGGTCAGCACTCTAATCTATTGCTGATGTCAAGGGCTGCTTGTGCATGATTTTGGAATGCTTTTTGTGGTTTTGAAGATGCTGTGGTTGAAAATCTATTCACTGTTTTACAGCCGCATTGTGATAGGTATGAATGTAAAAATTTGAATGTTAAATTAGTAGCCAAATATTGCCATGATTAGGGTGAAAAGAAAACTGTAAGACTTTGAATGTATCATGTCCATGTTTCAATTTGTAATGGTTGGTTGTATCATATGACTCAAACAACAAGCAGAAACACTACAAAAAGCCATCGCACTAAGTAAACCAACCATTAATAAACATTAGAGCAAATTAAAATACAACAGTGTAGTCGGTGATCAATGTAAGCCAAGAGGGGTGCAAAACATTGCTTTGTTGCGACACAATTATATCTGATCGCTGTTGAACATATCTTTAAGGAAAGAACAACAATGTCGGCAAAATAGTGTGATCAAGTGTGCATTTAAGTGAAGGTAAAAGAAAACATGAAACGTTGTTTAGAAAAGATCTAACTTTTTATGTTATTGCATACATTTGATTTGCTGCTAGCCTACTTGTAAATTGTCAGTATGTTTAACAAAAATACTTGTCATTACCTAAATTTTTTATGTGCAATTACCTGTAGCGTACATTTCAAGTTTGGTTTTGACTTTTTTTTAACACTTTTATATGTCTGGTTTTTTTTCAAGGTCAATTCTGGGGTTTGTCTTCATAACAGACTGACAATGCTGTCAGACGCTCAGCAAGCCGCGAGCACTGCTTTTGGTTGCTGACGCTGTTGGACCATTCTACTTGCAGGACAGATGGCTGGGCGGATACGTGAATTCGAAAGGCGAAGAAGTGTACGCCATCGACACCATGAAACGCATCTTGTCCCCGCACTTCGACCTGATCGCCACCGAAGACCTGCCGTTCTTGATCCGCGAGACCGAGCGCAAGCACCAGTGGACCGTGGCCCACGTGACTGTGTGGAAACGAAAGTAGGCGCACGCTGAAGCTTGCCGGAAATTCGTCGCATATTTCTCTGGTGGCAAGGGGGTGAATTGAAGTTACTCTTGATGCGCACGCAAGGCAACACCGGTAACGTTTTCGACCCCTGCCATAATCTAGGTTGTTGGGGTATGGTGGGCTCTGACTTTCGGGAAAAGACGCTAAAGTCTCCAATCAGTGATAATTTTAGAAAATTTCAAGAAACACGTGCTTGTACGTAGGTTGCAAATTGCAGCTTCAAACTGAGAGGCGAACCTGTCCCTTCCCCCCAAAGGAATGCTTCACTTTTGTTTGTCTGCTCCGGTGGAAGGCCTCGCGCTAGTTCGAATGTTGTTGTCGCGTTGTTTACGTCGTAGCCTGTCGTTGTTTTATCCGGCGTCGATCAAACTTTCAATGTTGTTGAGTCTTCAGATGAAATGCAGCTAGTCAATCAGTTTCATAGTTATGTTGTCGTTTTGTTGCTCCCCGTCGGCAGGATCGCCGATGGACGTTTTTTCGCGCTACATTGTTCCCATCAAATGATACCTTCACGTGTCGATTGCCTGAGAAAAGCCTCGCAAGCGCAAAGCGCACGCTCTATTTATTTCTTTGGTAGATTTCGGTACCACTTATCTTAAAGACTGATGCACGACTGAATATCTACCGTTCTGTGTGCTTTCAAGCCGTCGCCCCTGCAGTACATCGTGTTTTGGAGTAATTTGTGTCCTTTTCGCGTGCTATTCGCAAATTTCTGAAGCAATGCAATGACGAAGAGTATCTATCCTGGCTTTGTTGCTGGCAGCGCATATGCAAAGGGTTCTTTTCAAGGCTTGACTTTGCTGACGGCCAAGACATTTTGAGAGACCGCAACTATTTCATCTGAATAACGAGATGGCCGTAAAGCGAGGTTTTAGTGCATTTTGATGGTGGTAGCAAAGCGAGTTTCTACAGTATTTTGAGAGACCTTTCCTCTTCTACAGTATTTTGAGAGACCGTCAAAACACGTTAAAACAAGCACAGCATACGCATATCACAATTCAACTAGCTATGCTTGCCAATTGTGAGCTACAACGAAGACCATCAGGCAGATTAGTGCATGTTAAGGTTTCTTTGGTTCCTAGCAATTTGTCATCGGTCATGTTCTGCTACGCTTTTGGCCGTGATCTGCGAAACCCCGGCGTGAGACGTCACTGCTGTAGATTTTGAACCTGAGAGTCGCGTTGTTTCAAGCTGTTTGATTTTCGAAGACAACAACGACCCTTTCGTATGAGTTCGACGAACTGCGAATCTCTTAAAAGGAAACCAACTTCTTGGGACTGTTGCGATTTTCAAAAGAACATCACTTCAGCTTTGCTTTTCTAAAACCTGCAGTTGCACAAGCACTACTTGACGCACTCGTCGCCTGCATAACGCTGGAGTCCGAGGATCCTGCGTCGTGAGGTCCTGATAAAAAGAATAAAAACGCGTAAAGGATTTCCGAAAAACGACTCGTTTCAGTTGAGTCACTAACATTGAACGTTGTGATCAATTTGAGCCTGATGTGAAACAGGAACTTTATCTTAACGAATGTTTGTCGTCTTCAGATGAACTCTTAGCACGTTTGGGTCGCCAACCCGCAATTTTGTCGAGACGCACAGTTTTCATCTGGGCCGGAATGCGCCCGCTGGTTCGGCGAAGCCAACATTTTTGTGCGAAACGCGCTTCACGTTATATTCATTTCCTTGCTTTGGTGAGAGGCTACGAATCTGACAACGACACAAAGCCAACCGCAGGTTTTAAATATGTGGCTTTGGGAAGGCTCTGTTGCAGCCATAATGCTGCTTCGCCTCGATCCAACCAAACAGTCGAACCGACGACCCTTGCCATAACAGTGAAAGAGATTCTCGACTAGGCTAACTCCGCTATTGCTGCTACGATTCAACATATGTGGCGTAATCGCCACACCACAGCTCTTGGTAGCTTATAAACGGAAAAATGCGTAAATTATATAACTAATGCGTTTTTCCGTATGTGACTGTTGACCTCAGACATCTTTGGCAGGTGGTGCAGCGAGGCAGTAACTGCTGATTACGGTAAGACGCGTTGTTTCATACTGCTGTGTGAAAAGAAGCAGGGGTGAATCTGTAGCAATCCTTCCGCTTCCACAAGTTTCAAAAATCCATTATAGCGTGAGATTGTGAGTTTGACCAATGTGCCTGAGTGAATAGCTTAACCAAGCTACGCTTATGCAGGCTTTTCACACAGTATAAAACTACGCAGCTTGTTAGAAATGCCTCTGTTGAAGGCTTTGGAAACACGTCTTAATCGCTTGTACTAAGTGCAAAGCTGTATTCACCGCGCTGGCGAGTTTTCATAATTTATCTGCTTAGTTTTTACGTGTGCTTGGTGTTAAAATTTTAGTAGGTTCTGAAGTTGTACGTTAGTCGTGTTAAGATTAAGATACAGTGAAACAGTTTTGCGAGGGTGTCTAACTTTCGTGTTTTTTAACTCTAATGTTGATCTGAGCGTTGATTGTTCTTAATTTATGTCTTATTTGTAGAAAGTGTTCGCAAAAATGGATATTAGGCAGTTTATGGAAAGCAAAAGCATTTCTGATAGCCGAAGTGTAGAAAACAATTTAGACAAAAGATTTCAGAAGTGAGTTCTGTTCAACCAGCACAGAAAAATGAGAGAGCCGCAAACGTAGTTGCTGATAGTTCAAGTTCATTTCAGACTCATTTGTGTGGAGTTCACGATGATAACGACATTTATGCGCCAATTCAGCAAAAGTTGTTACAGACGACTGAAAGTACACCTTTGTAGTAAAATCGTATAGCCTACAGCTCCACTTAAAAAAATTTCAAAATAGATGCGAATAGAGCGTGTGCTTTCATGGGGAATTTTCTTTGTGGTGTAGAAACAAAAAAGCGTTTTGTGGACGTCCATTTGCTTTGCAACGTCAGCAACCTGAGCATATCAAGCGAAATGTCGACGTTGCCCCCCACCTGGAAATATTTCCGCGGACGCCCAAGGCTACTTTAACCCTTTCACCAAGCTATCATGTGTGGGCAAATCAGGCTAAGCTAACCATGCACGAAATTGAAAACTAAACAAAAGGTATTCAAACGATACAACCGTTCTTGAATAATTTACTTTTTACTACACAACTGTTTAAGATGGAACAAATCTACGCATTGTCGTTAATCATCTACATTGCTTGTTCTTGATTCTTGAATGTTCAATGTAATCAATAGTTCAAAAATGAAGTTTAAAAACTATTCAAGAATTTTCAAGGACGTCGGAAGAAATTCAAGGACAGCAAGATGTTTTTCAAGAATCAAGGACATAAGAAGTTTTGATATCAAATTCTAGGACAAATCTTGGCGCTCAAGGACGTCTGGCAACCTTATTAGTCTCAGTAGATAGGCTAGTATCTTTCAGCCAGGGCTGTGGAGTCGGGGCCTGAACTTTGAGTTCCTGTTCAACAGACATAGTTTTTGGAGCAAGCCAATTGTACAAATAATAAAACGGTTTTTGGTTTTTAATGAACCAAATCGTTCTTGAGCCGGAGCCAAAAACTTTTAGAGGCTGGAGTTGGAGCCCGAAATTTGAGTTCCGGCTCACAGCCCTGCTTTCACCTGGTGTTGGTGACATAAAACTTCTTGGAGTGCACGAGTTCTCGTTCATGGGCACAGAAGAAGACATTAGTTTGTTGCATTCAGGCTTCTTTTTGCAGTTGATGGAATTTTCTTTCAAGAAGGATGAAAAATTCGTGAAAATTTCCCGCAGTATCCCAAACAATGAGAAGTAAACTTGTGCAGAAATCCAAAATAATGTAATTGAAGCTAGGGCATCAAATGTCCGAAAAAGCACATTAGCGAAACTCCACTCATGAGATACCGGCTTATTCACACTGAGTTGCGACGCAACTCGTGACACACCTGGCGTTGAGCTGTTAAGTGTCGTAATTCGCTTTGTGGATTAAGACGTTGTCCCTCAAGAAAAATTGCTCGGAATATATAACTTCAAAAATTTGATGCAAAGTCCTGTATATTTCAGAAACAATGTTTTCGATCTTGTATGAAATCGATTTGCGGGATCTTCTAATTAGCACAATACTACGATGGAGCGTCGGTGATGTCGGCAAAACACAGTGGAGTGCAAGCTTTAATTAGTCAGCATGTCAAACGTGACGTTCCCTACATTCACTGATTAAATCACAAACTTCATTTAGTGGTAGTTCATGTGTGCAACTGTTTGCGTGTTGTTTGCGATTACTTCGACATTTACAATTTGCTAAGCAAATTTTTGTCCACTTCCAAAGTTCTGTCACGTATAAGGTGGTCTGGTTATTGTAAAAACACCCTGAAAACGAGTAAAGTGATCTTTTTAAATATACAATAAAACAAAAAACATTCCCCCATAAAACTTTATTGTGCCCCCCAAATCTTAAAACCTGGCTACGGACCTGCCCCCACTCCTGGCAAGCTAAATGCAAAAACCGGAAGTTCAACTAATGATCGAACCGGAGTGAAGCGATATATGATATCTGATTTGCGAAATTTGTCACTTCACGCCATGTGCGTGCACAGCGTTATGCTCTACATAACAAATACGCTGAGAAAAATGATGATTAGGGCTCAAGGTTTAGTGTTTAAATAAGTGTGTCGGTTTAGGGTTTGGAATAGAGTCAGAGGTGGCCGGAGTCACTTTTTCAGACTCCGACTCCACTCCTGTTCCAAAATAATTGAACCCAGATCCGGTTCAAGCTAAAATTCTGACGTCTGCGAAATATCTCACCTATTATTGTTTGTCAGTCATTTTGCTTCTCAGAGTAAAGGAATGCGGTTTGGCGATTACTTTTTGATGTGTGTTGTGCAAACTAAAAGTTTTTAGTTAGAAGGCAGATGCTCACAACAAGCTACAGTACAGGAATTACTATAACCACTGAAAAATATTGGAGTTCGTCTTAGACCTCAATTATATTTCTTTTTCTAACCCTAATCGAAACCCTAACCCGACAAACTCACCTAAGCAACAAACGCTAACCCCTAATCATCAGTTTTATCAGCGTATTTTATATGAAGAATATGACTCTCCGCATGGGCACGTGGTGTGAAGTCAGAAATTTCGCAAGTCAAAAAGTTCGCTTGTGAGTCCGCGGGTTCAAAATATTTTCAAATTTGAGAATCCGACTCCTGTTTAGACTCCGGCTACCATCGATCCGACCGAAATTTACCTATGATTTTACTTAAGAAATGATCACGCTGCTGCTGAAGCTGAGATTGACTCTGGTCCGGCTCTGGTTTTTCTCAAATCTTGGCTCCGGATCTCGGTCCGAAAGAAAAATGCAAAATCCTAGTTATCCTGCTGGACCCATGGCCACCTCTAGTTTGATTTAGAAAAATAAACAGACTGAGTCCAATATTTTCCAGTGGTTATACATAGCCATTCTCGTACTGCAGCTTGTTGTGGGTAGCCTATCTGAAAGATTTAATTTACACAACACACATCAGAAAGGTACACGCCAAACTTTTTCCCTTTACTCTGAACAATGACATTATAACACTATTATGTCATTGCTGTTATAATATGATTGTTCTGAAAAGCAAAATAATTGGCAAACAAAGGTCAGAAAATCCGAAGAGGTCAGAAATTTCGCTTGACACTGGTTGACTGCCTGAGATCAGTGACGTTCGGTGGCGCTGATTTTCGCAGAGCGCCAACTTTGAATATCCGGAAAGCTTGGCCTGGGGACTGTGTGAACTGTGAATGATTTCTTACTGTGCTTCATGTGAAGATCATGCACACTTTTTTGCTATACGCTATTGCATTCTTCTAAACCTACATCGTTTTCTTGTTTCGTGTGTCTCAATGGATTATTTTATGTTTTCATTGAATTTTTTAATGTTTGCTTTACTGGAACACCTTCATTGTTTTTTTCGTTTGATTAATGATTTGCCATTGGGTTTGCTGTACATGTACTGAACAATACAGTAATTTTAGGGTAGGCTTAAGTATTGTCTGGCTCAGATTATGGGGTTAGTGAAAATGCACAAGATTCCTCAAATTTTTAGTTGTAGCACATCGTATTTATGGAAGTGACTATTCGTCCGCTTGTCTTGACGCAATTCAAATAAAAGGTTGCCTGTGAAAGGCGGAGCTCCGTAAATACTGGAGGTTTGATGACGTAACCAGAATGGAAAAAAGTTGCGTTGCAAAATCAAAAAAAGGAAAAATAGTTGAGAAAAAATGTTGTATCATTACATCTTAATTAATGTGTTTCTCCTAAAAAGGTGATACATCACATGGAAGTTTGCGATGTTTAAAAATTTTATACATTCACAACTGTTGAAACCTATATTTTTGTCCCCAAACCGTTGTGAAACTCAGATATCCAAAAATAATAAAACTTCAAAATATACTTTTTTACCGTAGTGTAGCATCACCTTTTGTAACACCTTTTGTAGTATTTTACTACCATTTACTTCTCATTGCTCAACGAAAAATATCGGTTTTAACGACTCGGGTTACGTCATTAAACCTTCGCAACCAAGCTCTGCTATTTACAGAGCTCCGCCTTTTATAGGCAACCAAATAAAAGGGTCACTTTGTCGTTGAAACCGTGTGGATCATATAGTGTAATGGTTATGCGATACGCCTTCCATGCTTTAGGTTTTCGGTTTGAATCTCACCTTGCCGACTTTCACTTTGGTTTTGTTTTTTTTCTTTTGACTTTCCTTTAGGGTTAGGTTAGCTTAGGTTTAGGTTAAGTTAGGGGTAGGTTAGCATTTGGTTCAGATTAGGGATAGGTTTAAGTTACGGTTAAGGTTAGGTTTAGGTTTATCTTTTACATTTACTTCGTTTCTACCAAGCCTATTGCATTCTCATCATGCGTGACTGTCATGTTACACAAGGTGGTCAAATAAGGCTTCAAATTTAAAGATCCGCAGGCAGTTCTATAGCCACTGCCCATATTTATATGTACTTCCATTTACTGCGATGCATGGATGTAGGTCTAGTCTAACGCCTTCTGTTCCTTGCATGTGGCTGTGGGAATGATGATGTTACACAATACAATTACTTATTACTTACTTATACTTAGTTGTCATTTCTTAAATTACTTATTTACTTATAGCGTAGGCATTGGTACATTCAGGCATTTTTTCAAAAGGCAGTGTCTATTTTGCCACCAAGATGGCAGCAGCAAAAGGCTTGGTAGAAAGGAAGCAAAAGGCTTGGTAGAAAGGAAGCAAATGTAACAAAAAGATAAACCTACAACCTAACCATAGCCATAACCTAATCCTAACCCTAACCTAACGCTAAGCTAAAACTAACCTGACCCCTAAGCTAACATTAAGGTTATAACTTAACCAAACCCAAAATCTAACCTAACCTTAATCCTAACCTAACAACACTAACCCCTAAACATAACACCTAAGTGGAGCCTGAAAAAAAGCAAAGAAAAAAATTAAAAAGAAGTCGGCAAGGTGAGAGTCGAACTGAAAACCATTGGCATAGCAGCTGTAACACCTAACCGTTACACCACAAGCAAGACAGTGTTTTCTTAACAAAGTGACTGTTTTCTTGTATTGCATCATGCCACGAGACCAAATCTTCGACTGCCGGCATAATAGCTCCAGTTTATCTGTTGCCGCCAGAATATCGCCGGTAAACTAGACACTACCTTTTAAAAAATATAAAAAGGTACGCTGTATGTAAAAGACGGATATCCGTCAGTAGCGGATCTTGGTGGCAGATATATAAAATGATGTAATCGGAGTTGCAATAGAAGGTATTTTATGGAGAGTAATAATGCCACAACGGTGGTAAAAATATTGTTTGTTGCTACCCTAGGCCTATATTCAGCCACCATCTGTCTCAAACGAAGAAAATTTATTCTTCATTTGTTGGTAACAAGCTTGAGTGGGACCCATATATTAAGGTTTGAACAGTTGTGAAAATAAAAAATGAAAACATAACAAGTATTTCGCATTACTTGATCGGAGGAACAATTATATTAAATTGCAATCACGAATAATTTTGTGCATTGCATCTTTATCTTTATTTATTGTGTAACAAGGTATTTTTTCACTCTGGTTTATGTCATCACACACCTGTTAATGATATCTGCCTTGACAGACATGCGTTCTTTACATTGTATGAAAAAAAATAATCTGAGTTTTATATTTAGCAGCGGAAAAGAAAAGAATATAAGGTCAGACCACCAGCATGCAGATCAACCTAGTATGCAGAAATTTGGTTTAAACACACACCTTTTATGGAAAAAGTAGAAAAGAAAAACACTTTTTAAAATAACAGTTATACTGTACTGCTTAGTCTTTCTTGAATGCTTCTACTAAGTTTCAAGCAGATTCAATGAAATCCAACTGTTTATCATGTGGTTTTTTTGCACCAACTATACATTTACAGTATTTGTTTAACCCAAAAAAACAAAATTCTTGTTTGCCCACACGAACATTGCTACACTGCTCAAACTTGCTTCTAGAAGCGCCAGATTTTTGCATTCTTGCTGTTGCTCCTGCAACTATTTTGTAATAGCTCCTGACTTCTACGAATTTACATTCTTCCTTTACCCATGTTTTTGTAATTATAAGAACAGTTGGTGCTAGAAAGTGGATGATGATTTGGTGCTAGTTCGATGTCATACAGATCAATGTCAAGAGTATACTATACACTAACTAATAAGCTACCAAGCTGTAAATTTTAGTGAATTAGATGGGTAATCATAATCATTTTTACTTACAAAAAGCTGGAAACAAAAAATTTTGACATTTCACTTCTGTTATCAACCAAATTCATCAATTTTTTACATGTTGTTTACATCAGTTTGTACCATCCACTTACTGGCCCTCTTACTCATCTGCGTATTGAGTCGAAACATGGTTTTGATTGGGAACGTATAACTTCTGTCAAATGAAATCGGATAGTGAATGATTTGGATGATAGAGGATGGTTTTTGTAAAGTGTTGTTAAATTTGGAAAATGTTACTTAATATACTATTGAGAAATAGCTAATTTAGTGAAATTTTGGTGTTTACATCCACATACTAGTGAAATCACCCTATAAATGCAACTGTGATACCAGATATGTCACTCCTACTGTTTTTCCACTAGATCTAGTGTTCTGATGGTTTTCATAGTTATCTAGTGTTTTTGTATGAATCAGCTGAAAGTAATTGCTAAAAAAATTGTGTGTAATTTTAGCTGTAATTAAGACATATTGGTTTTGTGCAATTGTAATTTGCTAAAAATTCTACCTAATTACATCTTACCACTTTGAGAGCCGCTCTACGAATATATCGTACCTGGATTCCGGTCTAAAACCAGCAGCTTTCGGTTGCCTTACCAATGCCATAGCTCCTCCGCCGATTGCGTTAGAGAGCTGTTCAAGGGCTCAAACGGATCGGCCCGTCTTCTAGTCTGCGTACGAAAAAAATTTTTGGTTGGGGATTGCAGATTTTTTGCGAGTGATGTCATAAGTGAAGTAGTTTTTGAGCCATTTTGGCTCATGTTACCTGGCCTAGGGCCCAACCGCTAGGCCAAAGTATTTCACTGAAGTTTTCATTGGAAACTAGGCTCAAGTCTGAGTCTTTTGAGCTTTTGATTGACTTTCTAGCATTTCTGGTTCCAAAGTTATGATCTAAAATAAACAAATTGCTTAATTAGCTAATTAGTCAAATATTTTTATTAGTTTAGATCAGCTTTTTTTAAAGGAAAATGTTAGGTACCCCGTGTGGCCCTGTAGGGACCCGATTTCTCTGAGTCCAGGGACCCGATGATAATTTTCTCTGGTTCTAAGG
>Ga0210059_1011203_pt1 | contig 13746 bp, 4 predicted proteins | sample Ectturendosymbi2_FD_188042 | JGI IMG/M metagenome (GOLD analysis project Ga0210059, IMG submission 188042) | Ecteinascidia turbinata endosymbiont from Florida, USA - Sample 2 (SPAdes) (version 2) | ecosystem: Host-associated > Tunicates > Ascidians > Unclassified | place: Key West, Florida...
CGTGGGTCTATTGCAGTTTACCCATAGCCGGAAGGCTGCAATTTGTCTTATTGTAGTTAAGCGAAAGTTTGTTGGCTCTCAGCCAGTGTTCAATTTTACATAGTTCAAGGTTAATGTTGCGAGTTCGTTCCTCCAGAAAGCAGTAGCTTTAGTCTTTTGATAAAGTGGTTGAAACATTCGGATACCGGAGCAAAATACACTAAACGCTGCGACGGAACAGTCCATAACTGCAAAAATATCAGGCTGCGCACTAAAACAGAGAGTAGGCTAAAACACACTGACACACAGCTCCACGCCAGCGCAGTTTAAAACTTTCAATTCCAGGCTGCATGTTAAAATACGGGTGTAAAACACATTGTTGGATTGTCTTCACATTACAACATAGCTGAAAGTGTACGTTGAAGGAAACAATGACTGTAAACAATAATCATAAACATTGATTCAAGAGGAAAAGGGTTCTGAAAGATTAACTATCACCCCAAAACTTGTGTTAGCCTAAGCGTATGTAATTGTATATTGTTGTAAGCGTATTGTGTTGCATTGCTAACAAATGTATCTAAAATGTTTAAGTTTGAATGCGAAAGAATGTTGAAACCGAACCTTAATCGTAACCGAAATCAGTAATAACTCAAAACTTTGGTCATGCAAAGGGTGATTGCCACAGATGAAAGTGGATCGACGGTTTGAGAAGAAAATAATACATGGAAAACGTCAGTCAAAGCTTGGGGAATGCAAATCGCAATAACTATGCAACAAATGACCGAACAACGACTGAGCAGAAGCCCAGAAAAGCACGAAAACAAATTGCACATGATGCTAGCAAACGATTAATTGGACATGGAAGGCATTTCGAGAACGTGGTGAAAGCTTCAAGACGAAACATTGCAACAACGCCATGAGTCAGCGAATGCACAGATCGATGAAACCTACCGAATAAGCACAAGGAACGACCAAAGCAAGGCCAATAAGCATGTGATTGGTTGACTAAACGATGAATTGGTGTGACGATAAGTCCAGGCTTACACGGAAAGGAAAGCCAACAAGGCAAATTGCCTAGAAAAAAACTCGAGACACAGGGCAACAAAAAGGTTGTTGACGAAAACACTTCCAGAAAGGCGATTGCACCAGCAAAACGTCGAGAAGAAAGCGACTCAAACGAAGAAAACCTATAAAACCAGAGGTCAAAGCGACAAGATGGGGATGAAAAGCTGAAACTATTTTTTAGCGAGGCGAGATGCTGACAGAAGGAAAGATGTGATTAGAATATTAAAATCATAATCATAAAAATATAGATGCTTGAATAAATTTTCCAAAGTCAAAAGTTAAAGCTGTCATCTATTCGAATCTGGAAAGATCACTTACTTGCTGACCTAATGAATCAGATTTTGATGTAGCATATAAGAAATATTGAAATGATTTCAGGTTTCAACATTATTTCTCATTCATGAAAATACTGGTTTAAACTTAAACTATGAAAGTATAATCTTTATTAGTTACACATTTTTATGAACGTTTATATCAGCTCTTTTCATAACGTAAAACTCTAGGAATGTGCTATGTAATCTATTAAGACCTTAGCTATATTGGTGTGTCTAATGGTAGTTGTTTAATGACTAAAAGGGGATTGTCATTGTTTCCATTTCCGAAGCGGATTTTCAAGATCGTTATTTCTTCCGTGTTGTTGAGTCGTTCATGATAGGGCTCCTGTCATACATCCTACTTTGTCAAATAGAAGTAATGTGCTTAATTAAAACAGTGGATTCCACAGAGAGCTGCGAATCGCAGTTGCCTGTGTTAGTTTACTGTTTGTGCGACTTGTCTCTGAGAGTGAATAGGAAGTTGGCAACGAGGTACGCACTCACGCAAAAGTACCAAAAGAACTATCCAAAAATTAAGTAAAGAATAAAAGTTTCCTTTGTGCAAGATAAGTCGGACCCAAAAATATGTTCTGCACATAAAAAACGGACACAAAATCACTCAGCCCTACGACAGAACAGTTCCAAGGCCGGGCAGTTCACAACAGCAAAAATTTCAGTCTGCGCGAATGTCTAGTCTAGTGGTTCTTAACTTTTCATACATATCTTACCCCTTTATCAAACAAGATTACCAGATTTACCCCCAAAACACTCATTGATGCTCTTTTCTTATAAATATGAAATTAACCAACTGTTACTTAGAATGATATATAAAAATGTACATTTTCTGTAATTTATGTTTCAGTAAATTTACTCCCTTGGAAGATGAAATTTACCCCCAGGGGTAAATTCCCCAAGTTAGGAACCACTGGTCTAGTCGAATGCGAGCAGTCGAGCACAGAAGGTGTGCGCCATTCCAGTCGTACACAGTAGTAGTCTTAGTGAACGTGCAGGGTGTGCAAAATAGGGGCCCCATTTTCCATTTACGCGCTTTTTGTGGGCCCCCATTTTAGTTTACGCGCTTTCAAAAATTTACGAGATTTTCTTAATGATTGTATTTGTATTATAATGATTACACATAAAACTTAATTTGGTTTGCTCTGTGTTGTTATTAATAATATGTTTTAAGTCATTTGGATTTTCAACCTGAAGATAAACTGAAATGATGAAGCATAAATAGCTTTCTTTATGATCGAAGGACAAGGGGCCCCATTCAAAATATAAAAGGTCCTCAACCATGAAGTTAGGGTCCCCTAATCAAAGGATAAGGAGGCGGCCTATTAGTATTTGGTTAAACATAAATAGCCTGTCTACTGTACATTCGATGGATAGGGGGCCCCAGACAAAAAGTAAGATGACAAAAGGTAACATGGATAAGATACCCAATACTCTTCAAAATGATATGCATCCCTCAATCAAAATTCAAGAGGTTTCAAATCAGTAATAGAGCCCTTACCTTTATGAATCATTTTGTTATTATTTGCAAGGTTTAACTGGTAGCCTACCATTCTTGCTTATAAATCTACTAATTACCCAGTGCACATATCTTTAAGTAAAATATCATCCATAGAAAGCTACTGCAATGAACCTATTCTTAAAACACATACCCTACCAAAGATTTGTAGTTTTGTGATATTAACTTGTTTAAGTTTTGCTGCCAAACGTGTAGTGGTTGTAGCTTATAAAGGTCAAGCCTACATTGGATTCTGATTGAAATGTGTGAGTCAATGCTGCATATTTCATTCATCCCAGTCTCATCATAAACATTATGGTTGGTTTGTTATTTTTCAAAGTATAACTGGAGATGAAAGGCATGTTTACCTGTACTTCTAGACAATGAAAATATGAAAACAAGAAGTTCTTACAAAGTTCAACTTGGCCCTAGGGTAACTCCATTGTTCAAACAGTTATGTGAGAAACTGGATTTGCTTGAGAGAATTATATCGTAAACACCAATGAATATGTGTGTGCTTGCATCGTCTGCTGTAGGCTTCGACAGCTGCTAATGCAATGTTACCTCAACTGCTTTCAGTTTCTTTTTGAGTCAGAACAATTTTAGGGAAGCTTTCTTTACTTTCTTGAACTATTAATGTTTTCCTTTGCTCTAAATCTGCAGAGATTTAGAAAATAAATGTTGGTAGTATTAGTACATTTTCTTCATGCATGATTATTCAATTATACTTGCAACAGGATGGATGTGTTACGTTTTTGCGCAAGGTAAAAGTTACCGCTGCACTGTATTGATGTATTAGTACTTCAAAGTGTTTTCTGATTTATGAGACTGCAGTAATTTGCAGACGTATTGGTTGGTTCCTGTTTTGTGTAAGACGAACGAATGAAGGTGGATATGCTGGAGCAGGGTTGGTAGATACTTCTTCAACGCAATGGGCAAGCGAATTCTCATAAACGTCCAAAGCTTTGTGCTTGAAGCTAAACGTTGTTTTAATTTTTTTATAAACAAGTATTTTTCCTGAAACAATTCCACAATGCCATCATCAATATCTGGTTTAATTTAAATATAGTGGATGCCAAGCAGTTGAATGGTCTCACTGTGCCCACCAACTTTCCATCATGTTTGGCCTTTTGGCTCGTTTTTGGCCTTTTTTACGCTGGAATAGGTTCTTTTGAAGGAAAATATTGCTATCCCATCTTTTTGGCAACACGTTTGCAAAATTTGTGTGATAAATGCTATGTCAGACGCCCGCATTCTGATGTTAGTAATATTTGATGAATGCTAAATTCAAAATTAAGTTTTTGCACAGTCATTGGAAATGTGTGCACTCACTGCACAGTGCGGTGCCAATTGCGTTGTAAGCATTAAACAGTCTCAGCGCTTGCAAACAGGTCTGCGTCTTCGCGATAGAAATGCGATAATTACACTGAAGCGGAAGTGCTCTTATGATTCTGATCGTAAGTACTCCAGTGAATAGGAGAGACTTTCGTACAGAAAGCTGCCGGTGGATAAGTATGCAAACTGTGGCACCATTTTACACAAAGTGTGCAATTTCACGAAGCATGAAAAATAAGGTAAGATCAGTGCTGCAGTACAATGCCAAGCAAGATTTAATCTTAATTTCGAAGAAACAATTTTAATATTCTTGTAATTTAGATGTTTTTTGTGACAAAGTAATGGCAATACCGCAAATACAGTTTGGCTTTTTTTCTGGCCTTTAAACAGTCGGTTTGGCCTTTTTGTCCTCTTTTTTGCATTGTTTGGCTTTTTATTGAAATTTTCATCTGGCAGCCCTGGACCTGGCTGCAAGCGTTGAGCTTGTTTCAACACACTACATAGTGCACACATTTCCAGTGATACACACAAAAATATTTCGAATCCTGCATCCCTCAAATATTACCAATATCAGAACGCGGACGTCGGTCTAATATAGCATTTTATTACAAAAATTTTGCAAATGTGTTAGCGAAAGAAATGAAATAGTAAATATTTTTCTTCAGAGGAAATTTTTTCAGCGTGAAAAGGCCAAAAAAGCCAAAAGGCCAAACGAATTTTTTAAGGCCGACCAAGTTGAGATCAGACCAAAAAGACCAACTAAAAATTTTTAGGTCAACCAAACTGTAACAAGGCGAGATTTCTGAAATTTGGCGTAAAAAGGCCAACCTAGCCACCATGATTCACATTTAGCCAAGGCATTCACTGAATAAAACGCCTTGCTGTGATTCGTGGATAATGGAGGGCAAGAGACTAGTATCTGCAATCAGGCGCATGATTAAAGATTTTTTCAACCATGGCAAAAACATTTAAATCAAAGCGGGTTTTTATTGGAATATGGATAAATACAATCAGACAAAAGCCAAAGATAAGTCTTCGTTCTTTATTAAAGCATTTCTGAACGTCATTGGTGAAGTCTGTGCAGCTCCTTATGTCTGGGCTCTGAGCCAGACATGAGAAGTCACTTGTCAGCATTGATCGTTATTTTCGCTGTTGTTTGTATGCAATATTTTGGACAATTTCGATCAGGCTGTTTATTCACGCATATAAACTGAATATTTCGTAAATGTTATAATTTAATACACTAAATGCAATGTGTTCGTGATTAATTGATCATTCTGATAAATTAATCATACTGACTAACTAATTTCAGGTGAATAAGCGTATTTCATTCAAAGCACATTCGAAACAAAAGGTATTTCCTGGGAGTATTTTTCTGAAATTTTCTACCTGACATTATTTTCTACCTGAAATTTTCTACCTGACACTACCTGAAATTATGTGCATTTGCTGTAAAAGTGACAATACATGGCACATGATCACACTCGCAAACAGGGGAAAGGGTAACCAGGCAGTGATTCCTCTCGAAAAGTTTTGAAAAACATGCTCATAGGTGCCCTGCCTATCAATGCAGATTCTGCTGTTTTCAGAGCTGCATCACGTGCAGGGACCACCTCCAATAGTGAGAAAAATTTTTAGAAGGACAAGTAAATTCTAGCCGCGATTGCAAATGGGGAACCATGCGCTACTTCCACTGTGGGGACGCCATACTGCCTCCGCTCTTTCAGTTCGAATACTCGCAAGACACCGTGCGCAGGACTCTAGTCTGTTCGATGAAATTTATGATGTACTCGCCCGCAAAGTGCAATTGCATATAATGGCTGTGATGCTGGTAGGCCGCTACGAGCCTGGACTTCCGTATTTCTAACAGCTGATTTCACTAGTTTATAATATTATATACTTTCGCTGAGAATTAACAATCGCTAACAAATCCTCCCTCGAAAGTAACTAACTCAAGTCATTAGGCCTATACAGATAGCACGGTCCAACATTTGTTATCAGCTACACTCAGCCCGATATTGGTTGTAAACGGCCACCAAGTTTCATATTAGTAACCCGGAGCGCCCGTGGCTTACATATTCAACCCTAACTACTTGCCGAGATAAGACTTTCATTACATACTTCTGTTCACCATGATTAATTTGCACATTATCAGGATTTTTTAAGCAAGATGTTAGGTACCCAGTATGAACCTGTCTCTAATTCTAGGGATCCAATTGTCAATTCTAGGGACCAGAATCTGGTCCCAAAACACCTTAAAAAAACTGATGACATTATCAAAGTCGTAAACAAGCTTACTTATCTGTTTCTGTAGGTTTCTTGCGCTTTTGTTGTAATATGCATAGAGCGGGGAGCATCACATGTGGATTTCAAACAAAGAAAGACATACCCATGGTAGCAGACAAAGATAGTTGGGATACGTGCACCGTGCATGGTCATTTGTTTTTCACTGATAGTACAAAAATGCCCATCCGGGCATACATGATCATGCGATGTATATTACAAAAATATGCTTTTTGTCAGAGTGTGGCACAAACGGAGGGCTTTGTTAATTCAGAAACTAACAGTCCGAAACGCGTAGATTATGTCAAAAACATTGTTCATGATAAACAGAAACATGGTCGGCCTTTAGCCGAGTGGACCGATTGCTTCCAATCGGGCCCCGCGCTGAAGGGGGCCCGGCGCCACCCCTAGTAACCTACGCAAACTTACACTTTCTATTGAAGCTGTGCCACCGCGGGGTCCACGGTATTTTTGAAATGTGGGGCCCGTTGCCAACGAACATAAATGTGAACTGCGCGGTTTTCACCACTTTAATCAACATTATTCGCTCTGTAATCGTACCAGGGCGATTGGTTTTCGGTAATGTGTAGTCCAGTTTTTTTCAATACCAGCTGGTTAACGCAGAGAGCGTTTAAGTTTTGAAGCTGTTTTCTGTTTCATTGATAAGCGTTTCGTAGACCTATTTAGTAGAACAAGTATCAGTAGTTGTTGCAAGATATGGTTCGATAGTTGTTGCTGTTTAATAGTTACAGCTACCTGTCTTCTGCAGGTTATTTGCAAATGCCAGGGCGTACGCAAGGGCAGTTGGGGTTAACCACCCCTTGAGCTTGATATGTTACAAAACTTTATTACCGGCGCAAAGGAGATTAATTGTTTTCGCATACTTTTTACTTGTTAATTGGTCGACTTAATGCAAATACTACGGAATAACTTTGCGTGAAAATTTCAAGGGGCATTGTAAATGGGCCCAAGAGTAATAATTAGGTTTTGGTGGGAATCGGGGTTGTCGTCTGCAATCTGCATCCAGGAACCATCTCACCACTTTTTGCAGACCTTTCGTCCACTACGCATGTGCAAGATTGTGTTCCGCGATAGTTCACTTTATCCGAAACAATTGTCTTTATTTTGTCTGCTAAGGCTGATCAGCGCATGCGCTGACGCATTAGCTATATTAGCAATTTCTGTAGCATGGTAGAACTATTGCACGAGCTCAAAAACAGAAGTTGTTGACATAGAAGCATCCAGCCATTTGATAGTGTCGGCAGTTGTTGACCTAGAAGCATTCAGGCATTTGAAGGTTCTGTTGGACAGGTGAAACTGGGGCATGCACCCAGAACCCCCTAGCTTGGCATCGCCCGTTCGGGCGTAGCCCTTTACGTGACCAATTTTAATCATTATGACGACCCCTCAAATTTCTGTGCACCCCACTAAGTGAGGCCATGTAAAAGTGCTTCCAATCGGGCCCCGCACTTGCTAAGGCCGACCCTGAGCAGAAAATATATACCACGCTTTGAAGCAGCCATGTGACCGACTCATATTTGTTGCGTCACGAGTCAAGTCGAGTCAGATTCATCTAGAATTTTTTCGAGTCAGAGTCGAGACATGACTTGATTGAGTCATCAGTCAGGTCAAAGCCAAGTCACTTTGAGTCATTGGTTTGCAAGCTCTAGTCAATGTGGAGGTGGATTCAAATAAAAGTAACATTATCTATGTTTTTTACAACAAAGTGGGGCCCAACAAGCTAAAAGGTTGTGCCGGTGTTGTTTCAGCATTTTTTTACCAGGTTACTTTGATCTACGTATTTCGTAAAAGCAGTTTTTTAGCTTTCATTTTACTTATCTCGTTCACTCCCAGTCAGTTCTACAATCTAGCCTAACCCTGCTGCAACAAGTATGTTTCCTTGTCCTTCACATGCCCAACAAAAGAGCAGCGATAGAAATAGACCCGAACTTGGATTGAAATCCTGCTGAATGTTAGTACAGTATTTCGATGGATTTGGTTCTTATAATTTCTGCCTAACCGGTGTCAAGCAAAATTTCTGACCTCTGCAAAATTTTTGACCTGTTAATTTTTGTCAGTTATTGTGCTTCTCAGAATAAAGAAATAAAGTTTGGTAATTACTTTTTTGATGTGTGTTGTGTAAATCAAAACTTTCTGGTTAGATGTCAGATACCCACAACAAGTTATAGTACAGGAATAACTTTAACCACTAAAATTATTGGACTTATTTGTAGACCTCAATTATTTTTCTTTTTCTCACCCTAACCCGACACACTTACCTAAACACGAATCCCTAAGCCCTAATTACCACTTTTCTTAGCGTATTTGATCTGAAGAATATTGCTCTGTGCATGCACACATGGCGTGAAGTCAGAAATTTCGCAATTCGGAAATTTCGCTTGACACCGGATTTGTATTGGATTTGAGAATTTTGTTTTGAACTTCTTCACAACTTTCGGTTCAGTTTCGGGACAACAGATTATTGCATTTAAGAGTTTGATCAGTCAAGAAAAGGGACTGGATCAATGAAAGTCACACCAATTTGTAACTTTGATTACACGGTGCATAAGAGAGCAGACTGTGTCACTGGTCATTAGAGGTGTGAAGACTCTGATTTTTTTGAGTCCGGATCCAATTCTGTTTTGCAAACTTTGAATTCGAATCCGGTACCAATATGACACAAGCAATCCGACTCCAGTTTCACTCCGCACAAATATAAGTCAAGCAAGCACCCAGAAACGTTTTTTCACCAAATAAAAAATCCAAATCAAATCCGGCTACAGCAAAGAGGCAAGCACAAGAGAGAGACGTTAATTCGGGACAAATAACTTACAGGAAAGCAACCAGCAACAATAGAGATTACTCACTGAGTTCAATCTATTGGTATTATGTTGCAATATTCTTATATAGAGATAGCCTAAGTGAATTTTGATAATTCTCTTGTGGTGACTATCACAGTGACTTGTTACTTATGGGCGCCATCTACCGGTGGCCACTTTATTTACTTTGCGTATGGTGCCATCTCCACGCCGCCACAAGTTCAAGTTTATTTATCATTTCATATGACTCAGCTATAAAACAGAAGCAATACTGAGAGCCAGGGCCGGATTTTCCTATAGGCTATATAGGCTTAAGCCTAGGGTCTCAAGATCCAAGGGGGCCTCCAATAAACTGTGATACGCATAGAGTCAATGGCGGGTGTATGATAATTTAGATTAAACTTCGTCAAAAATTTATGTCTTAATTATTATTCACGAAATTTAGTTTTATTCAACTTTCGTGGTGATAACGCCTGAGCCTTCCTATGAGTTTCCATGAATCTCAATATGACAGTTGGTCGAGCTGCATGCCAACTATTGTGTCGATATACTCAAAGCACGCTGGCTGCGTCCTGCATTTGCTGAGTCGTACCGATTGTTACGTGTGACTCTATCAGAAGAACTTGTGGCTGTTCATGTTTGAAATGCACCTGATCAGTGGCATAACTGACGGGTGGCAGGGGTGCGAAACGCACCCTTCCTGCCAAGTTAAAAATGTAAAAACCTGGCCCCTACCTAGCTTGTATTTTGGTATTTACTATTCTTTTGGTTTCAGTAGACTGCTATTTTTTTGCGTTTTTCGGAATGTTTTCCGATGATTTCGTTTTTTTGTACAGTCGTTCAATACCGGATTTACTATTATTTCTCAACTATTTCTGAGTATTAGCCAGTGGGCTCCTTTCAGCTAAGATTCCCCCTGGCTCAAACCTCTAGTTACGTCAGTGTACCTGATCAAAGGAAAGTTGTACTGCAGATAAGAGCTATGTGTAGAGCTAGCAGCAGTATCCTACAATAAAAGCATAGTTGTTTCTTAGGTGACTGAACAATACAGTAGTTTTGTCAGCGTTTGTATCGCGAAAAGCTCGATTGGCAATTTTAGATGTGATTTTCTTCCATTTGAATTTTCTTCAGTAAAATCAATCAGAAATCAGATTGCTATTGAGTACTTGTGCAAGTTTGTACTGCTTCCATGGTAAGCAAATCAGAGTTCTTGATGAGCTTGAATAGCAAGCAAAAGTCACTTTGCCAACTGGCAACCGCAGAACTCTTCCACAACGAGACAGGGAAACAGCAAAAAATGACAAAAGCGCGTTTGGGTCTGATGCCTTAGATTAGTGGTTCTTAGTTTATGCAACGACGCGAAGCCTTGTTTCTTAGCTTGATGACCACTAACTGCTCAGGCGAAAGGTCCTTTTCAAGATTTAAAAGAATTAAAAGTGAATTAAAGGTTCGCAATGTTCCAGGAGAGGTTGTCCACACTAAGCCTTCAGTACATTAAAAGTGACAAACTTAGGCAAACAAAGTGTAATGAATTCTTAGATAATTTTGTTATGAAGAAGGCAGGACAAAACCTTTTCAACTGTTTGCTGTGTTACGTTCAGCCTTATTTGATTCGATGACTGTAGCTTTTTATTTCTTTATGCGTATTTCAATAATGACAGCATAAGCAAAATTTACACCAGTCCACTCGCCACGGTGGGCATTGGTGAGCTCAGCCCTTCCAAATTTAAATGTGAAACACTACAAATCAGTAAAGATTTTATCAAATTTTCAGAATGTCAAGTTCCTTTGCACAAATTTAGGCCCCCTATTCAAGACTTTCCGGGGACGTTTCTGGTTTTCAAACTTCACATCTTTTCAGGCGACAGTTTAGTTGCGTTCGATTCTTACCAGTCTGAAAAAGTAAGAAACAAGCGAATCGTGAACCTAACAGTTATAACCATTTGGGTGCGTTTTACGTGGCGTGTTTTGCTCGTGTGTGTGAGATTTTTACAGCCGTGGTAAGCGAGTTGCAACGTGGTCCTCACGTTGTATTTTGAAGTCTTTATGCCGCCACACATACTTATAGGTGCAGTGTGTTTTTTTTCTTTTAAGACAGATAAGAAACAACAGATGTGATTCTTATAAAAAAAACGTAGACCATGTGTTTTGTCAAATAATTCAATTGTGGCGATCTCCGTTGGTTTGCCTGTGGCAGTTAATAATCATGTTACCGCCAGCCAAGTAGGATTTCAACACTTCCGTGTAATTTAATGCTTTTGCGTCGAAGGCAGCAACAAACGCAGTGATCGTGGACACTCCAGTAATGATTTATAATTTTTGATGACCGTACTTTCAGAGCGTAATTTTCGGATTTTCGCAAATTGATTAACGCTTTTCATTTTTTTCCTCGTAACAATGGGAGAGGGAGCCTCACAAGTGGATTAGCCTAGAGGGCCTCGCATCAGTTAAATCCGGTCCTGCTGAGATCCATTGCTCAAAAAGCAAACCGATTGACAGTGAAAATCAGAATAAATGAATCCACAACGGCAAAATAGCTGATTAATGCAAACACGAGTGTCACTGTGTCATATACGATTGGTGAGGGACCATCGTGGTCATCTATTAGTCAACCAATCCCGTTTATCACTTCGTGTGCAGTGGTAAGAAAAAAATAGTTGATAATCAAATACAAACATAAAACATGGCGACGTAAATTTACAGATGAAGAGAGCATGCCTATGTATACAAAGGAGTGGGTCAAATTTAATTGAGGAAATTTGGTGTGGTTAAAAAAATATTTAAACAAAGTATAGCTTTTGATAGTTGAGTTTTCACCTTTTTTACATTAGCTTATTGTCAAGAAATAGGGTTGCCAGATGGCCGGTATTTCACTGCAAATTTGGCAGTGGCAGGTAAGAGGCCGGTATTTTTAAAATCCGTGTCTGCAGCCGATATTTTGAAAATAAACGTTTTGAGTAACTGCAAAAAGAACTAATGCAGGAGATGTTCACTTGAGGAATTGATATACAGCATGTAATATTGGATTTTTATAAAGTGCATTACTTTTTTTATAGTTTAGGAAAACCGTCCGTTCACATTAAACACTACAATTATCGTTTTTTATTTAAAGTAGCTTAGTTTACTAATTCACAGCTAGGACTATAGACTGCTCACAAAGCATACGTTTATGCACTGAAAAATTTTCAAAACAGTGATGGCGGTGCTTCATGAAATTGAAAATAAAATGACACTAAAAATAAATGCATTGTCAAAAAACGTTCATTTCAAAAACTGTCAATCGAGAATCCCGTGCCACTAAATATGCATTTACGAATTACGACACAGCCTGAATCTGTCTCTATTGAAAAAATGCCCGGTATTTTTACAAAACGCATCTGGCAACCCTATCAAGAAGACACATAGGTATTTTGAGGTTATCTTTGGGGGAAATGTTATTGTTATTTATAATAACTTTGAATGGCATAGGATCAGTCGCGGATCCAGACCAGGCGTTTGGGGGGGGCAGTCAAATTGGGGGGCGCCAAAATGTCTTCACTTGCTCAAATACCAAAGGTTGTCTGCGACAAAAGAAGTTATCTTTTGTAGGTCAAAAAGTGGTTATTTTTGTTGGTGGAACTATGCTATTTTTCAGGGAATGACCACAGTTTGAAAGCGCTTTATATCATTAACTCAGAAAACATTTGAAACGGGTCTCAAACAGTGGGCCTCGTTTTTCACAAGCTACACAGATCTCGTATATTTACAAAATGTATTTAAAAGGTATAAAAGCATGCTGCGCGCAAGCGTTTGCCACTGTTTTGGATATCCCTAGCGAAATCAGAGAAGAACAGCGTCTGAAACGCATTCCCCACTTGGTTAGAGGTAGAACGGTTCTTCTTAGACTTGGAAGTAACAACTCATGTCCCACGATAGGACTCAAATACAAAGCTAAATGACGATCATGTTTCCAAGCCAAGCTTGTACATTTACATGTACATTTAAAGACTTATTTATTGCTGAAGCTACAATTCAAAAACAACACGTGAATGAAAGACATTTGCTAGGACACTACTCCCATTTTAGGTAGCTTTGTTGACTATCGTAAAAAACGATCTTATAATCGCATGACAGATTTACACTGGGCCTTAAAGCAACAACAAGTGCCCACAGAGGTTAGGCACTGCCAGAACTTTAATTGTACAGATGAGAAACATCTGGAAGAAATAGAAAATTTTTATGCAGAGCTGACCAGTGCTCGGCTTGTTGCTGCATCCTCTGCAATTAAACCAACAGGTAAAAAGAATGAAGGTAAATTTAACATTCCTGGCTGGATCTCAGTGGTCAAATCAAAACACCAAATTGCAAAGGCAGCCTTCAGGCTATGGGTAAACTGCAATAGACCCAAGACTGGTGACATATACAGAAACATGACTGAAACAAAAAAAGATTTCAAATATTC
>Ga0210059_1011204_pt1 | contig 13744 bp, 12 predicted proteins | sample Ectturendosymbi2_FD_188042 | JGI IMG/M metagenome (GOLD analysis project Ga0210059, IMG submission 188042) | Ecteinascidia turbinata endosymbiont from Florida, USA - Sample 2 (SPAdes) (version 2) | ecosystem: Host-associated > Tunicates > Ascidians > Unclassified | place: Key West, Florida...
AAGTTTAAACGGTCTTAGAACAGAACTACATGCAACGAACAAAAACGTTGGCGACCGAGCCGACTCATACTTCACACAACTGCCTGATAGCAAACGCCACGCTTCCAATCAAAAGAGTGGCGATGGACGCCAAGCCAAGAGCCGCGCCTTGAGCAAGGCACGTGATTAATTATTACTACACCGGATCCGGACCCGGAGTCAAAAATTTATGAAAAAACGGACCCTGAACCGGAGTCACTTTTCCATTTCGACAGTAGCAGGAGTCTGTGTGGTCATTTCCTGGGTGAAAACATGGATAAATTAAGGTTGGATCTATGATTGTAGCCGGAGTCTGAACAGGAGTCGGATTCTCAAATTTGAAGAATAGCCGGATCCGGACCCGAATGCAAAAATTTTGGAACAGGAGCGAAGTTGGAGTCTGAAAAAGTGACTCCGGCCAACTCTGACGGCTATCCCCAGAAGCTAGCCATACGGTGCCGTAAGGGGAGACACTGCCTTTTTTTATGTAAAAAAGTGGGATCAAAGCACAGATTAGTTGGTTACCCATTGACGAACCAAATCTGCAAAATTCAGAAAATTAAATGAAGCAATAAGCAGTACGCCAATTGCGTGAAAAATAAAAACATCAAACAAAAGTACAAGACAGACAGAAAAAAGAAAACAAAAAAATCCAACCAAAAAAAAATAATAAAAAAACACAATAGACATCAACATAACACAGATGATGGTGGACAAGCAATGGGTGAAGAGTTGCGGCATGTATATGGGGCGCCACTCGTAAAAATATTATATCTGACAGATTTAGCACAAAAACTGCTATCTCTGCGCATTTAGCTATCTCTGCGCACAGTTAGTTACTGTTTTGCAAGGAAAATAACGCTGTCATAGAAAAAGTGTATTGAAAGGAACTGCTCGGTTAGGCGTTCTTGCCCGAAAGTAACGTTGGCAACACACATCTGAATGCGCGCAGAGATAGCTAAATGCGTGCAGATATAGCTAAATGCACGCAGAGATTTTATCTCTGCACAGAGATAGCTAAATATGCGCAGAGATAGCAGTTTTTGTGCTAAATCTGTCAGATATAATATTTTTAAAAACGGCGCCCCATACATGTACAGATGAGCAGATGAGGCACGCATACAGGTGAAGGGAGTGGAAGCGAGCAGCAATAATGGTTATGAGGCAGAGAGCAAGGCATTTTATCACAACATTTCATTACAAAAACAAGTTGGAGGTGGACATTACTTCGTTTGCCTCAAAATCCTCGTATTACAACAAGAGTGCTCTTCAAAAGGGCAAATCGGAGCTTAGTCCTTATGTAAATTATGACAGATGCATTTGGCTCTCTGTGTTTTTCAGCTATATTTTCTGCCAGTCTTTTGTTGACTCTGTTGCATTCTGGTGCCATCCCTCCACTTGTTGTGAAGACAAGGGGGATAATACTAATTGGAGAGCCGGAGGGCTGTGTTTCCGAATGAAAAACGTGAACTTTCGGCGGGCTGGCGGGCTGCACAGAAGACAGACTGGCGGGCCAGTGGGCTGCACAAAAAGGCGGTCCAGCGGGTTGTGGAAAAGGGCAGTGCCGGCTGCAAAAAAAGGGCAGCCCTCCGGCCCGCCCTTTTCCGCAGCCCAGTCTAATGTGCACCCTGTCGGCCCACCTTTATGTGCAGCCCACTGGCCCGTCCTGTTGTGTAGCCTACGGGCCCGCCCTTCTGTGCAGCTCGCCAGCCCGCGGAAAATTCATGTTTTTCATTTGGCAACACGGCCGTCCAGCCCGCCCGGCCCTCCGTTTGGTGTTGTCCATGGACTCCGACTCCGTTCCTGCTTCGGCTGAATATACTCCGACTCTGCTCTGACACATTTTAAAGTTTTGGACTCCGACTCCTGCTCAAACTCCAAAGCGAATTATCTAAATAAACTTTTGGCAGTGTCTAAACGACCGTATCTGGTTTTCGCATTAACAAGACGAAAAAACGTATCAAATGAATTTACTGATCACTGCAATACATGTCAGTTGCTTCTTAAAGGTTAAGAAAAATGGCCATAATTTTTTTTACCCTTTGTACCCTAACTATTTACCTTAACTGCAAATCCTAACCATCAACACTAAACGCTAATCCTCAACACCAGGGTAAAGCTAGCTGTCATTTCGTCCAGTCGCCACTTTTGCGCTTGGCGAAAAAACGCCAAAGAAAAAATCTGCAAATATGCTATTTAACCACTAAGAATGAACCCAAATATTATTGCAATAAAATCACAAGGCAAAAAACTCACTCACACATCATTCTTAACCTTCATTTCCATCATTTTCAGCAACTATTTTCGAGAATCAAACGCCTTAAAAAACAGCGGATTTCTCATCACATCGTTTAGTTTCAAACGAATATCAGATGCTATCATGCAAAAGTCTTTTTAACGGGTGTACTTCATGCGAAAGTTATCAAAATCATTGATAAACATGACCTGCTTTTATGATACGCTTTATTTTTCAGCAAAAATATTCGAGACTCGACCGTCTTAAACAATAGCGGATTTCTCATCAAGCAAACGCGACAGCGATTAGTTTCAAACGAATATCAGATACTATTATCACCAGCTATCATGCAAAAGTCTTTTTAATGTGTACACTTCACGTGAAACCTATCAAAATCATTGACGAACATGAACCGCTTTTGCGATATGCTTTAGTTTTCACCAAAAGATGCGAGACTCGACCCCCTTATTTTATTTTACTTCGCCTCAACCCATTAAGCCAAAGGAAGCTTCCGATAATGATTTCACTATCGAGGATGTTATGCTTTGGCCGGTATGCGCTTCTCCTTGCGCTCTCAATGTAAGCGCTGCTCTGCAGGGCGCTTACATAACTCCTTTCCCGACGGAAGTCGTTCGAGCCATTCGTGCTCAACGAGACGAAGCCTACGTATCAAAGATCGTAAGCTACCTGCATGTCATGGCTTCGAACCCACATCCTCCACCATGACGTGCCCCGCATCTCCACCATTTTTATTTTACTTCGCCTCAACCCATTAAGCCAAAGGAAGCTTCCGATAGTGATTTCACAATTGAGGATGTTATGCTTTGGCCGGTATGCGCTTCTCCTTGCACTCTCAATGTAAGCGCTGCTCTGCAGGGCGCTTACACTTAAACAACACTGGATTTCTTATTAAGCAAACGCGACAGCGATTAGTTTTAAACGAATATCACATGCTATTATCACCAGCTATCATGCAAAAGTCTTTTTAACGGGTACACTTCACGCGAAAGTTATCTAAATCATTAATAAACATGACCGCTTTTACGATACGCTTCAGTTTCAACCAAAATTTTTGAGAATCGAACGCCTTCAACAACAGCGGATTTCGCATCAAGCAAACACGACAGCGATTAGTTTTAAATCAGTGGTTCTCAAACTTTTCTGCAAGTTGACCCTCAATTAAATTACAATTTTCTGTCAAACCCGTGGCCTAGCCCAACAGTTTGTAATACAAGGATAGTATGTGTCAAAATAAATATGAGTACTTTTTACTTGAAATGCATGATATACTAATACACAATCCGAAAATATGCTTAGAGCTATAGGTGTAAGCATAACATAAAACAAGAATTGTTCTCCGCCCTACTGCGTACAGTGCTTCGCCTACTGCTGTACTTAGGGTGGCCAGATGCGTTGTGTAAAAATACTGACCATTTTGTCAACAGTGCCATATCTACAGTAATATGTGTCGTAATTCGTAAGCGTCACAGGGAAAACAGAGAGACAATGAGTAAGCCATAATCAATGATCTGCCTAGCCACAACAGTTAAGCCACAATTGATAATTTGCCCGTATTTTGGCTGGCTCATTACATTTTGGTTTGTGTGTGACGTGACAATCGCACCAAGGATTGCGTCAACAGCAGCAAATAAACTTCCCTGAAGGAACTGTTCTGACGAAATTCACCACAAGAGTCATTATAATTTGAAAAATTTGGCGTTTGTTCTATTCAAAGTTGCGGCAAATTGTTTATTTTCAAAATACCGGCCTTTTTCCGGCCTCTGCTAAATTAGCAGTAAAATACCGGCCAGGCCGGTGAAATACTGGTCATCTGGCAACCCTAGCTGTACTGCCAGTCTAACAACTGCCGAACTGCGACACATGCACTACAATATTATTTGTGACGTAACAAACAGAACGTTTGTCATAACGTCATCACAATGGATGATGTAATAAAAAACTTTTCTCAATCGAATGTACCAGGGGCGGCCAAACCGCGGCTCTTTGAGCTTTCCGAAAAATAATATTTTTATTTCTACGTATTACAAAGTGTAGAAATATTCTTAAGATGTACTGTGGTCAGTGACGGATTTACGCATAGACCATGGCCTAGGGCCCCGCGCAACTCCTTCCTATGACGACTCATTATTAACTTAAAATTTGCGAAACTGTGAAGAGTCATGGGAGCGAAAAAACCAAAAGGGGCGAAAGGGGGGCAAAACAACACAAAGGTGGTGAAAACGTTCAACTACTGGTCGAAAATTGAGTTGACTTCAGTAGCTTAATATTATGACTTGTTAGTTTCTTGCAAATTATAATTTACTATGATCGTTGGAGGTTGTTGTTAAAGCAATTTATCCCTCAAATTTTTATTCTGGATCGTCTATGTACCTGGCTACGGTATGGATTATTTTCACAAGAATTCTGAATGTAATATTAGCGTCGTAATACAATTGCTTAGTTCAGCTTTTTAAGGGCTTGGTTCAGCTATTTAATACTTTTTAAATAAAATTCTTTAAATTTACTACCTTGTGTTTTCCAATAAATTTTGCAAAGAATTTGCTTCGGAAGGAGTCGAAGCTGCCTATATAGGTCGAACAACCTGTTTCATTTACAGCTACTTGAAAAGCTGTGTTTGGTTGTTACTAGCAGCTTTAACTCTTCCCGTCAACAGCGCTTCATGCGAGATAAATTTGTCAAAAATGAAATTAGTGAAAATATTTACCAGAAATTCCATGACCAGTGAAAGATTGGGTAACACTGATCTACTTTCAATGGAAAGCGTACTAGCTGAAAAAACAGATTTAGATGATTTCGTTCAAGAATTTGACAGTCGACATAATAATAATCGAAGGACATTGAGGTGATGATGATATAAAATTCTAACGTAGACTGTCAGTAGCGCGATCAAGAAGTTTGTTCAGGAGGGCCAGTCACTGACGTCACCTTGAGTCCGACTGTTCCTCCGTTTATTTTTTAACAGTTGAAAATTGATATAAAGCATGTGGAAGAATTTTAGCAAGTTTGTTTCGGGGGGGCATTGCCTCTTCAGCTTCATTCTGGCTACGCTACTGTGGACTGTGCAGGGATCTGTGTTAATATTATGCTTCTCAATGTCTGTTTGTGAATCTTTTTAGGCTTAGAGTTAGTGCGTGTTTCGCTTATGGCAAGAGAGTCATAAATCAACGCAGGGTTGAAAAGTCAACTTTTAAGGATCAGAGAAAAATTCAGTGTGAATATTAAAATCAACGACTTTGTTGGGAATATTCTGCAAAATAAGTTTTACGCCTGCTGTTACATTGTGCTATATCAGGTACACGCCCTAAACATCGATGCACACCTATCTGCGGCCAGGCGAGTAGCCAGGGGGAGGCAATGGGGACAATTCCCCCCCCCAATTCCGAAAGTTGCACAAAATATTTTAGGTCAATCAAGCTATTGGTATGTAAGCCAAATAAATTTTGCAGAGTAAATCACCGAAAATGCTTGCTATTGCATAATTTAGTCGAACCTGATCAAAGCACTGTGGTTAATCAATTGTCCATGATTAATCAAACGTTGTGTACCAAGGGGGGAAATAGTAGAATTTTCCAGGTGAAGCCAAGGATTTTCGTAGGGTGGGCAAAAATGGTGAAATTTCATTTTTTCCGCTCGAAACTAAGTAAACAACCTTGTTTGCTAGAAATATAATAGGAAAATGTCAAATTTCAAAATGTATGGAGGGGCCAAGACCCCTTTCTACCCCTCCCCTTTCGACGCTCATGGTTGTGTATATAATGTAGATATTTATTTATTTATTTATTTAACGACGAGCGGCAGGCCGGAGCCTGAATATACTCTTCGTCGCGTCATGTCGAGCGAACCAATTCACGACGAACAGTTAACGAAAGATTGCTAACAAATGACAAACAATTAATAAAAGATTGCAGGCACGAATGACACGGATTGGTAAACTGCAAGCATACAACAAATTATTCAACGAATGTAGATGTTGGAGAATTCATGTCGTGGCTGACATTTTCCTGAGGTTTAAGCTACGTGTGGAAGTTAGTGATAATGAAGTACGACATTGTATCTAACCGCTTGTAATCACTAACCAAAGTAAAACAAGGAGTAACACTTTTCCCAGCTGTTTCTGATGCACCAGCTTGTTGAATCTCACCTAATAGTGATGTAAACATAATTTCAAGCCCATCGCAAAAATTTCTCTCCTCTCTGATTCCGGGTGCTACAATTGTTGTACATCTTACCCTTGTCTCCAGCATAAGCCATAGCACTAAATGTAGATCGTATATCTTTTGCACTGTTTCAAAACTAAATAGCGGTGATGTACGTTTTATATCGAAACTCAAACTTTGGTTGAGAAGAAATCCAATTTCAAAGTCTTTTTATTGCGCAAATAAGCCATACACCAGGGGTCTCAAACTCAAATTGCTTCGAGGGCGAAACGAGGACTTTAAAATAAACCAGTGCCGCATTATGACGCTGACGCAACAAAGGCGGTACCTGAGCCTTACTAGAAACAGCTTTTACATCTTTTTTACGGCGAATAGTATTGTGAGTTATAGGGAATTTATCTCTAGAGCCCTTTCTACGTTCGTTTTAAATGAACTTGTTGTCTCGCTGGCCTAGCACTTTTAAACACCGATGAATAAACAAATAACCTAAATGTTAATTATTTCAAAATTCCCGAAAAACTTCGCAGGCTGCACAAAATGCCTTCGCGGGCGACGTGTTTGAGACCACTGCCATAGACACTGTTTGGCAACAACATTCTTTCTAGATATTTATTTCTTGCGGTTAAAACTGCCTTGCAACGGTTTAATCATAATCATGTTGAGCGTTATCGTTTTCATCAATGATTTAATATTAACTTTCCGGCGAGAAAAAAGCTTGAGTCAAGTAATCACAATCCGACCTGTGCACAGTCTAAAAGTGTTACAACTTTCATCTGATGTTAATTGCCGCCCTATCCTACTGTAAACGTGAAACCATTCCCTGCAACGGGTAGTCTCAGCAGCAAAATCTAACGTAAGTAGGAAGATGGTTTTCATTTTGGAAGTGCTGAGGACACTGACACTGCCATTACTTACAGATAACTTGCAATATATTTCATCGATAAAACGCATGTAGCTAAAATGAAAAAATTGACTTTTTTCCCAGTCAGTTGGATTTTGTTATTTAAACACTCATAGATTTTAAAAATACAACCGTTTACGCTTGAATGACCAGAATCAGCAGTTCCCAAACTTTTTTGAGAGTTACCCAAATCTGAGTTTGGTGAACACGCCTGAAACACCAACCCAAGCCTCAAACAGCTAATGAAAAAAAGATTGTATCGGTGATCTTTGGCAGTAGTCTAAGTTACTAATTTCGTTTTTCATGTCAGTATTCCACTCTTTTCTCAAGTACCTATAAGCTACAGACAAAGACAAACAGTGGTAACGTTGAAAATACACAACTCCGGTTTGGATCGCCGCGGCACGGCCCATTTTTTTACCCTTCGTCGCCCCTGTTTGAGTTTCGACCGATACTGGGCTAGATCAACTATTCCACTGTTGTTTTAAGTTGCGGAAACCTGCAGAGCCGTTGTGAGAATAGATTGTGGCTTCCTTTTCACAAACACAATTTTTGCACACTTTGTGTAGACTGCGTGGGTCAAACATATGCAAGTTTGTTGAGAGGACATTTGTAACTTTTGAAATGCATTTCATAGTGTTTAGTGACATGAAATCCAAACATTTTTCAAACGCGTCGAGGTATTCTAGCCTTTACATTATCAGCTCTATACGTCAACCAGCCGCTCAAAAATTGGATAAGATCCACGTCTTATATGCGCGCAAGTTTTGTACTCGGCTTCGATTGAACCTGTGTTGGTGTACGTCAGAAACGTTTAAATATAAAAACGCAACCATAATGGCGACCACACTGACGACAATGACAACTGCAATATTGGCTGCAAAAGGCATACATAAAACATCGAGATTTTCACAAGCGCTCTTGCATGAAGGTTTTACGAGCAAACGGTGGCTTTCATTCAAAACAGAAACTTGGAACTTTATTAAATGCAAACTGTTAACGTTTTTCAATTCAACGAAAATGGACTATGTATTTGCCGGCTTAAATCTGAACATATTATTTAAAAAAGCGCGAGAAAAATGCAACTTTCGTGGACGATGCTTCGAAAACAAGGGACATTAAATAATCAAATATTGAGACTTGGCTGTGGTTTGCCCCCCCTATCAAAATTCCTGGCTACGTGCCTGTCTGCGGCGCTGCTATGCTACTTTATGTGCAACTGGTGCCGAAACCTCGCTGCTGTTAACTGCATATTGCATTGAATAGTCCTCACCCTATCCACGCTGCAGATGGGCATTACACTCGTAATAGTAGTTGCATAACATTGTTGTGGTTACAACACAATCACAAAATGTCCATATTAAGCTACCACAAAAATGGATTAGTCAGTATCAGTAGTCACCAATCCGTTGGCAGATGGGTTAATTTTTAAAAAAATTGCTTTGTAGTAAGAATATTTTGACGAAACTAGTTGGCTATCAACAGCGTACATGTCTCTGTGTCAAGATGGAATTCGTGGTTGGAACCATTTCGCTTTCATGTGAATTGTATCCACTTTCGTAGAACTGTTTTCGTTCATGTGGGGCCAGCACAATTGTGTACGGATAATGGCGTTTCGTTTGCATGTGCAGTGCTGCGGAAGTTGCGTGGTTAGCACAGAATATTCGACATAGCAGTAACACGTGTGTGCTTGCGTCTACAGTGGCGTTTAGATGTCTCTAGTGAATAATAACGCTAGTTCACATCAGGGCTGCGGAGTTCTTGTAAAAATGAAATGGCTCCGACTTCGGAGCTCTCTATTTTCGTAAGCATGGCTCCGGCTCCAGCTCCGGAGCTGTGTCTTTTTTATAACATGGCTCCGGCTCCGGTTGTGCTTTGTTAATACAATTCAACAATTTCGGTATTCCTAGTGTCCTTCTTGTAGCAAGTGAACGTGTTATTCCAACATATTTTGAACTAACCTTAAACACTGCTACCACCACCAGGCCTGCTTAGTCGAAGTCGGAAGGAGTTTGCTCTTGAGTAATAGGAGTCGGTAAAAATCTTTCAAAAAATCTGACTTCGGGCTAATCTTCTGCTCGCCGATTGTGACAAGTGTTGCCACTGTGTTATGAAGAAAACCCTAGAATTTACCTTGAAAAAAAACAGAAAATGATAAAAAAAACAGACATACAAAATGTTTAAAAAAACGTCAAAATTAAACTTGAAATGTACGCTACCGGCACTTGCACATAAAAAATTAAAGTATTATGCATTATTTGCATTACGTTTTTAACAAATTCAAGTCTACTGACATCGCAATTTACAAGTAGGCTAGCTGCAAACCAAAGGGATGAAGTAACATAAAAGGAGCTAGTTGGATCTTTTCTAATAAAACATTTAATATTTTCTTTTACTTTCACCAAAATGCACAAATTCAAACAAGTACTACATGACACATTCAACGTCTTACAGTTTTCTTTTCACTCTAACCATTGCATTCATTGCAATATTTGACTACTAATTTAATATTCAAAATTTTTCATTCATATTACAGTCAGTGCGCCTGTAAAACAATGAAGAAATTCTCAACCACAGCATCTTCAAAACCATAAAAAGCATTGCAAATTCATGAACAATCAGCCCTTGACATATCAGCGATAGATTAGAGTGCTGACCTATGCCCAGTTAGTACATCTGTAAACCATATTTCAAACTATTTGGTTAAGCCTAGCCCTACTACTCACATCTGCACTGGCTACTGACTGCGCACATATTACACCTGTGAAACTACTGTATTTGAATGGAAATACAGTAATATGACATAGATTTAGAAAAATTTCACCAGAGTCAAAAAACCCCAGATTTTCCATAAAAACCCCAGAACCCCAGATAAAACAGAAAAAAAACAAATCTAGTGAAAAAAAACTAGTAGTGGCAACACTGATCACAAGGGGTCAAAAAGTTTTGACTTACCATCTTGTGTAAGTATTTCAAAAGAAAAACCACATACAACAAAGGAGTCACTCGAACCAAGGATTGTCTAGTCCAGGGGTGGGCAAACTACGACCCGCGGGCCGCATGCGGCCGGCCGGCACTTGCAGAAACTTCTACGCTTGTAGAATTGTATGAAACATTTACTATTTTCATAAGAATCAGAATTTTACGAAACTAGTTTATGTTTCACTTCTAACTATAACTGTATAAATAGGATTAAACGCACCGAATGTGAATGGTAATGGTTTATTGTTTCATATGACTCAGCCAATAAGCAGAAGCACCATAAAAGCCATCGCATGTAGTAAACCAACCATCAGGGAAAATTAGAGCAAATGAAAACACAATCAATGGCACAATAGCTGATCAGTGTAAACAAAGACGAGCGCTGTGTCATATAGGATTGGCAAAAGACCGTGGCGGTCATCTAGTCAACCAACCCCGTTTATCACTTTTTGACAAGTGTTGAGAAACAACAGTTGGAGATCGAATAGGCATAATGAGAAGAAAAACAAAACACGAATGAACGCAGAATATGGCGAAGAAAATGTACAGTTGAAAGCGCATGCCTATGTACATAGATGAGTGGATCGAATTCAAGTGAAGGAATCTCAATTTGGCGTGGTTAGAGCATTTTTAGCAAGACAAAGAAATTAAAAAATAGTAATAAAAAAAGTAAAAAGGTTACAAAAATTAATTAATGAGGTACAAAACAAAACAAAGCAAAACAGAATAAAACAAAAAGTGTACTTCATGCCGGAATGTATAGAATATGCACACAGAAAATACGAAAAAGGAAAAACACACAAAATATAAAATGCAAAAATTGTTTGTAATATGAATATGTGGTTACTTACACACTGAAAAATTTTTCCTAATTTGTAATTAGAGTGTGCGACCCTCGACTGCAACATTTTTTTAATGTGGCCCTCCGTCCAAAAAGTTTGCCCACCCCTGGTCTAGTCACTTCCCACTCGACCATGTTGACAGTAGTGAGATTTTCTCCAACTCAGTTTTATATCTGGCAGAAAACTGGACGCGGGATACGGTACTTTTTGGGTGCCCTGTAAAAAGCGGAGCTCCGTAAACAGCGGAGCTTGGTTGCGGAGGCTTGATGACCTAACCGGAGTCGCTAAAACCGATATTTTGCGTTGAGCAAGGAGAACCAAACGGTAGTAAAAATAATTTTACTGCAAAAGGTGATATTACACTACGGTAAAAGAAGTCTGTTCTAAAGTTTGTTAATTTTTGGTGATCTGAGTTTCACAACGGTTCCGGGACAAAAAAATAGGTTTCAACAGTTGTGAATGTATATAATTTTTAAACAGCAACAATCCATGCATTAGATATTTGGGGGAAGCGCAAATTAATTTGCAAAAACAAAATATTTTTCCCTTGCTTTTTTTCCGTTTCTCCCTTTTGCAACACAACCTTTTTCCACTCTGATTACGTCATTAAACCTCCGCAACCAAGCTCAGCTATTTACGGAGCTCCACCTTTTAAAGGGTACCTAGTTTTTGTCCTTCGAAACAGAAAACTGGAAATGCTGTTTGTTGAGACTCTACCTAAACATCCCATGTGTGGTGAATGTATGATAATGTATGATTACCTTGTCCTTGCCACGTAGTGGCGCCTGCAATCTTGCAATCCTTAATTGTGCCCCTGTGTTCGCCCTGCGGCTGTTGCGTTGTGCTTGCGATCTCGTAATGCAATACTGCAAAGTGTTCTTTTAGTGCAGTTTGCCCGCCCTAGGAAGCATTTGATCAGTTACACTGTTGTGTTTGTTTCAGAGTTTCATTGCTCGCTTGTTCAGCTCCATGAATGAGCGGTGTCCTTAGTGAATTAAAGCCTGGCTTTCTGCAGATAGTGTTTAGTAGAATTCGCAGGCGAGTGCACGACGCCATGTGAGCTAAATTTTATTGCCCAACAGATTTTTAACGTATCACTATGAACAAGAAATTGTCCAAATCTTTACACACATGAAATTCACCAACATAACCTCCCTTACATCCAAGTTGTATTAACATGCTAAGATTTCCTGTGAATTAATATTGCACATTTGAAGGTTATGTTATAACATGCTTGAAAAAAACAATCTGCAACAATAATAATCAATAATAATAATAATGATATTTTATTGCGGACTCATGGTCCATATCACAGACACAAGAGCACAAAAAGTGGTTAGCTGTACATCAGCGCACATTACAGAAACCGTGTTTGCACAAGACCAACATTGGGAGGAGCAAAGCACTTCATCCTCACCACAGCTTTATCGTAATTTACAAGAGCACAGAAAATGGATAACCATAAGTTGGGCGTTACACAACCGGTGTTAGTACGTGTTCAACCTTAAGAGGAGCAGAACACTTTCCCAGCACTTCTTAGTTTTTTTTAATGCATGGTGTGTGCACAGTGTCCACATAATTTTACTACACAAAAGCAAAATTGATGAGACGTAAATACCGAAACAACTCACGAGCAACTACTGCATTCGGTCTCCACCATACAGGAGCGTTGAATAATTGAGGAAAAATGAAGATTTGTAAAAAGCAACAGACATTTGAAGCGATCGAATAAAAAGTTGGATAAAGATGTGCATCGTATAAAAAATCGATACAAGTTGTTTCTTAGCAAGGCATCAAAGGTCCTGACACAATGGCTAACCTGGTGTGGGCGAACACTAACATTTCTGGCTTTGTAATGCATAGTTCGATAGGCATTGTTATATGCAACACGTAAGCGCTTCATACTGGTCTGCGTGTATTTGCTCCACAATTGGCCAGCATACATTGGCATGCAATAGGCAGGAAATAAAATGTTTCTTACTGCAGGAGAGCACTGATCAAAAGTGCCTCTGAGTTTGTTTGCTGCACAGAATAGTGGTTTCATTTGTCTCTGCATGCCATCATCACCCTTCAATGATGCATTTATACACACACCAAGATATTTCACTTGGTCAAAAAATTGTACACGTGCACCATTTAGAAAAACATTTGATGGAGCAGGTTGTTTATACTTTTTTGGGCAAAAAAGAGCACCAATTGTTTTGTTGCAATTAAAAGTTATTTCGTGTTCAGCAGCATAGTCACCACAAATATTCAGCAGACATTGCAGCCCACTAATACTGAGGCTGAATACACATATATCATCAGCAAACATTGGATGATTCACAACCTTATTTCCCACAGTCCAACCCATCCTGGCTGATCCCAGCTGGATTGAGAGTTCATCCAGGTAAACAGAAAATAAGTATGGGCTCAGAACTCCCCCTTGCCTTACCCATTGGTTACAGTAAAGGGGTACGTGTAGTTGGTACCCCATTTTACTTTCATGGTCTGTTGCCTGTACCAACTCAACAATGATCTTACTATGCACAGTGGTACATTGCGCTTAATTAATGTAGCAAACAGCAGGTTGTGATTAGTTCTGTCA
>Ga0210059_1011205_pt1 | contig 13743 bp, 7 predicted proteins | sample Ectturendosymbi2_FD_188042 | JGI IMG/M metagenome (GOLD analysis project Ga0210059, IMG submission 188042) | Ecteinascidia turbinata endosymbiont from Florida, USA - Sample 2 (SPAdes) (version 2) | ecosystem: Host-associated > Tunicates > Ascidians > Unclassified | place: Key West, Florida...
GATGGAAGTGCTAGCCAATCTCAGTGATATCAGCTTTTACCAATGTTTTAAGCTCTTCAAGTAATTGATTAGGTTTTGTCTTTTCTGTTTTTGAATCTTCCAGTACTTGTTCTTTCTCCTTGTCTGCCTGCAGTTTTCTTGTTTCATTCTTCAGTTGTTTGAGATCATCATAGAAGCTATTAATATCGATGTCATGATTATCTAGGAGCAGGAACTCTGTGCTGTCTGTCATCAGTGTCACATTGATCTGTTGGTCATCCATTATGTGGAATAGTGGTCATATGTGATCCGTATGTGCTCTCTTTTTGCCTTTGTAGATTTTCAGCCTTGGGACCTCACTGTCCAGCTTTCTATTTAGCTTTTCTTTTGCTTAAAAAAGTCACTTCTTATAATATTCAAAGATCGGCTGGTCAGTGTCATCCTGACAATGTTTAATTGCATTTGACATAATGATGTTTTACAAAAACAAAATTTCATTTTAAAAAAAAGAAATTTTCATTTCATTTTTCTTCATAAAACAAAAAAAATGAAAAAATTTTTAAAAAAAGTAATGACAATGTTTAATTTCATTTGACTCGACATTGACTCGAGTTGGCAAACTAGCGACTCGAAATGACTCGACAGATTTTTTGACTCGACTCTGACTCGACTCGACCATGTCATGACTCGACTCTGACTCGACTGGAAAAAAATTCGGATGACTCTGACCCGACTCTGACTCGAAGGTCTTGTGACTCGACTCGACTCATGACTCGACAAATATGACTCGTCCACATCACTGCCACATATGAAATGCGGAAATGTGGATCATGTCTGATATGAAAAACTACAAATTTTGAATTTTGAAAGAAATCTCTTCATTGATAGTTGAACTATAAAATGAGATGTGAGAAAATGGATTAGGTTGTTTGTAGCTTTTCAAGATATTAGGTTTCGCAATATCTAAAAGTCCATCAGGCGTTTCACAACTATTAGAGCAAAAATTGACAAAAGATCATGCCTGATAATAACTATCGAGGTTTGCATTTTAGCAACGTAGACTGCCTCACCAGATTGAATAAAAGTCTTAAAGAACATAGTGATGATAGAAATAAAATCACTATGTTCTTAGATCTGGGAAAGGTGCCCTTATCAAACGATTGACAAAGAAAGTACCCTAGATATGGGGAAGGTCGACTAAGCAAATATTTCCGTTTTATAAGCTCTGTAAAAAGAACATAGCAAAACGATACAACTATTGTGGCTGATGAGCAAACGGAATGTCTTACAACACTTAGATAGTGTTGAGAAAACTTGACAAATACTGAACATCACCTTCGGTTCAGAAAATTTGTGTAAGGAACCTCATTTTGTTAAGTAAATACTACATGTTGTGAGTTGTCTTGAACATAAGGGGTAACACGTTTTGATGACATTCCCCCAGGTTTTAAAGGAAGGTTCTCAAAAGACTACTCTACCACTTTTCAGGTTTGACGTGTTCTTGCTTCCTTCCATCTTTATAAATGTGCAATCAGTATTATGTAGCACACGACATTACCATCATAATTGACTGGAATCATTATGTACTGGACACTAATAAACTCTCTGATAATATCAGATATTGATTCAGGCCAAAAGGATCGTAATTTTATGTAGACATTATTGCTTTACCTTTTTATGACACCTACGAGAGAAAATACTACCAATATCATTATATTTAGTTTGAATTTTGAAAATTTCTCCGGAAACTTTGTTTTGTATACAAGACACCAATCGTATAAAAACTCCCATTTCACCAGATACTATCTTGCATCAAATAAGCTATGAAACTCCTTCATAAAAGAAGGTTTTTACGAAGACGCTTGTAATCTCTTCAAAATCTTTTAATCAATATCTTTTATTTTATATATTAATGCGAGTTCAAACAACAACAACAACATCTTTGATTCCATTTTGAAGACCGCCCTCCAGAAAAGGGATCATCCACACCATAGAGCTATCAATGAAGAACGGTCGAATTCTCTATTCCCTTCATTCATATTATTCAATTCTTATGAAAAGACACCCACGTCTTCAGTCAAACAGAGCGGAGAGGAATGTTAAGTTCGTTTTGGCTCCTCAACATTAAACGTCTTATGACCCTGAAACAACAACGAAAGAAGACTTCGATTATCTTAAATAACAAAAGAAATCAAGTTGGAAGTACTGACGAGTTCACGAGGAGCCGACCAAAGTTGGACATTAAACAACGGACAAAGACATTAACTCTTTTAGAACACTATCATGTGCATTTATTTGATGTACTGTAAAATTGCACTCTGTACATTTATTGTAAGTTACATTTATGAGGAGAGTAACCTGTAATAATATTTACAATAGGATCCCATACGGCAGTAGTAATAAAAATCCTAATAACAACAACGTTAGTTTTTAGTGTAAAAATTGATTTTGAAAATGATGTAATCACGTGAGGTAGGTGTGGTCATCAGGTTGACCAATCACTGGGCAGTATGCTGTCACGTGATCGACGTATCATACGTTGTGTTTTCCTCTCGACCTGAAACTCACTAGCGAGTTAGTTGATCTCGTGGGCTTACCAGTCTCAACACCTAAACCAGTAGTGGGCTTACCAAGCTGGAACAAACCAAATTGAAGGATGGATAGTTGGCGAAGTTGTGGGGTCTGGTGAATTTGTGAACCAGAATACACTTGTAGCTGGCTACTATCCTAGAAATGCTAGACTAACGGAATTACCGAAGGTATAGCCAAATTTCTTTAAGCAGGTTGTAGTGCAACTGCTTAATAACATGGGTTACTCTCTCTCCTTATAATATAACAGAATGACGCATTAACCCCTGATTACTCGTATTAAAGCTTGTATATGTTAAAGTATATCATGAACCCCTGTTGTGATAGATAATCGCAGTGCTTAAAGTTATACTAATAAAATCATGAGCGGATACACTTTTGTTGTGATAAACTGAGCGTGTCGAGCTAGACCGGCGGGTCCAGGTTTCGTAATTGTTAACTTGGGCGTGCCATGGACTTTCCTATGGACCAGTGCTCTCGCGGATTTTTCCTAAATGTGTACTGGTTCGCTTCTTTTAGATGTGGACTGCCACACGTAACTGTTATGGCTATGCTATCAGGTTGATGCCTCTTCAGTGACAAACTGACCGCTTTATTCGAACCGCGTCATGCGGGGGCGGCTCTCTAGCCAGTTCCAATATAAATTTGTTTAGAGCCAACTATTTTTGTTTTTTTCGCCTCAACCTGTTAGGCCAAAGGAAGCTTCCCATAGTGTTTCCACTATCAGGGATGTCATGCCTTTCACCGTTGAGCTCACAGTGCGTTTCTCCATACGCACTCAATGTAAGCACTGCTCGAAAGGCGCTTACAGTTACACTCTTAAGGTTTCCTTGTATTTATACGTGATGTTTTTGTAAAACTTCTGAAGTATTAGTCTTGAGAATATTATGTTCGGAAGCAAAAGCATGTCTTCTGTCAAAACCAGCAAAAACGAAAAAAAAGTTTTTTTGGCATCCATCACAAATTGGACGAGCAATGTCTTTGTAAGGGGTAAATATGCAAATAACATGAAAAGTATTGGTTTTAGGTAAATTCAAACTGCATACTTAAAAAGTCCAACTTAGAAAACATAACGACAGACATCAATTTCATTAGGATTGCACCAGCAGATCTAGAGTTACACTCTTTTTTGTGTTGCTCATTAAAGCGAATGCCATCTAGTGGTAAAAATACAATAACAGTGATACATCATAAAGGGCTCAATCAATTTTCCTAAAATTGGTGTCAATTTTCTTGTAATTTCAATAACAAAACATTCATACAAGAATAAAATGAATAGGAGAACACGTGGTTCCACCCGTAGTCTTAATTATAATATAATGAAATGAGCCTTACTTCTTCAATATAGCTGTGGTTATACGATGTTTTCTGCCCTTACGCTACTTGCTTTTGCTTCTGTGCGAAATGTTGTGTTTTAATGCATCGTACTTCTTTGCCTCGCACTCGTATCCACTATTGTTGCTCACATCCTTCACATACATGCATGTTTCACCTGCACATCTGCACACACCTAACTCTTCACCCATTGCTTGACCAAGTACCAACCACCATCTTCTGTGTGTGTTACGTCGATGTAAGTTGTGCATTTGATTCAACATTTGTGTTTTCGTTACTGTCCAGAGTGGAAAACGTGGCAGTTGTCTACGAGTTATCGTGCATGGCATGATTTTTTGGGCGTGACACGCATGACACAAATTTGGAGCGTGTTATTCACGAGCAGAGGTGGGCAGTAGCGAGCTACTAAAATAGCGAGCTACTGTAGCGACCTAATTTTTCAGGAGCGATAGCGGTAGCACCGCTATTTTTGGAAAAGAATAACGCATGTGGTAGCGAGCTATCGCAGTTCACTGTTACCACTATTCGCTACTTTGGCGTGAGTGGTGGCCAATGGAGAAACTTCGCTTGAGCTTTTCCGTCCGTACACATTGGTAGAAACTGCTCTTCTCACTGTTTTGTGTTGACTTTGGATGATTTTTTGCGGTAATCTAGCAGCATTAGGAAAGATTTAGCTCTGGTTCCTTTTGACCTGAACGATCTGTTCCATTTTAGTTCGAAAAAATCAACATCATCAACAATCTTAAAGCAGTTCGGGCTTGGAAACATAGGCTACTGCTGCTAGTAAAGCTGCGTGAAAGTGAGTTGAATGCCTGGAATAAATTCTGCACTGAATTCAGCCAGTACTTCACTGCATGTGTAGCTCCTGTTTTTTGTTGTTACGTAAATGTCAACATGACATTTTTTAGTTTGGTTCGACTTCAGTGTATTTGGCTGTGTGCATAACCCATTGCAAGTTTTTGTTAAAGTTACAGAACAAGACAGGGCTTTGACGCTCGGAACAAAACTAGCACGTGATAATATTATCCCCACATTCCAGTTATTCAATTAAAGCAAAAAAAGATTGTGGCAATGACCAATTTTTCAGTTTGTGAACGCCAACCAATTGAGAGCTAACATCGTGAATACGTTGGCGTGATATGACATTGCAGTTCTGAGTAGACTGAACCAAGTTCTTCAACACACACCTTCAAATTTATCGGGAATGCAATTAAACAATTTTGATTCTTATTGTGAAACTTTTTCGTGTAACATGAACTTCCTCGTATATCAAAGTTATGCAAATTATTTCCAATCTTGCAAATGTTCTGGTAGCATAACAGAAAATCGACGTTGGTAAAAGCAAGTCAAACGTTTACGTAAAATCCGGCTTACAAGTTTTGCAAACATTTGTCCAACATGTCCGATTGGGCAAAACAGCATTTGCAAGACTGACCAGAATTATTTTGACAGATTTGAAAATAAGTACGAGGTTTCAACATTTTAATCCTGGAGTATAAAGCAACACGCAAATCCAATCACCAATGTGCTTTGGTCACTTGCTCCTTTTTGGTGTTTAGGAATATGATGAAAGCCGTGACGGCAGCTCTTACGAAAAAAAGCCGTCTCAAATGCTAAGGGTCGTTCACTCAGAAGGGCGTTGCTAGGTATTGCTGCTGAAACAAAGTTTTCCTTGCAACTATCCGGGCATTAGGTGGTGCAGTAGAAAATCAATGAGTCAGGACCGGAAATATTAGGGCAAAAACAAAGATGCTATATTCGCTCATTTACAACAAAACCACAGGAGTGCTGAGTGTTGCAGATAGCATTTGCTTATGCGTAATTCAATTTTCATTCGTTTGTCGTGCTTTCACATAGTTTTCAAGAACTTATTGAAAACCTGTCGCGTTTGACAATGTAATTTTACGGAAATATTTCTGACGAGTTTTCGAAAAATAATGTGCTATTTTCGTATCAGGGCAAAAATTGTTTTGAAATAATCTCTCACGGCGTTTTCTAAACTTCTTGCGGAAATTTCTTATCCTCGGGTAGAAACAACGTAGTAAATATCATTCCAGCGTGTAGTTGATATGTTGATATTCTAAGGCTTGCAGAAAATCGATAAACTGCGCGGCTAAGTCTCTCGTATGCCGTTGAGTTTTCTCTTGCATTTTCATGATGGCCTTTTCAACAATTGAATCAAGACAACCCTCTACTTTCCGCAAAGTAAAATAGGGCAAGCTGACAAAAACTCCATATGTCTGTACCCACCCATTCTGTCACATGGCGAAAAGCATCTGTCAATTGAACTGACATAGCGCTTCGTCTAAATCGGTTGGTATTTCTGTCGTTAGACGGTGAATTTGCTCTAAAACCGAAAGAATTTTACACTGATTTCAAAAACACTTTGCATTTCTCAAGCATTTTTGTGCCTGATAGTCATCTTTCACAAGGCACTTCACTTAGGAGACAACATTTGCCGTCGTTTGAAAGCTGTTTCAATTACCATCTCTTGCATGACATACAAAAGCACAAAATCACCGATTGTTTTGCAGAACCATCTTGCAAATGTGCAAAAAAATCAAATGCCTCTCGGCAACGGCATAATGCGGCTCATAACTCGCATTAGCAAATTTTGTTGATGTCTGTATTCTGTGAAAATAGAATGTATCAGAAGCGATTCTGTCCTCAGGAGTCGTTTGTTTTTTGCAAAGTGCTGTCACTTCTGTCGCTGCAACACGTCTCAGAAAAAGACTGCTGTTTGAGATCTGCGTAGTCGTAGCCAGGCCTGTAACCCAGGAGGCGAAACCCCCCTAGAAAATTTTTTGAACCCCTGGAAAAATGTGTTGGATATAGTTTGAAAATGTTGAACATAGTTCAAAAAATTTGGGCCCCTCTCAGAAAATTCTTCGCCCCTCCTGGTGTCCCAAGTTGGTTACGGGCCTGGTTGTAGCCTATTTCATTTCGTTTAAACCAAAACGGAAAAGTTCTTGCAACTTACTTTGGTAAAGAAATGTCACTTTTTTGCTACATCACGCGTTCTTTTTCATATAGGCGTAATGACGTTTCTTTCATATTGCAATTAATCTGGGGAGACGCTATATTTGTAAAAGTGGTTGCAGTAAGGTTTAGTTTGAACTTCGTGGCACGGCTTGTGTTGCGGCAGCTAGCCTTTTAATTGCGAGCCGTGGGGGAGCTACTCCGCAGAAATTTGAGAAACGCGCCCTGACAATCTTTCGCCTAGGACCTGGCCCTTACGAATCTGCGCATCAGCTGGACTGTAGTCTCTTGTTTCCTACAGCAATGGCCAACAGAGTCGTAAGCCCTCAGAAAATTCTTTGTTAGCAAATCCAAGAAACAACGAGCTTCAACGGCGATTGATCGTCAACACGGTTTCTGAAACACAACAAAAACAAACTATAAGCATTCTACCAGCGCATCTAAAACTACCAAGACAAACTTCGTCAGATTAGCTGAACGTGCGACAAGCAATAAACAAACTGACAAACGCGCGGCTCACACGACTGCGGCTATTTGCATAGATCAACTCGCATTGGCACAATGAATTCCTAGATGACTTTTTTTGAGCACAGTAAAGAAAACTCAGATATGCAACTTATGAGACCGTAGCCCATGTGTTATGTCAAATATTTAACCATGACATTTCCGGTTGGTTTGCCAGCAAAAATTGATGATCCTGTTCCCACCAGCCAAGTAGCCTACCATTTCAACAATTCCGTGTCATTGAACGGTTTTGCGTTGAAGGCAGCGACAGGTGCAGCGATCGTGGGGAACTCTAGTAATGATTTAGAACTTTTTATTGACCGTTTTTTTACAGCGTCCACATCGTCATTTTCAACTAAGCTCAAACTGAATTGCGCTTTTCCTTTTTTCCTTGTAACAGTGGGAGAAGGGGTCTCACAAGTTACGAGGTTGCTGTAACTTGTAAAATATCCACCACATTTTCCAGGAGGAGAAAAATTTACCCCATTGGTTACGCGCCTGGTCAAGAAAAATAATTTGTCATCTCATTTTTGTGTGTTTTCGGAACACATCGCGCTACTGTGTTGCAAACAGACTGACTTTGTTTATGCGTGATTGCACCATATTATAACCTGTTTAGGGCAACTCCAAAGCAGATTGTCAAGATCACTTTAACAATTGTTGCCTGCAGTGATGTTTATGAAATATCGTGAAAAGGCACATCCGGTTGATTGAGATATTTCTGCCAACTGTACACAGTTTTTTTGTTTTGTTTTGTTTTTTGCTTAAAAAGTGGTGATATCTCGTTATAGGCTCTAATGCCTTGAATGGATACATTTTCTATATTTTCTTTGAAGTGCGCAGTTACACATTATGTGTTGCTAGATAGAAAACAATGCAGGACAGGGTCACAATCGCAATTTTGATATAACAATTTCGCCAAGTCATGGAATAATCTGTTTATTTTTAGATTGACACTTCCATCAAAATAACGAGCGACGTTCTGATGCACACCCCACTGCAGTGATAGCGTGACTCGAGTCAATGACTCGACTCGATTCACGATTTTTGGTGACTCGAACTCGATTCGAGTCACGTTGAGAAAAATGGTAACTCGACTCGAGTCACGTTTTTCACAGAATGACTCGACTCGAGTCACAATCAATGACTCGAGGCTCGAGCCAGAGTCATTTTTACAAAATCACTGAGTTCCTGATGGACCACCTAGTTCGTTTGCACACAAAGAAATGAGTATTTTTTGCTTCAGTGATGATTAACATTAGCACAAATTTTATCCTTTTGCCTGCCTAGTTGTAGGCTACTATGCTACATTTCAAGGATCAAGTGTCCCAACTTGCACCTAGGTAGACCTGAGACTTTGCTTTCACTGAGAGCTTATCAGGGCACAGTATATTGACATCTTATTGCGGTTTAATGTAGTATTTGCATACCGTGATCATGGTATTGCGCGTCATAGTGTGACTTTGAGCCTTTTCTACAAGTGATTCAAGTTTTTGAGAATCAAATCCAATCCAAAAACTATATTGGAAAACATAATGCAAATACGAAAACCTAATCTTGTTTCAAAACCAATAATTCTGCCAATTTCATTAGCCTAAGCCCATGTGGCGACGTGATGCGTCACATACAACGTTGAATTCGTGGCAGCAATAGGAGAGTGAACCAAGTCAAATGTGTAATCTCAATTGCTATTATGCTGAGGATCGTCGGTTCGACTCTTTGTTTGGTTGGCTCAGGGTGACGCAGCAGCATGCATAGCATTGCTATGTTACAGATAACTGAATACAAAGTAAGTTTGAAACAGAGCTAATAACCATAATTTCTAGCAAACCTAAGTCAGGAGCTTAATTCCGATTAAATTGATTTAATTCTTGCATTGACAGTTTATTGATTTGCCAGTAAGACACCCACAGTGCACAAGAACCAGATTCACCGTCCTGGTGTTGTGCAGTGATGTGTTTGCAGTTAACTCATGTTCGCTGCTTAGCCATCTGCAGAGGCAAATTATAAAACTTGCGAGCAGATTGTTTTACTGTTGAACTTTACTGCGTAACACTAATATGGCAACGAATCTTCACGTGTTCACTTCAAGTTACGGTAGTAGTCGTTTTGCCGCATGAGAGTGCTGAACGCAGGTAATGCAGGGAGACAGTGAGTTCTGATAGCCAGCGGATAGTCACGTAGTTTTATAGCCTTCTGTGTACTGTAAAAGGAAGCATGATAAGTTTGAAAAATCCATTGTTAATGTGATACTGAACGCTTGTCGGGTTTATGTGGATGAGCGTTCACCGTGAAAAAGTCAGTAAAGACAAGCAAGGATTATCGAAAGTGTGTTTGATTGCCTTGGACGAGATCTTAGACGTTTGCAACTCTTATTTCTAAGTGATGCTGGTAAGTCTTGCTAGGTAAAATAAAGACATAATTGTGGTTTTGTTAAAGACCATGGAAATTTGCTTCTTTGTAAAGAAATAGGCTACCCTGCTTGAAAAATCTGTATATAGTCTATTTTTGCAACTTATCTTTAACGTAATATGCCATGCTATTGCTGCCAACGATGTGCATTTTTTGTGACTATTGCCGTAAAATTGAGCGATTTCTTTTTGCGTAGAAAGACTAAAGCGCTTTGTGAGCGTCCGTTTTGCATTGCGTTGCACACAACATAGCAAATGCTTAACACAGTATTTATGTAAACAAAAACATCGATTTGTTTTTACGAATGCTTATAAAAGGATTTTGTACAGCGTCAACACCATGCATAAATCAGACAGGACCCTCTAATGACCGTGCCGGCCTATACATAGGCCGGTGCTCTTTTCGCCATAACTCGCAACCTGCTGCAGCCAGAGAGATATTCAAAACCTCTACGGATTCAGCACGTCTTGTAGTTACGACTGAAAAAAAAATTCAGATTTGGATTTGGGGTTCTCTTGGGGGGACGTCACAAGTGGGGGTGTTTTAGCGTTTTTATGGCCTACTTTACTCGGCCCTGAACGCCATTCCAATGGGCCAATTTTTTTGACCCAAGTATTTTGTGGAAACTAGACTGCATCCGAGTCTTTAGAGCCCTTCATTTGCTTTCTAGCATATCAGGGTCCAAAATTATGCCCCAAAAAACAAAAAATGGTCAAAATTTCTACCCCTACAAACTCGAACCTGGGGTGAATGACACCCAGTTTGGATATAGCCATAACTCGTCACCAGAATAGGCTAGAGAGCTGTTCAAGCCCTCTAAAGACTCGTGGAGACTTGTAGTTTAGACGGCAAAAATAAATTTTAGCTTGAGATCTCGGGTTTTTTGTTGATGTTTATATAATGAGAGGATGCTTATGCATATTTGTTTACATTTGGATAATGACGTCATATCCTGGGAGTCGAACAATCCATCAGAATTTATGGATCAAAGTTTTTTGGATTCTAGGCTACAATACGAGTCTTTAGAGGGTTTGATTGACTTTCTAGCATTTCTGGTTCTAATGTTGTGGAAAATTAAGCAGAAATTAATTAGGGAAATCCCCTGAAATTACTCAGCATATTCCCCAATGATTTGGGGTCTTCTGGCCCTAACTTGGGCACTAGAAACGTCAGGAAGTCCATCTAGGGCTCTAAACCTTCATATTCCAGCCTAGAATACAGCCAAATTTTGAGGGAAAATTTCGGCCCATTTTCGTGTTGATGATGTCATTAGAGAATAACCAAAAAACGCAAAACCTACCTTTTTTCTGACGACGCCCACCGAAAACCCCAAACCCAAATCTCAAACGTTTTTTTCAGAGCAAACTACATGACTTCACCAGTCTTTCGAGGGTTCGAATATCTCGCTATCATGGTCTAGCGGCGAAGTATCGCTAGACGAAAATCCGCCAGTGGGAAACTCAATGCATTTTCTGCAATTTTCTGATTTTGGGCTAAAATGGAGTTTGTGTGCCAAAACTTTAGTTCCAGACGTGCTAGAAGGTCAATCAAGGCCTCTACAGACGCGGCGGATCGTCTAGTTTCAAACAAACGTTTGAGACAAAAAAAGGTTCACTGGATTGGCGCCCACGGTCCGTCAAAGTTGGGCAAAATTCAAAAACATGTCCCCTTTGTGACGTACCAAGAGAAAATCCCTCATTCAAATCAAATAATTTTTTTTAATCGAAACTAGAAGATTTGCCGAATCTGTATTGGGTTTGAACAGCTCTTTAGCTATAGAGGCTGGCGAGTTATTGCCAAAATGTGCCGTCTTATATATAGTTCGGTGCGGTCGTTAAAGTGTTGTGTATTGTATTTTTGGGGCCCCAACGTCCAGGCTCAGTGGGGGTCCCCAACCACCTAGCGCTGGCCATGCATCAGTGCCACTGCGCTGCCCTGCGCCTAACTGCGTACGTATCGTGACCTGACACTAACAACTTACATCAGCAGAGTAAAGCCACAATCCATTGTGCTTTCTGGACCCCCTCGCCAGCAGGGTCACTGAAAACCACAATAAAGCCACAATCTTTAAGCGTTACTCAGCAAATAAAAAGCCACAATCTTTAAGCGTTACTCAGCAAATAAAAAGCCACAATCGACCAAAAGCCTCAATTTGGCCACACTTAAATAGGCCATGTAAACAAACAGGCTAAGTGTGACTTTGAGTCTTTTCAAGATACGCAGTAAGGTGATACAAGTTTTCCAGATTCAAATCCATTCCAAAAACAATATTGGAAAATATAATGCAAATACGATAACCTTATCTTATTTTAAATCCAAATTCATGCCAATTTTATTAGCCTAAGCCCATGTAGCTACGTGACTGCGCCACATATGACGTTGAATTCGTAGCAGCAATAGAAGAGTGAACCAAGTCAAATGTGTCATCTCAATTGCTATTATGCCAGGGGTCTCAAAGCCAACTTGATCCGTGGGCCACATGAGGACTTACAACCTGCGGGCCGTTTACTAGAAACAGCTTTTGCATCGTTATTTCCTGCGAAAGATATAATTAACTGTAGACAAATCATTACTAGCCGACAAATCATTACTAGCAGTCAAATAATTACTAGCCGTCTAAACTTTATCACTCGCTACTCGAGCACTTTTGAGCCCCGGTGAACGAACTAAATAACGTAATTGTCATTCGTCATTCATTTTCACGCCCGCTTTTCTTCTAGGGAGGGTCGCGGGGCAGCAGCCGTTGGAGGGCTTGGAATACTTCACGGTCAACAGCTATTTCAGATAGTTCTACTGGCTCCGCACAAAGACGAGACCGTGCAAGGTCGGAGATGTAGTCACTCCACCTAGGCCTTGGATGATCTCTGAACCGCTTTTCCATGGGTTTAGCCAGCTGGACTTGCTTCGCCAGTCTTTCGTGGGGCATTCTGGACACATGGCCGAACCAATATATCTGTGCTTTCTCAATTCGGAGGAAACGTGGTTCCACATCCAGGGCTCTGCGAATTTCACAGCTGCGCTCTTCGTCGCGAAGTGTCACACCATAGACGACTTCAAAAATCCCATCTCTGTCGCTTGCCCCTGAGATATTATTATTTCGGTCGTTACCCAAGATTCATGACCATAGGTAAGGATCAGAAAAAAGACCGATTTAATATCTGACAACTTTGCGGTGTTTGAAACCTCCCGTTTTGTGACCACAGAGCGATAAAGCTCACTCACAACTGCCTTAGCTTTAGCAATCCATGCATCAGCCTCCTCGCTCCATCTTACGTCACTCGGAAATGCCCCCCCTATTTACTTGAATTTCTCCACCTGCTGCAGTGCATTCCACTCACTTCTTCCAGGATACACTGTCTTTGGTTTGTACAGAGCAGCTATGTCCAACCCGCGGCCCAGAAGTTTTTTGCGGCCCAGTTTAGTTTTTCGCTGTATCCTATATACTGACAACTTGTCCTTATTTTGATTATCTTTAATTTGATATTTTTGATGCAGGTGGTCGCCTGAGTGCCACTTCATCATGTCTGTTAACATTGCAGTTAAGATTGGAACGCCTTTAGTACGTAAGCTGAGCTAAATTTAGTTAGCTAAGACCAAAGTAAGTCATTCAATGTGCGGCCCTCATTAACATGTCATTCAATGTGCTGCCCTGGTTAAGATAGTGACATACGTTTTGGCTCAGTAAGCGATTTGGGTTGGACATAGCTGGTACAGAGACATGATAACTCGGTATATTTAGCGCTGATTTTCATTCTGGCTCGGTCAAACGCAGCGGAAAACCGATCGAGTGCATGCTGAAGAGCCTGTTGCGGAGATGCTAGCAGTACCAAATCGTTTGAAAAAGTGAACGGTTGATACTGCAGCTCACAAATGTGACACCCTCCTCGACTCGGCTGTGACTGTCTATGCAATTCATGCAGACCAGGGGTGGTGAAACTCTTTAAC
>Ga0210059_1011206_pt1 | contig 13743 bp, 3 predicted proteins | sample Ectturendosymbi2_FD_188042 | JGI IMG/M metagenome (GOLD analysis project Ga0210059, IMG submission 188042) | Ecteinascidia turbinata endosymbiont from Florida, USA - Sample 2 (SPAdes) (version 2) | ecosystem: Host-associated > Tunicates > Ascidians > Unclassified | place: Key West, Florida...
TAGGACTCTTCTTGACATATTATTTCTGATTTGAGGACAAACAGTTGCAGATTATAAAATGTTATCTTTTCACCTTTCAATAAATGTGATCATCATTGTGGTATCATTTAAAATCCTGGATTTGTGCCCAATCGCTATGTTTCAACAATTGTGAAACACCCTGTAAAACACTATAAGGATCTTGGGTCATGAAAAGGGAGGGATTCAATGAAAGCCAAAAAAATTCTTTAACTTTGGTGACATGGTCCATCAGAGAGCAGGCTTGTACGTTACGTGATTCAAATACAAGCAAAACATACAATTTCGGCGGATGTAAGGAACTCCACTGAAGCAAACTTGTAGATTAAATGCAGTAATCTACAGCTCCGAAACAGAACTGAAAGTTGCGAAGAAGTTCAAAATAAGATTATCAAATCCGATCCAAATCCAGTTGATCAGAATTTATAAAATGCAATTCAAATCCATCACAAAGCTGAAAATCCGCAGGATTCAAATCCACTTCCATGTTCCTCTCTGGTGTGCGACGAACACCCTGCGAAACTGAACATGATGTGACATTTTCCAGATCGTGCGATCACTGGAAAATCACAAGAAAGCTAGAAAGGTATTTACATACTTTCCAGCCATGAAGGTGTGCGTCGTTACAGGCACACACCTTATGTATTCTGATGCTTGTATTCGAAGAAACATTCGCGTAGACTGTTTTTGCACTTGTTAGCTGCACTGTTCCAGGGCTAAGTGAATTTTACTCCCCTGTTTGTTTCGATCTAGCAACCCTGGGGTGTGTGCCAATCCAGGCGCGCACATGCAGGACTTGAAAACTCGTAATTGACAAGACTTTCGCGCGGAGCTCTGGTTTTAACATGCAGTCTATTTTTTTCAGTTATGATTGCTTGGTCGTTGCGTTGAGTACAGTGGTGGGATTCGACTGATTCGCAAGAACCTCATTTTCAGAATTTTGTTGATCACGAGAGACAATTGTTTTCTTAAGTCAGATTTTCTCAATTTTTCCCCATGAACACCTGTTACTTATAATTTATTTTGACAAACCTCTCATAGACCTGTTACTAGCTTTTAATAGTGAAAAACAAGTCTAAAATCGGGAAAATAACTAAAATTAATAATTTCCCTATCTGAATTGTACCAGCTGGCAACACAAAGATCAACCTTTGCACTTACACCGGGCCAACCAGCATTGTTTGCCTCTGGAGACTGTGACAATTAGAGAATCTGTTGTTAGTGCATCCTGGAGTAAGAGAACCCGTTCTTTAAAAAATTGAATCCCACCACTGGTTGAGTGTATTTTGCACCTGCATCCTAAGCTGGAGTGGCAGCGTTGATACTTTGAAGTCAATACAGTGATATATTTAAGTTATGCTACAACAAATAAGAAGAGTGCGTGTATTATGTGTAAGTGCGTGCAAGAGTGTGCATTGTGTCACGAAACTTCGCAAAACGTTGGATTGGAAACGTGAATTTAACGTCGCAGTCTGACGTCACAAACAGCGCACAGCCAGTAACAATGACCACCGTACGCCACTGGCAGGCGCGGATTTACCATTAGGCTAAGGCTAAAAAGGCTTAAGCTTAGGGTCCCCGATTTTGGGGAGCCCCAAAATTTTGGGAGTAAGGAAAATTTCCAGCATTATTCTAAGTATTTACATTTGTATATTTGTTTTGGTTCAACTAACGTTTTCTTACTATGCCGCTATCAAAAGATCTCTATAGACAAGAGTGAGCGCAAAGGTTTGAAGTGAATGACGATGATTATTCTCTTTTTATGACGTTGAAATTTGGTTATTGTTACGTATATGCGTGGAACAAGACACTTGAATCCATTTTTCAGAATTCAAATTGCACGAGGCCAGTGAAATAAGGTACTTTCGTTCAGCCCAGGTGTCTCTCTTGTTGCTTTTTATGGGTAAGATACGGGGTGAAGACAAGACTAGCCTGCAATGTAGCCAAGGTTGCAGATATTCAATGGACCAAAATGTTAATTGTTTATAATACCGCGCGTGTTAAGCTGGGATGTTCTTCGACTTCGATTGTTTTGTAGCAATCTTAGGTCATTCCTTCTACAGCTCAATGCATAGGTCATTGCTTCCACACAAATGCTTAAGATTTTAGCAACCTTTGAACTAGACACATATCTTGATGTATTAGTAAAGCCAATTTGTAGCTTGAGCTTTAGCAAAGTGAGCTTCACGTGCAAGTTTTTTCTTTTTATCTGAGTAATCAGGATAATGGTGGATCTACAGTAGGCTTACTTGCATTAATTTGAGAATGTCGAAGCGTGTATATGAGTGTGGTTCTGGAAAGCGAAAGAAAGCAATTGCCAGAGCAGATGCACTACGAACTGCTATTGATAAAACGCAACCAATAACCCTGTTTTTTAGTGTACCAAAAGGGTCTACACCAGAGGTAGCTACGGATCTGGAATGCCGTCTCCGGCAGGATCCTGCGTTTTTCTTTCGGACCTGGAGCCGGAGCAAATAATTTGTGAAAGAACGGACTTGGATCTAGAGTCACTATTCATTTTCAGCAGCAGGAGTCTGTGTGGCTTTAATGTATGGCATTTCTGAATAAAAACAGGCCTAGCTGAATTTCGGTTGCATCGATGGTATTCGGAGTCTGAACAAGAGTCAGATTTGAAAATTTGAAAATTTTTCGGACCCGGATCCGGATTCAAAAATGTTGGAACAGGAGCGGATTTGGAGACTGAAAATGTGACTACAGCCACCCTGCCTTCTAGAAGGACCTCAATTTAAAATAGCCTCGGGCCCCGAAAATGAAAATCGCCTCTGACCACTGGTCATGACTTAGTCAAGTCGAGTGAGAGTCGAGTCACAAGAACTGTCGAGTCACCTCGAGCGATTGGTTTGAAAGCTGAGAAGCTCCAGTTATTGTCGACTCGAAAAATTTTGAGATGACTTTGACTCGACAAATATGACTCGTGCGCATCACTGCCAAACTGCGTGAATAAAAGTAGTTGCCTTCCTCAAAAAACATGTCTGATGCGTTTTTTTCCGAATTAGAAATTACTTTTAAGATTTCCAAAACAGAAACCTGGATGTATTTTTAAGTTTTAAAAAGTCTAAACGTAACAAAGGTGAAATTATTCATGAAAAATCAAACCCGTGAATTTTTGCTTGGAAGGCTTTGTTGGTTTTGTTTTCGTTGCTCTTTACGGACACCACGTGTGTGTTGCAGATGTTGTTATGGCAATGATAACATGAAAATGTGGTTCAGAATCGCATGACATTTATGTTCTGCAGTGATCAACTGAAATTTAAAAAATATAAATTTGAAAGATGTTCTGCGAGTTTTAATGATTAGTAATGCTGGGTAGGGTTTTTGCTGAGAGTTAAATGCGCGAAAATCAGGTCTCCTGAGCACATGGTTGGCAGTCTATGGGCGCTGAAGCCTAATTTTGTCAGGAAGATTACTGACGTACACTCAGACTGTACTGCTGCAGTAGTTTTCTTATCCAGTGACAGCCTACCAAGGGTTTGTGTAGTCGAATCTCGCTTTCAAGCCAAAATTTTGGTTGAAATTTACTAAGGCATTTACTATGTTCGACCTATTAAGTCAAAATTTACCTATTTAAAGCATAAGCAATCTCACATCTGCAAGTACCACTGCGGATTTTCGAGCCTGGCTCGTTGAAGGTTTTGGGAGAGCGATTTATTGTTTCACATGACTAAGGTAATAAGCAGAAAAAATTCAAAAAGTTAGCATGCAAAAAAGTAAACATTTTTCAGTGGATATTAGAATAAATGAAAACACAATGACAAAAACTGATCAATATAAATCAGGGGCAGGCCCAGATGTAAAAGTTAGGGGGGTGATTTCAGTAGTACAGTAATTAGTCTCCGCAAAGACGACACAGTCGTACCTATCAGCAAATTTTTTTAATAGGAAATCTATTTCACGTAGGTCTACTCATCCTCAGTCCTGAACTTTTATTCAACTACTTAGAATCCATAGGGTAGTTTCATAGTGTTTGCCAGCAAATGAAATTCAGGCGGTAGCTATAACTTTTCTTTTTTCAAAAAGAAGCAGCAATTAAGAGAACAACCACAAATATCGTGAAGATATACAGGAGTACATTTACCCACAGACTATAATGGAGTACCACCGTCCATTGCAAGTATGTTCCACCAGGCACACAGAACCACCGAATGAAGTTGAATAGACAGAGGTAAAGACAAATTATAATAATAATATTTTATTGTAGACTCATGGTCCATATCACAGACACAAGATCACAAAAAGTGGTTAGCTATACATCAGCGCACATTACAGAAACGGTGTTTGCACATGACCAAACATTGAGAGGAGCAAAGCGCATAAAAGGTTTAACAGTAAACAGTAAATTAATTCAGTATGTGTTGGGTACATGAAAAACAAAATAAGATTAGTCAGGATAGCTAAAAAGGTGAGCAAAACAATACTGCACAGAGGCTTTACAGAAAGCATAAAAAAACATAGTGAAGACAATAAAGCGCAAGACATGCAGAAGACAATAAAGCTTACAAGAAAAAACGCAAGTATTCGGAATGCAATAGCTATTTATTGAAGGGAGGTAAGTGGTGGGCAGCTACACTGGTTAATGCTTTAAATGGGTAAATTTTGACTTAATAGCTTTAACTGCGACAAAGGTAAGCTGAAACATTATAAGTGATCGATTCACGGAATGGTTTTGATTTAACTGTAAGTTTTCGTGCAAGGTTAGGTAAAGTTTTTATCCCATGTCTGCAGCCCTATGTTTCATCTTGCTTTATTTTTGATGATGCTCATGTAACACACGTGGAGTGAAAACTGTTCAATGCAGTATTACTACGTCAGCTTGGTAAGCAGATGTGCAGTTGCAGAATCGTACTCAACGCATTGCGTTTCTGTGCTAGGGATTGACATTTATTGCGTGGTATAAATTTCGAGTTTCGGTGGTGAGCAGCAAGCATACAGGGGTGCAGTGACATAGCCAGTCCAAAATTGTTTTCGGGGAAAATTGTTTGACTTTAAGCGAGCAACAGTATTTTGTTTGGGACACCGCTTCTCAAAGCACAAAATTACAAGATGGGCTAGAAATTTGGGGGTGGCCATGACCGCCTTGCCCATCCTGGCTGCGCCTATTCAAGACATACCTAGGGGTCAAGTGTATAATTCCCCGGTCACAGAATCACTGCAGGGCAGTGGTGGTTCTAAAGGAGGCCTGGGTGGGCCATGGTCCCCAGATTTTTGACTGGCCCCCTGCTTGGCCCCTCAGTTTTGTGCTTAATTTCACATTCAAGTTCGTTTGATCGACATATACAGCAGATAACTTTCAGCCAGCAAAATTTTAAACGATTTGAAGACTTTCCGGCGGCGGTTCTAACGATATTCACAAGCCTATGTTGGGTTTGGTAGGGTTAATCGTAGCACAGCAATCTTCATTAAAACGGAAAATCACCATGCAGGAGATACATTAAGTTGACGCTGCATTTTTTTCTTTGGTTCCGCAGTGCCCCCCCCCCAGTTTTTTCATTCTAGAATCGCCACTGCTGGAGGGCGCCGAAAAGTACCAACAATGTCAGAAGTACTTTCTTCAACACAGTACATCTGCTCCCGAAAGACCTTAGGCGCCAAACTTGTTTCTTGCCCCTAGCGCCATTTAACCTTTGGTACGCCACTGAAGCAGATGTGGAAGGTACGCTTGATATATTTTGATGAACATTTCATGGCTGACCTTCCAAAGAGTGCTCTGCTCCTCTGGTTGAAACTTTGTGAAGCTTAATTTTATGCCTTAGAGCAATCGAGAGAAATGTTCCAACAATTTTTATATTGTATGTAGTCAAAAGTGTATTGCTCTCTGCTTCGATATATGGCATACTTATAAAACACCCAGTAGCACATTTTAATTGTTGGGTGCAAATTTTTGCTACTTTCGAAACCAAAAATCCGTGTATACTATTTTGTTGAAAACTATGTTAACGTCTAGTATAGTACTTACACTTAATTAATCATTCTCGACATATTTTTTTAGGACATCCATAGGGAAAATTATTCTATTTCTTGCGAGAAGAAAATCAACGGCGTAAATCGTGGAAATATATGACGCTTCTGCAAATGTCTTCAAATTTTGACAATAATTGTCATCTCTTTCACAGAAGTTACTCGTTTGTACGAGTATTTTGAGGGCATGCGGCTTATTTGAGAAGGTTCCAGCTTCACTTGCCCAATTTTCGCTGCTTCCTTTTTTCTCCTTTCAACCATTTAAGGTGGTTGTACGTGGATTAGAATCCTGAATCAAAATATAATGGATATACCTACAATATCTTCTGAAAATGAATTGTTCAACGATTTCGAAGGCGACTATGACTGGCTTTCAACGGATTTTTTGGGAGATGAGTATGAGAAATCTTTACTGCCATCGCTAGCAGACAAAATACAAGTGGGCTTTTTGTCATCGGATCAGGCGACCCAAACGGACAAGTCAGAAATACTAGACATTAAGCAAATGACGGACACTATGCAATTGCTGGTGAGCGAATTAGGCAGACTTAAAAGGGATCTACAATTTGCAAGGCAAGTTTTAAAAGCCACTTTCGAAGAAAAACTGCAGAACAAAGCTTACGATTTGCACGCAAAATTAAATGATCGTCTGCGCGATCTGCAAAAGGTACATGAAGAGAGGGTGACTGTGATACGTCGCAGCTTCAAACAGCAGTTGCAAGACGCTTTGGTAAAAATGGCTGCTCACTACAAAAAATTCTACGAGACCAAGCTGGGCACCAGAATATCGACAAAAGATACACCAGCAACGAAAAAACGATTGAAAAACATGGAAGCTGAACTGGAAAGAAAAAACTCTGTTATACACATGTTGGAAGTTCAAATTGAGAAACTGCGCGCCGATCTTGCTGCAAAGGCAAATTTAGCTGAGACAAAGGTGGACGCTAAAGAAGTGGATGCGTTGCGAGACCAGATCATGCAACTAAATTCGGACATTAATAAGCTAAACGAAAAAGTGGATGACTTGACGATGGCCGTCGATTTCAGAGATGAAAAAATAAAACAGCTTGGATTAGAAATGGCGGAAAAGAACGCAGAAGCTGACACGGAGCGCGACATGTCACGCAAGTTTGCTCGGCAAATTGAAGAACTCAAGAAACAAATTGACGTTGAAAAGCTCAACGCGTCTGAAGAGCTGGACCGGCAAAAACAAGCGATGGAACGTGATATGGCCTCGAAGATGGCAAGCAATGAAGCAGACATGGCCATTGCCGCCCGCGAAAGAGCAAAATTCAAGGAACAGTTGGAAGCAGAAATGCAAGCAAAGTTATTGGAAGAGAGAAAAATGTTTGAAATGAAGCTGGCGCAAGAAAGAGAGGAAGCACGTCAACGTGAACGCTCATCGGAAAATGCGAAAAACCTCGATCGCCTAGTAATCCAGCAGCAACAAGAAATCTTGATTTTAAAGAAACGTTTGGCTTCTTGCCAAAAGCAGTGGGAGCAAAAGTTCGCTGTGCTGAGGGCAAGTTTGCACGCGCTTAAAGATGAGAGTTACGTTCGCCTCCAACTACAAAAACAGGCAGCTTCTCTGAAGTACGCTTCGATAAGCTACGGAACTGAAGCGCCGCCGCCAACATCTCACATGGCGTCGATGTTTGCTGCCGGTGCTGTACAACAACAACCACTGAAGCCTCCCCGTCTCCCTGTTATCAAGCGAGGCAAGAAGGAAGTGGATGCTCAACAAACAAACACTTTACCCAGCGGGGTTGGCACAGACCCCTTCAGTGGAGATGAGGGAGACGGAGAGGTGGAAATTGTGGAAGGTTTTATTCCACTTCCGCCCAAGCCCAACGTCGGTGATTACATGCCCACAATTAACTCGACGTCTTAACTTAATTTCAATAATCGTTATCAGAAAGTCTTCGTGTTGTCGGTGGCTGCCCCGAAAGTCGAAAACCAGCATTGGTAACTTTTCATTTTGAATTGGTGAAGCTGTAAAACTCAATCGCGTAGAATAAGATTTGTTTTCTAAAATATTGATCTGACGGATCGATCTTTTAGAAAAATGATCTGATTTTCTGGTCACGAATTGCGCGCAAACCGATCATGCGCTTGACTTCTGTTTGTTTATCCGGCGCACCTTATACCGCGTGATCCGACGGAGCGTTTTACGTTAAGCCAATCCCTATCCCTTCACGATACAGAAGCCTTCGTTTCAAAATGCGTTGGCTTCATTTCGTAACATCTTTTGGACTTTGATATTGCGTTTTTCTTTTCTTGCGTCCCTCCATTTACCTCCCTGCGTCCGCGTTGCCGTATTTTGTGAGACGACGTTAAAGGCCAGCGCGAAAAATTTGGAGTGCGATGGTGCTGTCGTTTAAAATGCAATGTCGAAAAAGTACTCGCCTAAATCGATACGCGCACACTACATGTTGCAAATTATGCCTCCAGTCACTTTCTAACGTTGGTACAAGGCGGCGACTGAGCTTACCGGTGCAAATGGACAGGATGGGGCCATTCGCCAGGCGGTTACCAATGTCGCAACATTCCAAAAAAATGAACTATAGCGATACATTATGTGTCAGAATGCAGATATACTGCCTATTTCATGCACAGCTTTGTCTTCTTGCTCTCCCAGTGAAAGCTCACGTGACTCTTGGTAATGCTCCGCACACGAGCACCGTCATTTTGACTGTCGTCACGCAATGACATCTGCTGCAAGGTTGGTAGCAGAAGGCTTGAGGGTGTGAAGCAATTTTATATTCTCGAGACGACGGTTCTTGTCATGCGGATGAAAAAAATAAAAAAAGCAAGTGGTGTTCAAATGCTATTCAATTTCTGCGATTCCACTGCCGGGTTAGAGGATATCCGTCCCTTTGGGGGCCAGCACACGTTCAGGGATGAGGAAAATCCGAGTTTGAAATCTTTTTCCGGTTGAATTAACGAGAATTGAATTACAATTAAGAAAAGCCTTTGAACTCAGGGTTCTTTGGTTTACTGTGCATAGCCTTCTCCACAAAGAAGTAATTTAGAATGGTGTAATTGAGTTCCAGCTCCAGCCCGCAGGTCACGGTCCAGTTGAGCAAAATAAGGTAAATGATGTAGCCTACATGCGTCCCAAGCAACGAAATACGCTTTTGTCTGGGGCGCTGTAAATGCGGCGATAACATTAATCAGTATCCGAAAATCATGAGACTAACGAGGTTGCCTTTTGTTATGAAACAAGCGGCAACGATGCTGGTAAAGAATTAAGCCGGATAGCTTTTGACTCGCCTCACAACAAGATACATTTAGAGCAAACTCAACGTATAGTAAAGAGTTTTTTTGACATTTTCATATCAAAACGCGATTTAATGAAAACATAGCAAGACAAGTTTCTCATGCATGGTATCTTTTTCACAGCCGCTTACATCCGGGCAAAACGCCTTACCTCAATGGGTTCAGTGCATGCTTGGGGCAGCTTGCGTTACTAAATCTTTCGAGTTGTGTCTTGAATAGCGACTGAATTACTGCCTGGCCCGTTTCGTTACATGTCTGACATCCAAACCTCATATGTTTCGGATCCGACCCAACTTCACCTTCGCAAAAGCTTTCACAAACCAGCACTTTGCAGATCCCGAAACCGATTGGTTTTTGGCGACAAATGTCATGAGTCATGAGAAATCGTTAAAACGTCGCAATGTTTCCCCGACGCAAAAAACAACATTGCTTTTTCTAAATTCCACGCAAGCGAACTTCAGCCAGGACAAATTCTTTAGAAGATCCGGTACAAAGAGCCATCTATTAAATTTCGTCCGAGCAACGACCGGAGATTTTGAAACTTAACGAAAAGATAAAAGGCGGTCGCCACGGGAACATTTCTGGCAGAAGCATCGAAAATAAGCAAAACTCGTTTTACCTGTCGAGCAAATGAAAGGAGAACTTAGGCACACTGTAACATTACTAAAGCTGCAAGATTCGAGTTTTCAACCGATAAAAAAAACATGCACAACTCATAAACAAAACCCTGAAATCAATACACATAGCAAGCAACAGAATTACATGTCATATATGGTAAAACCTTCAACGTTACATGGGAAGGATGTAATTTTCAGTTAAGGAAAGAGGATAAACTACTTGTTTTTCAGATAAAACACAAGAGCAGCTGCAACTACGAGCATGGAGTTTACGCTACATGTGCATCACGGTCAACTTTAATACGCAAAAAGTATTATTTTCACACAGAGTACGAATGCAAACTTCGAACCGATTGTATACAATTGGCACACAACAGGAGAGGTTAGCTACAGTAGGTGAAGCGCCAGATACCGATCCGATACTTTGCGACATCTTCCATTGAAGCATTCGCATAGAAACATAGAAGACAGCGTTTGAAACTTTCGTGAACAGCTCTTCTCCATGCGCGCACGGCGACAAGTGCATGAGGAAAGCGACTGTGTTCTTACTCGTAGAGCAACGGGTCGTCCCTGTACTTTTCCATCAGCATTTTGAAATGTTCGTCGATACGCACCACTCGTCCCTTTCTCGCCGATTCTTCGGCAGCATGCGCCAGGAAGGAGGCGCGCAGCGCGTCGCTCGCTTTTATTTTGCATTCCAGTGACGGATCTTTTAAAAGTAAACAACAAATACCAACAGTTGTTTTCAGAGAAAAACAGGAATGAAACGTCACAAGCACACTCAAATATGTGGCAAGGGAACATTTTTCGACCTGCTGCACAAAACAGAACTAGTTCAATAACAGCATTTTATGAAAACTTCTTCAGGAAAAAAGAGAGTGCGATAACCACCGTTATCTGAAGAAATTTTAGGTAAGCTACGACGGATCAGCTCGAAAAAAGCTTGGTTTTAGAACCTTCCATGTCTCGTTCAGTTTTGTGCAAATAACAACCGCTTTAGAATAAATTGCACTTCATTGGACTTTGAAGTCTTTATCACATTTACGAAAAGAAATAACACTAAGCATAAAACAAAAATATGTAACCTTTGTGTTAACCGCCATGAAAGAAAAAAGTGTTTAAAACAATAACCCCGACGATTACTAACCAACATAAGCTAACTTGAACGTTTTGCACAATGATTGCATTCTGTTATTGATAGATGTTCAGCAACAGAGGCTTGGTTTTCACCAAATTACATCATTCAATGATACTTGGAGGAGTGCATGAAGCTGCTCTGCAGGTCAAAAGTTTTCCGAAAACCCAACTGGTTGTGTTCCCACCTGTCATCAGGTCAACAAAATGCTCCAGCTCCAGACGGTAAGCTTCCTTGTAACGACCGACGAACGAGAAGTGAATGTCGTCCGCCGTTTGCCCACCGTTCGCAACCAGCCCGGACTTTCTTGGATTTCCACTGACCAGGTTGCCGTTGCTGCCGTACACCTGATCCACGAAAATCGTAGGTAAAGCAGTCGAGAACGGTTTCATTTCATTGCCAGGCTTGGACACATATCGGGGCCAGGAGGATGCATGAAGTGTAGCGACACTTAAGTATTTTTTTTTAGTATTTTTCATCCACGCATTTTTCAGTGACTTGAAAGGGTAAAGCAAGCACGGAAGTCAGAACAAGTGACAAGCCACAAAGCAGAGAGCTCTGTTATTACGCACGCTAAGATGCTCAGCAGGTAGTCAGTACAGATTTCGGAGAAAAAGCAAATCATCAAAATACTTCGCACATGAACAGCACCATTCAACAAAGGTTTTCGGCCCCAAAAAGAGGCTTCACTTCCGTGCACAGCAATTGGCGCAAACAGTAAATGTTTTTATTTCACGATGAAGTGAAAGAAAGCGCCGGGGCTACCAACAAAAACGTAGACCAGGCCGGTCCTGTCAAAAACCCTTTGACAATGAGTTAATTTTCTTCCAAAGCGTTTGAAGTTAACAGCCGAACTTTAATTCAATTTTCGTTTAGGACTAGCAGCTTTCAACCTTTTTTACGTACTATATCAGACCTTAGCTTAGAAACAGTTCGAAATGCTGCATATCACGAAGGTAGGCGTCTCGCGTGAAACAAAGGGAGGTAAAGGCATGGAATCATGAATCAATACAAAACATGAGCTAAAAATTTCGTTTATTCATAAGACGCAACACAAGCAAAAGTGGCTTTTCACCTTCTATTTACAGTTGGTACAATTCCACTCATGCGTCACACAGAGTGCAACAAACAATTATGGTTCGCGTGGGACGTGACGTATGCGTTTGGTTTAGCTCGTTGCTGCCAAACCGTACAATTTCTAAGCAAAAGTGTTCAAGATGCGCTCACCTGCACTGTTTGGTCGTAACCATAGCGACAGTCACGTGAGATGTCAACGTGAGCCAAAACACCGTTGGGGAATTCCATGACGACCATCACCGTGTCGCAGTCGTCCATCGCCGCTATTTCCGGGTCGTGCACAGTGCCTGGAACGCAGCAACCGAAGCTTATCATTAGAAACGTGGATGTTGGCAAAGCACCGTCCGCAGTCTAGAAGGTTTCAGTTTTTACCGACGCAGTAAACGGTCTTCGGGTCTTCGCCAATGATCCAACGCAACAGGTCAAAATCATGAACCAGGCAGTCGTGGAAAACTCCACCTAAAAAACAAATATTGTTAGCAACGTCTTGAGCAGGGGTCACCAACATGGCGCCCGCGGGCACCAGGTCGCCCGCACGTACCACGTGGGTCGCCCGCGGGCCTGTTCCAAAAATAGAATAAACATGATTAGTGTCTTCTTATTGATGAATATCTTATAGTTGCGATCCTTAAGCCAGAAAAGCCATTGGGGGACCCAAAGAGCTATCGTCCCATATCTCTGCTGTGTGTGCCCTTTAAAATCCTCGAGAGACTCATCTACGCTCGTGTCGACCCAATCACCGACCCACTGCTCCCTCGGGAACAGGCGGGCTTTCGACCGTAGACCAGGTCACCCTGCTGACGCAGGACATCGAGGATAGCTTTTCGGCTAAAACGAAGGCCGGAGCTGTGTTTGTCGACCTCACAGCAGCCTACGACACTGCATGCACCCAGAACCGTCGCCAGAAAGTTTTCAATAAGGGGGCTTTGCAGTTCTGCGGAGGGGCTTTGCGTTTGTGCGGGGGGGCTTGACATGATGAAATTAACCAAAATTCCACTTATTTATAGTGTTTCACGTTTTAATTTGGGGGATCTTGGAGCTTTGTTTGGGGGGGCTAAGCCCACCAAAGCCCCCCCTTGGCGACGGGACTGATGGCACCGCGTCCTCACCTGCAAGCTTCTGCAATTGCTGCCTGATAGACACATGGTCCACATGATCATAGAGATGGCTAGCAATCGCAGCTTCACCCACACCATCGGAAACAGCAAAAGCAACAGGTTACGACGCCTCAAGAACGGCGTCCCACAGGGATGTGTCCTGGCGCCCCTTCTCTTCAACATCTACATCTCTCACCTGCCAACCACCGTCTCCAGAAAGTACGCATATGCTGACGACCTAGCAATCATGCATGCTGATGGAGACTGGCAGGCAGTGGAAGGGGTGCTGAGCAAGGACATGGCAACTGTAAGTGAATACTTCCAGACGTGGAAGCTAAAGCTCAGCACTACAAAAACGGTGTCGGCAGCCTTCCACCTCAACAGCAAGGAAGCTAAACGTGCGCTTAAAGTCAAATACAACAACGAAACCCTGCCCTTCTACTCCGAGCCCAAATACCTCGGAGTAACGTTGGACAGGTCGCTCACGTATCGCCAACACCTTGAGTCACTTCGCAAGAAGCTGACATCACGCGTCGGACTCCTG
>Ga0210059_1011207_pt1 | contig 13741 bp, 5 predicted proteins | sample Ectturendosymbi2_FD_188042 | JGI IMG/M metagenome (GOLD analysis project Ga0210059, IMG submission 188042) | Ecteinascidia turbinata endosymbiont from Florida, USA - Sample 2 (SPAdes) (version 2) | ecosystem: Host-associated > Tunicates > Ascidians > Unclassified | place: Key West, Florida...
CCCTCGGACTGTTGAGTAACAGCATATGTGGCCCTCGGACTGTTGAGTAACAGCTTATGTGGCCCTCGAACAAAAAAGTTTGGAGACCCCTGCTTTAGATCAATACTGCCCAACCCGTGGCCTGCATGCGGCCCGCAATGTTGTTTTAAGTGGCCTGCGATGCAATAAGTTCTTAGCAGACTATTTTAATTTCTAGTATTTTTTATAGGCACAAGTGGATTTGCCATCAAAACACACCAAAATTATACCTGTTGTTTCTGTTATAGGCCTACCACCCAAAGGCTTGCATAACAAACGCTACGAAAATATCAAATTTTTAGATTTGGTTTACACCCATGCAAGCTGGCAACACTGCGTGCAACTATAGGACCCATATCACCTTGTGTTATCACATCAAACTTATCAAAATGAAGGGATTTGTTACTTCACAATAGCCTATTGCTACGTCACAAAAACGTTTGTGGCCCACAACACCAAAAAGGTTGGGCAGGCCTGCTTTAGATCATATAGATCATAACTTTTGAACCTGAAACCCCAGCAGGTCATCCAAAGTATCAAAAAACTTGGATTGTAGCCTACTTTACAGTAGAAACTGCAGCAAAATACTGCCATCTAACGGTTTGAGCCCAGGGCCAGGTGAAGTGGGCCAAGGTGGCCTAAAAGTCCTTCACTTATGACGTCACTCATAAAAAATCCATATCACCCAACCAAAAAATTTTTCCGAGTGCATAGTAGAAGACTTGCCGCGTCTTTTGAGCTTTTGAACAGCTCCATAACAGTTTTGGCTCCCAAGTTGCACGCATGCAAAGCCACGTGCGACCGGTTGTTTTGGCACGAGAATCCCCGATTCCTACCAGACGGCAAAGTGAAAACAGCAAACTGCATTTCTGTTCTAATGGATTTTTTACTGCTTGACTACAAAATAACTTACCAATGTTAGTTTATACTAGTGTTTCTCAACCTGGGGAACATGTATCCATAGGGGTCACATATGTCTATGTGAACGCAAACATTTAAGGCTGGCAACAGAAGGTGAAAATATATTTATGCAGGTTTAAGGGAATTGTTAGGTACCTGATATGGACCTATAGGGACCCGAGTTCTCTGATTCCAAGGACCCGATTTTCTCTGATTCTAGGGACCTGAATCGGGTCCCTAAAACACCTTTAAAAAACCTGAATTACATATTATTAATTTCCAAATATTTATATATACCTTTGTGGATATATTTTCTAATATCATTATATGCTTACTGTTAAATATACTAACTTTGAGACATAGAAACAGAGACTACCTTCATAGTTCTAAAAATCTAAAATTTCCATTAAAAAGTCAATGGATTTTTGCTATTTGACTCAGCTTTTCTGTCATAAGAAATTTTAGGGGTACATGCTCATCTGTCAAAATGCTGAAGGGGAAAGTGGTCAGAGAAAGGTTGGGGACCCCTGGTCTACACTGTAAGCAACAACCTTTCCTCAGCTGATGCATAGAAGTAAGCTATAAGAAAAATTACCTGAACTGGAAATTGTGCTAAAAATGTCAAAACAGTGCTGGATTTAACATCATTAAACTACCTGGAACTTTAACAACTTTTTGCGCTTTATTGCCGCAGCAACTTTAAGGGCATTATTTTTATTGTCACAATTTTGTTTATGTCTCACATTTTTTATACAAGCCTAGCAATGAGTTAACATGCTTTCTTGTCATTGTTTTTGAAAGTTTCATTGGCAATGTAGAAATTAAAGTTGGGACAACAAAAACGTGTTACTCATAAGCAGAACCAAACAGAATGTTTTTGTTGAGAACTGATAACCAATTAAAGACTCAAACTAGATGTCAAGTCAAAAGCACAAATTGTAGTCATATTTCAGATAATATGCAAAGCAGAACAATCACAAAAACCTTTGGAAACACAAATGAAGTGTGTGAAGGAATTGATGTGCAAAATTTCAATGAAATAATAAATAACTGATGATTCCTTTTGGCAAAGTTAGATTTTATCTTTACTTAAATCATTGAGTAACTTGATACCGGTCTGTTTATCTGCTCATGGAGACCTTATATCAAGGTCACCAACATGGTGCCCGCAAGGACCATGTAAGTCACCCGCTGGCCTGCTCTAAAAATAACATTAGCATGATCAATGTTGTCACATTAAGGAATATCAATACGAAAATAACTGAATGTAAATTGAGAAAAATTTTATTTCATAAGTTTGTACCAAATTGGTAGCCCTTCGCATTAATCTGTACACAAGAAGTAGCTTGCAGTTTCAAAAAGGTTGGTAACCCCTGCCTTATATTAATCAAAGAACAGGTGCTAGCATCATCACTTTTGTTATTTGGTTAGACCAGTGCTACAGCTGATTCCTTATTAGCACACAGAGCAACAACTGCTGATGTGCACAAGGTTGAATCAAGGTGTTCATGAAAAGAATTGCACTGCAGTACTTCAGTTGTAGTTATTTCTTTGTCAAGTGTCGTGTCAATGAAGTAGCTACCTCTGCTGTTTTGCAGGCCTACCAAGGTCTATTCTAGATGCACTAAGACATAGAAATGAACAATTTTAAGGAAATATCAGTTTACTTTTTATAAAGAAACAGCCTAGGTAAAAATTGACACAAAATGCCTAACAATAAGAATTGTCTAACCATTTCTGATAGCAGCTATCCATTCATCCCTGTCTCTTTGATCAATTGCACAGCAGTACAAGTAACAGTCATTGTAGCAGATCTAAGAAAAAAGAAACATGGTCTTCAAAACTAGTGACACAACAAAGGCAGCAAATAAACTGAACAAATCTTGCAGTTACAGCAGTATCTATGTATCACAAAAAGTCAGTGAATAATTATTTGCAGAGGTAAGAACCTGCAAAAAAACTGATTAGTTAGAAACAAATATTTCTTCCACAATACTTCCAGAACTTACCTGTGACTTTTAGCAGCAAAATGGTTAACATTATTTTCCCTAAAAAATGCACTCTAAAGACCAATAATTTCACAGGAAGATTATCTTTTAAAAGGATTAATTATCCCACTCCTGCTGATAAATTCCTAGAAACAGTTTCTGTTCTTCTAGAATTGTTTAAATATCAACATTCACTAGCAAGTTTTATACATACTGGTTTTAGTTTTATACTCTCAGGACTGAAGATGTGATTAATTCGTGAAACTGGTCTACCTGTGCAAATAAATTGTGATGGATTCACTTGTGTACATCGTTACTGTGACTTTACAATTATTACTGAATGATAAATACAAGTTTGAATCATTGCAAAAGGATGAAAGCAAAAAAAAGTAGGAGATTCCTTAAACAGCTTGCTGCCAGGCTAGAGGTCGTCTTGTTGTCTGAAACCAAATTTCACGAAATAAGCAAATTAACACTTTGGTTACTAGGTGGTTTCACCGCAGCTATATCCATGGTTACCGGGTACGTTTTGGTGAGAAATTCAAACCCCAGAAGCTAGGTACTGCCAGGCGTTTTACAGCTTTAGGCTAAAAAGTAAGCATGGCAAATGTTTAGTTGCTTTGACACTATCACTTGCCAACATATCAAATCATTTTCAAAACATTTTAGGCTACAAACCACTGCAACAGGCCTGGGCCTACCAGAGCCACTTTTTTTTCAAAGTTTCACTTCATTGGGAACAGTTTTGAGACAATAAAAGCAGCTAACACTGTCATTAACACCTTCCGTTCCAGTATGCTAAGGCTAAAATCCAGCAGTTTCACATGATTTTGCATGAGAATATCTCTGTGGACGATTATGCTAGGAAGCTATTCAAACCCTCAAAAGATTTGGCAGGTCTTCGCATCTGCAGTGAAAAAAAAATTTTGGTTTTGGGTTTTACAGAGTGATGTCATCAGTGATATTCTCATGTTGTTTTAGGCCTTTTTGGCCCACTTCATCTGGCCATAAGCCCAAACTGCTAGATGGTAGTATTTCACTAAAGTTTTTCAGATCAGGTACCAGCAGCCAAAAATGGTTAAAAACTTACCTTACGTATGATGTCACTCACAAGAAACCTGAAACCCAAAATTTTTTTCATTGCAGACAAGACTTGCCAAGTCTTTTGAGGGTTTGAACAGCTTTCTAGTGCAATCAGCTACCCAAACTAGCCCTGGTTTTTTCCAATTTCCAAGTATGATATATTTGTAGACCGGCAGCCAATGTGATAAGCAATTAAACTTCATCAACATGCCAAAATACACTTATCTAAATGTTTCTAATACATTCTTTCCCGCTTTCCTAGCATTTGGCAGCATATTGAAGCACTTAACATTGCAGAAAATCAGTCACTGCTGCAAGGATCCTGGTCCCGCCTAGGTGGACAGGCTCAAAAAGACCAGGCTTTTAAACAGCCTCTGAACGACAAAGAGTTTGGATTCTCATTCCTACACCTAATGTTATTTTAACCCAGTCTAGGACCACCTTTTCAGATGGTTTTCAGCAACAAAATGTATGTATGTTCCCAAGAACTTTGGAAAGCAAAAAATTTAAATTTACGTATGTTGAGATCAGCTGCACAGAATCGTTCCTACGTAGATTTACACACACTGAGAATGAAAGTGTTAATTCTTTCTCTATAACTTGGGTATTATCTAAAATGTAGTATAATTTAGTGCTGAGGTGGCTGGCTGGTATTCACCAAAAAAATGTAAATTAAAGGCTTTTTTAAAATTACCTTTGTAAAGAAAAACAGGATTACCTTGAAGCTATATTAAACTGACATTGAAATCACTTCAAGATATTTTTTAAAATTCAAGGCAATGTTTGCTGAAGCCTAAGCCATTGCAAAAAATCACCCAGTTTAATAATGAATTTAGCAGATATCTTCTGCTACATAAAAAAACAATATAACTTTAGCCATAATTTATGTCTTCATCAAAGTTCTCTTACAGAATCAAAAAACAAGCACACGAAGGAATAGCGCATGCTAAAAATTTAGTATTACTATTCTTCCGTAATTAAACTGTTGAACTTTAACACACTGGGTGTGACGCTGTCGCTTTGTATCTGGTACACTAGCGTGCAAATAGGTGTTGTGAAACAGTGTCGTATCTGGCTACAATTAACACTTTTAGAGCCGCCTGGTTTCGGCGATTTTTGCAAAAAAAACAGCAGTTTTTGGTTGCCTTACCAACGCCCTAGCTCCTCCAACCATTGCGCTAGAGAGCTGTTCAGCGTTTCAAACGGATCGGCCAGTCTAGTAGATTGCAATCGAAAAAAAAATTTTTGCTTGGGGGGTGCGGTTTTTTTGTGAGTGATGTCATAAGTGGAGCACTTTTTGGCCACCTTGGCCCACTTTGCCTGGCCCTGGGCGCCAACCATTAGGTGGTAGTATTTCGCTGAAGTGTTTACTGGAAACTAGGCTATAATCCGAGTCTTTTGATACTTTGGATGACCTGCTGGGGTTTCGGGTTCAAAAGTTGTGATATAAGTTAGTGAAGATATTTGACTAATTGGCTAATTAGATAATCAATTAATTTGTTTATTTTAAATCATAAGTTTTGAACCAGAAACGCTAGAAAGTTGATCAAAGGCTTAAAAGACTCGGACTCGAGCCTAGTTTCCAATGAAAACTTCAGCGAAACACTTTGGCCTAGCGGTTGGGCCCTAGGCCAGGAAACATGAGCCAAAATGACCCTAAAACTACTTCACTTATGACGTCAGTCACAAAAAATTCGCACCCCTAACCAAAAAATTTTTTTTCGAGTGCAATCTACTAGACTGGCCAATCCGTTTGAGCTCTTGAACAGCTCTCTAGTGCAATCGGTGAAGGAGCTAGGGCGTTGGTAAGGCAACCGAAAACTGCTGTTTTTTAGGCCGAAATCCAAGTACGAATATACCGTAGGCCGGCTCCCCAAGGAGTTAATGTATTTCCGTCTTTCATAAAGAAAAATTTGTTTCTGATAAATCATAACATAAATTGACAAATGCTGTCGATTTTTACAAACTTGGAAATCAAATGCTGTGAACAAAATTCATTTAACATTACTTTTTCACGTTCTTGAAATCTACAGTAGTTTTGCTTTGGAAACTGCTGACACCACACAAATGAAACCACCTGTGTAAACTCCAACTTGCCTGTTGTTATAGAAGCTGAAGGTTCTGATTCTTGATCACTCTCATTTGTTTTGACAGCTGTTACAGTGAATCTGAATGACATCCCTGGTGTCAATTCACGAACAGTGTATGTTTTGCTGCTGATATTTGTGTTGTTTTTGAGAATAACAAAATTTCCATCATGCACATATGTTGTCACTGTGAAGGAATCCCAATTGCTTGCATATGTCCACGAAACAGTGACCTCTGTTCCATTGTCAGGTCCAAGCACTGCATCAGGTTTCGTTGGCTGTGCTGCAGATAAATATACCATCGCCAACTTAAAAACAAACACATCAAATAAGAAATGTTTATAGACTAATGCAGGTTTTTTTTAAGGAAAATGTTAGGTGCCTGGTATGGACCTGGAGGGACCCAATTTCTCTGATTCTTGGGACCCGATTTTCTCTGATTCTAGGGACCCGATGATGATTTTCTCTGATTCTAGAAACCCGACTTTCAATTCTAGGGCTTTGGACTGACAATGCGTAGTGTTATGTGAAATCGATTTCCTATCAAAAATTTGCTGATAGATTCCTTGCTTGTCTTACTTGCGGGGAGTAGCTACTTTGCAACCTCGTTTATTATGGTTTCATGCTGTGACGTCACAATGCCACTTCCTTGAAAGGAATGGCTCTGCAGTTTGCGCGTCTCTTTTCAATAAGTGTTTGGTAATACTTGTTGAATATTCCAGACACAGTTGACTGCAGCCTGGTACACGTGTCACAGTTTGCGCAGCAGTGAAATCCACATTTTCAAAAGGGGCTTTATGCAAATCTGTCAATTTCGAGTACAAATTACAGATAAACTAAAAATATTACCTTTTCTAAATTTTAGTATGGGAATAGTGTCCAAGTTTATTTTTTTGGTTAAAAATTTTTTCAATCACAAGATCCACAAGGTCAAAGTCAAGTTCAAAACAAAACGTCAAAGGTCAATCCCCCTAAGATGCATATTCATGAAAAGTAACTACAGAAATGAAATCCTCTGACGATTTCCTACAAATTGACACTAATTTCATCAAAATCTACCCAGTGGTTGCTGAGATATAGCATTTAGAAATTGGGTAGTACCCCCATTTTTTGGCAAAAATTCGAAATTTCAAAGGCCAATATCTCCGAAACTATTGGTCGGATTTCGATAAAATTTGAAATGTGTGCATTTCTATGTACAACCTATCTTCATACCAAATTTGAAGCAAATTGGTGATGGTGGTGTTAAAAATTGTAAAAATTTTGGGTGATTTAACATGGAATTACCCCATGGTCATTCACCAATCTTATATGACACAGTTTGTTTACATTGATCAGCTATTATGCCAATGTATTTTCATATAAACTTTAATGTTCATTGACAACTGCTTTACTTATTGTACGATAGCTCTTTGTTTTACTTCTGTTCATTAGCAGAGCCATATGAAACAATAAATCAGTCAATCAACATATCAACAAGTTCCATGTTGTGCACATTACATCTGGGGACATGAATGGGTGCAGTGCAGAGTTCTCCTATTCTGAGGGACTGGAAAACCATGTGTAAACTGCAATTTTGCCATAAGTAAGCAATTAAAAACTGGAACATCACCTCAATCACAGGAAAAGTGCACAAACATGTGAAGAAAGCCAAACAATATTCCTGGATGCTGTTGGTGCCTCATTGGCTAATCGCCATGCTTTTAATACAATTTAGCAAGACACGGGTGGAAACTCTTCTACTTCAATGCTGAGCCAGTAAAGTTTGCCCTGGTTAGAGTGGGGATAGGGTCATTCCATGCTTAATTTAACACCCTTGTTCACCCACCCTCTCAGATTTTGATGAAAGTGGGCTCATTTGAAAGAGCTTCAAAAATAACAACCAACAAAAAAAATTTGAACGAAATCGGTCAAGCGGTTACCGAATGGCAGACGTTTCAATTTTTTAATAAATTTGAATTTTATAGTCACGCTTGAGTGATTTCTGCTCTGTACAGCCTCCCGCTTATGATAAACTGGTGATTTTTTTTGAATCCCATGTTTTCTGGGGTGCTGATTTCAAAAATGATGGTTTCATTCTTGTAAAATGAAGTTTTCACTGTTAAAATCTGCATTTTGTATGTTTAGCTTCCGTAATCGCTTATGCGTTGCACACCTAACCAATTCATGTGTGAAAACCACCACATTGTTTGTGAAGCCTTGTATTTTCAGGAAAACATAGTGGTGTTGGCGTCCCGTTTCCAAATAATATGTTAGAAGGGTTTGAAAATTAACAACTTTGCTATGTTGGGCTTGCGATTTAACCACCCCGATTGGTGTGTGCTCACCCAAGCATGACTGATCTAAGTACACAATTAAGTAAAAGTTCATAGGTACAACGAAAAGATAAATGACATGACTGAAAGCAAGTTTTGAAAACTCGCTTTGCCTACAGTTTTCAAATACAAAGGCCTACAGAAAACATCAATTAGGGTTTGGGTGTGACGTTTAGCCATTCTTGTATCAGAAGCAAGAAACATATGGAACTATACATAAAACACATTGGCTCATCAACAACAATATTGTAATTGAGAGGACTTCAAGTGATGACCTCAACACAGACAAGCACAAACTCTCCAAAAAGGGTCATTGCATGTCAACTGATCTAGGCCATTAAACCCACCCTTCTTGATCTTGAAACTTGCAAGGTTAAAGAGCTTTCCATCCTGATCACAAAAAACTAAATATTTTTAACACGTTCACTGCTGGCATACCAATATATTGAACTTGAAAATCGGCCCGAAATTAAGCATATTTTGGTTGTCTTACCCAGTGCTTCTAAACCAGGTGAATGGTTCACCCCAAGGTGAATAAAAATTTTACAAGGTTGAATGAAATGGGAATGCGACTTTTTGGTCTGAGCCGTTTGGGTCTGGACCATTTCGGTCTGGGGACGTTTTGTTTAGACAATGAAATCTTGCAGAAATCTTACATGTTCACATTTTAATGAAAACATACTTAAATCAACGAGAAGTTTTATTTAAAAAAACTACAAACATAATCCAAGATCCAACAGTTAATCAGCAACAACATAAATGATTTTCATTATCATCACCAAGAAAATTAAATTATTATCAACATTTTGAAATTAAATACAAATTCTTCAAAGTTATCATTACAATTCAGATTTAATTGCAATCATGACTCCTCAAAGGTAATTAGTATAACACCAGCTATCGTGACATTTCGCCTGTTTATAATCATTTTATAAACAAATTTAATAAGTAGATGTAATAAGTGTAGAGAAATGTCATTAAACAAATGTAATAAGTGTAGAGAAATGTTGTTACCGACCGAAATCTCCCCAGACCAAAATGGCCAGACCGAAATGTCCCGTGACCGAAACAAACAGAAACTTTTATTTTTACATTTATTCAGTCCTGGGTGCTTGTTCTCATTGAATCTACTTACTTTTCTAAACTTGCTGAGTATGATTTTAGAAAAGTATTTGCATTGCAATTGATTGTCGTTAAGGATGTTGATTCTGATACCGGTTTGGACCATTGTTCCAAAAATGGAACAAAAACTTTCACCTCAAATGATTTCTTTGAAGATCGCATCAAAGATTTGCAAAACACATTATTATATTCACTAGTGTTTCTACTTTCAATAAATGTAGGATTTACCATGAAGTTGTTTTTTGCTGAGTCAGCATTATTGAGCAAATGGAGGCAACTAAAAAGTGAAAATATTTGACAGTTATAAGTAGCCAGTAGGAAATGAAATATTTGTACAGCATTATTGCGTTAACATGAACTATCATATAAATCAAAAATACGATGACAAAATGATGTGGAAACGAACATTGACTCTGTAAAGGTCATTTTCCAAAAATGGAACAATGATCATTAATGGGTTAATGGAAAAGGTCAGAATTCCTCAGGAATACTAAGTGCGAATTTACAAAAAAAGTCCTGAGTTCCAGAAACTTGGTTGAAATAAGATCAACTAACACTTTTAGAGCCGGGGTACGATGTGTTCATACTTGTGAAATTGGCCTAAAACCAGCAGTTGTCTGTTGCCTTACCAACACCATAGCTCCTCCGCCGATTACACTAGAGAGCTGTTCAAATGCTCAAACAGATTGGCCAGTCTTCTAGTCTGCACTCGAAAAAAATTTTTTGGTTGGGGGTTGCGGCTTTTTTGTGAGTGACGTCGTAAGTGAAGTAGTTTTTGAGTCATTTTGGCTCGTGTTACCTGGCCTAGGGCCCAACCGCTAGGCCAAAGTATTTTACTGAAGTTTTCATTGGAAACTATGCTCAAGTCCGAGTCTTTTGAGCCTTTGATCGATTTTCTAGCGTTTCTGGTTCAAAAGCTATGATCTAAAATAAACAAATTAATTATCTAATTAGCTAATTAGTGAAATATTTTTATTATTGTAGATCATAACTTTTGAAACTGAAACCCCAGCAGGTCATCCAAAGTATCAAAAGACTCAGATTCTAGCCTAGTTTCCAATAAAAACTTCAGCGAAATACTATCATCTAACGGTTTGGGCCCAGGGTCAGGTGAAGTGGGCCAAGGTGGCCTAAAAGTCCTCTACTTATGATGTCACTCACAAAAAATCTGCAACCCCCGACCAAAAAAATTTTTTCGAAGTGCAAACTACGAGACTTGCCACGTCTTTTGAGGTTTTGACCAGGTCTGTAGCGCTTACCGGACTGGAGATTTGAAAATCCCGTGCAAAGCCACATGCGATCTGGTTATTTTGGCGCGAACCGCTTGATTTAGACCGGCTGCGAAAGTGTAAAAAAGTTCAGTTAGTCGATTATATTTTTATATTGCGAATGTTATATTATCATTAGGCACAAAGATAACTTGCAATGGTTAGCATTGCACCACTTGTAATATGTAGTGGTATTAATTCCCTAACTTTGATAAACAAATACTTGTCCGTTTATTGTAAATTTGTGCTGCAGTTTCTGGCTGATCTCCAACATTTTTTATCAAAAAAACTTACCATATGCTAAGTAAGTCGCAAACAAGAAAATAAATATGCAAATTGAATAAAAACATTGCAGTTACTTACTTGCACTTTCACAGTAGGAATTCAAACAAAGAATTGCAACAAAGATCATGAACAGTTTGAACTTCATCTTGATAAATTTTACATTTAAGTTGTTAACAAAAGACAAGGCAGTAAACTTTAATAATGTTGGGATACAGCTTGGTCGATAATTCCATTCGCTTTAAAAATATGACAAACACCACCACACACAAAATAAAAAACAAATATATTGTTCATGTTGGAAGCTTGATGACACATAGCAAATAACAAAATACATTAACATGGAAACAATGTGTGACAAGACACTATCAATAAAAAAGCACTAACGAACAATTACATATCACATATTTGCTATCAAGTTCCATTTGCATTATTGCTTTGCACTATGCACTATCACAAATCTATTTGCACTATGCACTATCACTAATCTATTTGCACTATGCTTCAACATTGGGAAACGTGAGTTTCAGCATTGTTGTTGCTGCCATGTAGCTCACAAATCAAAAATTAAGGTACAGTAATGCACTGAAGTAAACAAGTTTGATGAGTGCGTGGAATGAATATGATGCAAACGTGCATAAGATAATTGTGCTGGGAAAAAAAATGTAAAGGCTCATGAATAATGAAGGTTTGCACTTATGTAGTACTACATATATGGGTAAAGCTGAAGACATAAAAATAAATGAGGAAAAGGTATGGGAGAATTTATGCTGAATTTTTGACCAAGCATTAAAGCCTACTACTGGGAACAACTTTTAATAAGGTTTTCTTTGAGGAAGTCGACAATGAAACACCAACAAGTATGGAAATAAATAGAGATCGGCCGATATATCAGCCGATATTTGGATTTTACCGATATATCAATATCGGCCAATTTTATCGGCCTCAATAGGTGTTGACAAAACGCTGTTATATTCCTCACGCATCCAAACAACTTGCGCAAGAAAGCACAACAAAGCAAGTCAAGACAGTTATCTTACAACAACGCTAACAGGTGCAGTTTTATGAACAATCTGACAAGATTAACCATGGAGCATGCATCGGCCGTCGCAACCAAAACAAAAGCATCATCGCGAAGTTTCGCAATGCTTGAAGCTACCACATTCAGGTATTGTGTACAAATAAACTCCCGTTGTACTTCCGGAAGTTTTCGCAACACAAAAAGTTTGACTGTAACTTAAGGTGCAAAAGTCCAATCGATGCCTAGTTCAGCGCAGATTAATTTAAAAAAGCTTGCATGAAAAATGAATTGCATTATGTTAAGCAACATTTATGGTGATATGAATATGATTACAAATACAATCACTACTCACTAGTGACGACAACTGTCGCTGTGAAGCAGTTGCATGTTACATCTTAAAAGGATTCTACTTTTCTTAACTTGATGTGTTAGAAATAGCGCGCTGGTTTGCACAGTACGCAAGCTGAAATGTCGTGTTGGTGGGTTAACTTAATCTACATTTTCCACGAGGCATGAAAATGATACTTGTGATCTTACAATCAAAGTTGTTGCATCGTGTTGGTTCGTAGATATGGCACACAAGTTACGGAAGCGCTACTCCAGCATTTCACAAATACTTGAAGTGGTGATTTGCTGTTTGGTCTGACAGCAGCGCAGTAGTCAGTGTTCATTGTTGCAACACAATTGCTGTTGTCCGTTTGTTATACACGACCAGCAAAAGCAGTGTTCGCAACAACGCAACTTAAAAGCGCAGTGAGTGTTCGTGATTGGATCAGAACTACCGGAGCATTTGCACACTCATCAGATACGTAATGCGCACTTGTGCACCTTAGCTATTGTCATGGCGAGTTGTTCTTACTGAATTTACTGCTGGTGAATGGGTGGTAATTGGTTATAGCCTAATGCTGCTTTTGTTTGGACTAGGTTGTAGATGACCGGCTAACTCACTGTAGGCTACTTGGTGAAAATGCAGAAAAACTTTGCTTTCTGTATGACAATCTTAAACTACTGTACTAAGAATTGACAAATCAGTTAAAGTATTTCATTTCATACCAATGCCAGTACTTCAGTTGCAGTAACTAATGGAACTAGTTTTTCTTATTTAGGGACATGCAGTTATTTAATGTTACATTACATCAAAATTCCAAATTTGGTTCTTTACGACTTGGATTGACTTTTCAAATTGAAAACCCACTGAGTTGCAGAAGAGTCTAAATGGTTGATTTTTTAAATATATACAAAAACAAAATTTCACAAGATTTATGTAGTACAGTAACTGTTAACAATTCTATTTGAATAAGTTTTCTGCAGAAAGGATTCTATTTGAATAAGTTTCTATTTGAATAAGTTTCTATTTGCAAGGATTCTATTTGAATAAGTTTTCTGCAGAAAACAAATTTACCTATTGGATTCTATTTGAATAAGAAATATTGTAGACTTATTATAATGTAGATTTTAGCTAAAGCTACTTGTCTGAAAGGCCGCTGGGGCATCCAGGATGAATAAATGTGGAGGGTGTCAGGACACTGTATCCAAAAAACAGGAGGCCCTGCAGTGTGATGGAGAGTGCACAAAATGGTACCACTGCATTTGTGTCGGAATGTCGAGTGAACAATATAAGACATTTTGTGACGACTATAATGATGGATATAACGAG
>Ga0210059_1011208_pt1 | contig 13741 bp, 6 predicted proteins | sample Ectturendosymbi2_FD_188042 | JGI IMG/M metagenome (GOLD analysis project Ga0210059, IMG submission 188042) | Ecteinascidia turbinata endosymbiont from Florida, USA - Sample 2 (SPAdes) (version 2) | ecosystem: Host-associated > Tunicates > Ascidians > Unclassified | place: Key West, Florida...
TGTTTTTAGATGCCTCGAAAGCATTTGATCGAGTACTACACATGAAATTATTTGAGAAACTAATTCAGAGAAAGGTGCCAATGTGTTTTGTGCGCCTACTGAAACATTGGTACAAAGAAACAATCAATGCAAATAATAAAGTGGGGCAAGCATATTTCTGAATTGTTTCATGTGTCTAATGGGGTTAGACAAGGGGGAGTACTGAGCCCATACTCGTTTGCTGTTTATATTTAGATGATTTGTCCAATGAACTAAACAACATTAAAGCAGAGGGTGTTATATTGGTGAAATTTTATTAAATCACTTGATGTTTGCTGATGATATTTGCGTGTTCTGTCCAAGTGTACGTTGGTTGCAAAGAATACTAGATGTGTGTCAGGCGTATGCAGAATCGCATGGGATTATTTTCAACTGCAACAAAACTGTTTGTATGACATTCACCTCCAAGACCTCACTGGCATTGACTTCAGCCTAATTCCTAGGCCCACAGTCACATAAAGCTGAATGACGGTGTCAATGACATGACACCAGTTACATTTGTGAAATAAATGGGTAGTCTACATAGATAAGCTATGACATTTTGTGAAACTATACCTTAGAATTAAATAATTCTCTAATATACTAAACCCCTTTTTTTTTTGTTTTGTTTTGTTTTTCATATACCTAATACCCATTGAATTCAAATATACTGCTAATAATACTGTAACCTGCTCACATCCTTTACTCTTCAACTTCATTTGGTGACACCATGCATCTGGTGGGAACAACTCATCAAATGCAACCCACCCAATTATGGTCTGTTGGTAAATCTACTTTTCTTCATGATGTGTATCTATAAACATTGTTTTCCATCCATGCTACTTGTTCTTGCTATGAAATGTTGTACTAAAATGCCTTGCTCTCTGCCTCATAAATATTATTGCTGCTTACTTTCTTCACATATTTGCTTGCCTCACCTGCTCATCTGTACATGTCTCATCTCTTCACCCATTGCTTGCGCACCATCATCTGTGTTATCATTATGTTGATCTTTTATGAGTCTCTTTTTTATTTTGCTTTTGTTTGGCTAGTGTTTTCTGTAACCTACTGTGTATGTTTTAAGGCTAAAAGTGCAAGAAGCACAGTCACTCCAGTATTGAAATTGGGTGGTCAATACGTAAATTCTGTTGACCAGTACAAATATCTGGGGATTGTATTGGATACTGAGCTCTCAGATGACAAAGACATTCAGAGACAACTGCGATATTAATATTGTGCAGCAAACAAGCTGCGAGCCTCTTTTTACCGTTGTTCAAATGTTGTTAAAAACGTACTTTTTCGTTCCTTTTCTACGCCCATGTATGCATCTCAATTATGGTGTAATTTCAGGAAGTCATGCATGCAGAGATTGCGGGTGACATATAATTTTGGTTGCAGAGCTCTGTACAACTTGCCTTGGAGAGCGAGTGTTAGTAACCACCAAGTTCAATGTAACATTCCTACCTTTGAGACTCTGCTACGTAAATACAAGTACCTGTTTCTCGAAAGATGCAGAAAATCTAACAACTTATGGTTACGTGCTTTGATGCAGTCAGATTGTTTGTACTCATCACTATTCTTTGAACACTATAATCACATTTTACTCTGTGATTGAGTGATCGAACTTTGCAGTGTCCGTTTGATCGATGGCATGTCAAACCACAACGCTTTCGCATTTTACCTAGACTAGACCAAGTTAGGAATTAGCGCCCTACTCTGCAGTAGTGCTGTAACAAGTGTTACGTGCTAGCTAACAATAGTGTTAAGAATGTGTCTGTAACCCTATGGTTCTGTCTTCAATGCAGTTGCAAAAAGTGTCTGTAACCCTGTGATTCCGCCGGCTTCAATGTCTTGTACTACGTTGTGTATTGTCGGTTTTTATCAACCTGCGTTCTGCAGAAGAGTGTGTGTGTTCATACTATGGACTTCGTGTCTGCTATAAACAAATAAATTAAATTAAATTAATCTCAAATACGTAAAGAAATATTTTATATGCACAGGGGTTATGACATGAGTTCAATTCTTTCATGGAGGAAGAGAGTAAACCATGCTGCCATAAATTTTATTCGATTGGCACACAAACCATGGATAACCTCAGGCTTTCTCAGATCAATAAAAACCAAAAACAATTTGTATAGAGCTCTGGTACATTCTAGATTCAAAAACCAAAACGCCCATGAGAAATACAAGAAGTATACAAACAAAGTAACTCATTTATTGGAGGAAAGCAAAAGAAACTATTATCAATCACAGATTTTGTCTTGTGGAAATGACTCTAAGAAAATGTGGAATTTAATTAATAATCTTTTAGGCTAAAAAGCAAAAGAACTATCCCCTCCAGAAAAACTCTTTGACACTGTAAACCTAACCTATACTTGCAACCTTGAAACAATGGCCAGTATATTCAACAATTATTTTGTCTCAATTGGAAAAAAGCTAGCAAGCACAATTCCTTCTCCTAACATCAGTTCTTACCCTATAGTATGCAGTGGACCTGAACAGTCATTTGTGTTGAATGAGACTTACTGGAGGTTATTGCTGTAATCAATAGCTTCATAGAATCTAAAAGCACTAGGCAAAATGATATACTAATTCATATTCTTAAGCTGTGCAAGAATGTCTTATCACCCTTTCTAGAACAAATATTTAACCTCTGCATGAAAGGGGGGAATATAGTCCAGTGATGCAGTCGAGACCGTAACCTCCAAGACCGAGACCTGGCTCAAATTTCGAGACCGAGACTTTGTCATAAAAACCGAGACCAAGACCTGGAAGTTCGAGACCGAGACTCGAGACCCCACATTTCACTGATGGTAATTAAAGCTAACTCCTTGAATAATGCAGTAACAAAATATCTGGCACATTATCATCCAAAATTTGTGCAAACGGCCAAATACTGTAAAGGTTCATTTTCACTTTCCTCTTAGGAATTTACAACCTCAAACCTGTGGCCTTATTTACAAATTCCATGAAGGAATCCATGGACATTGAAAATGTTGGCAGCGTTAAGAACAGTGGTTTTCAACCTGGGGTCGTTTGCCTTTTTCTAGGGGTCGTGAGAGCTTCTGACAAAACTATTCATATTTACTTCTCTATTTTATATTTCTTATGGAACTACTTCTTGTCGTAGCCAAAATAATAAGATCACCTGGCAAAAATGATAGCCTACTTTTTCATTAAAATTTGTTTTAAGTATGATTATGACCACCACAATACAGAATACTATTGCATTTGGCAACGCACGAATAACTTTGTGACGTAAGAATGTGATGTGTTTGTAAATTAGATATCTGATGATTGCGGCAGCTAAGGGAGTTTTTATTCTAGTATTCAATGGGTTGTGCTGTAGAGTGATTTGTGTATGGCACGGGTCTCTCTCACTGATGCAGCCATGTGCATGAATTTAACAAATGAGTCTTGGTTCAACACAGTGATATCGTACGTTATTTTATAGTCATTGTGATTTTCTATTGTGCAAGCACAACTGCATTTCATATGTCTGACTGGAAATTTTCGGAAGGGGGTTGTTAGATTAAATTGGGTTGCAAAATGGGTTGCCGCATGAAAAAGGTTGAAAACCAAAGGCTATTGAGGCGGTAAAACTTTAAGGACTACTGATTTCAAGTACGTGAATCTGTAATGTAAAAATATGATGTTATCTGATCTTGAAGAATGCGACAATGATTCATTGAATGAATCTTACGTTGACGAGACTGACCCCAGTGGCAACACTAAGTGCTTGTGGGCTATTCGAGGTTGTGTTTTTGGTTGTAAATTTGGTTTGTTAGTTTTGCAGTGATCAGAATGAAGTAATATTAATTCTGTCTTAGCAGTTGAACCTGAGGATTTGTCAGACCTAGCCCACCATGCCTGAGAGGAAGAGCTAAGTATTTGTCTTTCTGCATCACTAATCATAATCTCTTGTCCTATCAGATAGATAGATTTACTTGGCAGTACTGAATTAATTGTGCTAGATGTGCTCTCTAAAACAGAAGAAATGCTGGGGCACTGAGAAAACACTTGTTGTCTGGACCTCATAAATTAGGTGAGATTGATTGTTTCTATGGTGAAGGTTGTGTTGACCACTACTAGACGTGCTGTCGCGGTCCGATGTATAGGTTGCAGGATTAACAGCCAGATTGTAACGAGGCTATTCTTCTTGTCAGGCACAAACGGCCATAACGTTTGATAGTCTTGGACGGCTAGGTTCCAGACGAAGAGGAAAAGTAAAACCTGACAAAAACGAACTCCTCTTCAGGTTGCCATAGCCCTTGATCCACACACACCCATTACGATTACTTACTGTACATAAAGATAGTTTTTATTCGATTATGACCGTGGTGCAAATCCTATGGAGATTGACGAATTTATTTTTGGAGATAATCTTCGTAAGACTAAGAGAATTGTCTGCTTTTTCCACAGGTGTTTTTGAGATTCTACAAAAAAAGGAGTAACATATTCACAAAGTTATAAGCTATATTAAAACACATAAAAATAGTAGTCTACAAATTAGGGTGGAGTGAATTTTCAAAATTTTACAATACAAACTTTGGGGTGGTCTAAAAAGTTAGAAACCTGGCCAAAACTAACTTTAAAATTGATATTAGGTGGTTGACCCCAAAATCCTGCTTGCTACCTCATCCCTGGGATCCTGTGGGGGTAAAATTTCATGAATTTGTCACAACTCAACTTCTAGGTGAGATAGGAAACTGATTTTGGGCTCGAAAGATGCGGAAGACACACGTTTCTATTAGTGATAAGAGGAAAATTTTGCCTTACTTCATTCTAAACAAAGTTATTACTAAAAACTGCTTTCTACACCAATTTCCCATTCATCGCAAAGACAATGAATAAACCAGTTCCATTTTAAAGTTACATTCAAATTGCGATTTCAAAATTTTGATGTTTTTTCAAAGGAACATTGTTCTAATTGATAAAGTTTCACCACTAGATATTTTATTACATACAAATGTGCTTTGCCAGGCTGAGAATAAGAGAGTGGCCATCCTGTCTATTGTAAAAGGCAACTAATGGGCCAGTTTCCTGATCTGTGATACGGGTTGGTGTAAGGAAGGGCATCAGACTGTAAAAATTTCTGCCTCAAAAAATCCTCACGAAAGTGAGGTACATGCTGCCACCCTCATTGACAGGGACAAGATCGGAAAAAAATTTGTATTGCTAGTACGATATCTTAGAAACACAAATATTAAAAAATACTTTTGGCAGTTAGTTAGCAAGTATCTAGCATGTTATTGTTAGATTTACCATGGATTTTTATTGTTTTTGTCTATTTTTAGATTTTATATGATATCTACTTGTAAACATAGCACGCTTTATCAGCGTGTTGACCGGAAGAAAAAGCACTAATACTAAAGTATTGCACGATATCCATTCGTTTGCCAGTACAAAAAAATTTCCACCCAATACATTACCAAGTACTGAGGATGTGATTTGTTGTGTTCTATCTGAACCAAATTGGCATGTACGACAATCAGCTGATGCTGTGGCCACAGAACTGGTACAGCACTGGATATATTGCAATGTATATCCATTGCACTGTACTACAGTTGCAGAAAAAATTCATTTAATGGTGTAAACATTAGGGATACCTGAAGAGGAAATGTGGTCCTACCTTCCAAAAGCAACTTAGTGATTTCATGGAACATATTTTGCCTCGATAAAAGTCACAGAACATATATTTGACATATTTTACCATGACAAAAGTCTTAGAAGAGAACTTGAATTGAAGAATCCACTGTGTATGTTTGACATTGAGTTTCAATTTTATGAAAAGCAAAAAGGAAGGAAAATAGGGAAATGTATACAGTACAGTGTTGTACAGTGTAGAACGCTACAGTGGATATACATTGCAATATATCTAGTGCTGTACCAGTTCTGTGGCCACAGCATCAGCTGATTGTCGTGCACGCCAATTTGGTTCAGATGGAACATGACAAATCACATCCTCAGTACTTGGTAACTTCTTGCGTGGAAATATTGTTGTACTGGCAAACAAATGGATATCTTGCAATACTTAGTATTAGTGCTTTTTCCACTGGTCAACATGTTGATAAAGCAAGCTATGTCTACAAGTAGATATCATATAAAATCTAAAAATAGACCAAAACAGTACTAACAATAACGCTAGATATATGCTAATTAACTTTCAAAAGTATTTTTTAATATATCTGTATCTAAGATATAGTAGTAGTAATCCAATTTTTATCCGATCTTGTCCCCGTCAATGAGGGTGGCTGGATGTACCCAACTTTCATGAGGTTTTTTGGAGGCAGAAATTTTCACAGTCTGATGCCCTTCCTTATGCCAACCCGTATCACAGATCAGGAAACTGGCCCATTTGTTGCCTTTTACAACAGACAGGATGGCCACTCTACTGTTCTCAACCTGGCAGAGCATAGTTGTATGCAATAAAATATCTAGTGCTGAAACTTTATTGATTAGAACAGCGTTCCTTTGAAAAAACATCAAAATTTTGAAATCGCAATATGAATGTAATTTTAAAATGGAATTGGTTTATTCATTATCTTGGCGATTTATTGGAAAATGGTGTAAAAAGCAGTTTTTCAGTAACAACTTTTTTTAGAATGAAGTAAGGCAAAATTTTCCTCTTATCACTAATAGAAACGTGTGTCTTCCGCATCTTTCGAGCCCAAAATCAGTTTCCTATCTCACCTAGAAGTTGAGTTGTGACAAATTCATGAAATTTTACCCCCACAGGATCCCAGGGATGAGGTAGCAAGCAGGATTTTAGGGTCAACCACCTAATATCAATTTTAAAGTTAGTTTCGGCCGTGTTTCCAACTTTATAGACCACCCTAAAGTTTGTATTGTAAAATTTTGAAAATTCACTCCACCCTACTACAAATACACACATACGAACACATATGAGCATTTAATTACGAATATGGAATGACAGACAGTTGTATTATATTAAATAATTCAGGATAAGAAGATAGATGTTGACTTTTGGGGCGATCTTTGGGTGTGAACAAGGGGATATGATATGTGGAAAGCATTACTCATCTTTCTTACATTGTATAATCGAGTTTCTGTATCGTATTTTGATGATAATTGCTGGCAATTATTTCAGAGAAGAATCTATTTGCTGCCAGATTCTAGGGCTTTTGAATTTGATTGATCTTTTTCCATATTGGGAGCAGACTGGGTGACAAGTATTGGCCAGAGGTAAAACTTCAAAGTTAATGGGTGTGGACAGAATTAACAGAGCAGTAATTAGATGGTAAAACGTGCTGGGCATTCTGTTTCTGTGGAAGTTAGGCATAAGCTTAGCGATTTCTAGCTGATGCACCTATGTCTTCCAGTTTCAATAAATTTAATTGGCTGTGTAAATAAAGGGGTGTTACATGGCATAAGTAAAAGCTCGAACTGATGGTCTTAATGATTTTGTTGTGGATGGTGTTTAGTCTGCATAGGCTGGTTTTTGTTGCTGAACCGCAAGCGCCAATGGCATACTGTAGATGGGAGTATGAAAGGCTGAAATATATTAAGTGCATTTGTGCTCAGGTACTCTCGAATTCTGTAAAATATACCAGAATAGGCTAGCAAGAAAGCTTGCTTTCAAGCTTCGAGATGTTTGCATCCCAGTTTAGTTTATGATCTAAGTGCATTCCAAGATACTTTGTTGAATTGACTCTTATTGATTAAGTTGTTACCGATTTCTACTCATAATGGGAAGCTTTGCTTCTTGTCTGAGTTAAATATCATGTAGACACTTTCACTATAATTTGGTGATAGCTTATTATGACGCATCCAACTGTCGATTTTATTAATTTTGCACAAGATCCAGGTTCACTGTTCTGGTGTCATATAGTGATGAGCTTGCAGTTCGCTCATGTCTGCACTTCTTCCTGCAGAGGCAGGTTGCGAAGGGTACGTGACTTTTCTGTCTTGCTGATTGGGTCTGACTGTTTCGGTCTGAGGACATTTCGGTCACGACATTTCTGTACATAAAGAACTGATTATATTTGTTTATCTAAATAATAATATAGGCAGGCAAAATGTCACGCTGGCTGGTGTTATAACCAGTGGTGATTCTAAGGGGGCTCACCAATTCACTGCTGGATCTTCGATCATGTTTGTAGTGTTTTTCTACATAAAACCTTTTGTTGATTTAATTGCATTTGCATCAAAAATTAACATGTAAGATTTCTGCAAGATTTCATAGTCTGACTGAAATGTCTCGAGACCAAAAGACCAAGACCTAAAAGTCCCGTGACCAAAACGGCTTGGACCGAAACAGCCAGACTAAATTGGCCAGATGGAAAAGTCCTGTTCCAGGTTGCGAAAGTTGCATGTGTAAAGTTCTATTGTTGGTCTTTATTGCGTAACAATTACGTGGCCACAAATCTTCAAAGGTTCACTTCAAGTTAATGCAGTAGACGTTCTGCAGCATGTGAATGTTGAACTCAGGCATCTTTGCATGTAATGCAACAAGACAGTGACTGCTGATCGGGGAAATCCATGTACTTTTACAATACTGTGTGAAATGAAGCATGAGTGAATCTCTAGCGATGCTTCCACAAGTTTGAAAAATCCATTGTCAGCATGAGTGTGACCAATGTGCCTAAGTGTTAAAATAAACTTGTGCAGGCTTTTTTTGATGCAATATAAAACTATGTGGTTCATTAGAATACGTCTTTGCAGGCTTGTGGGAATACGTCTCAATCGTTAACACTTTGACGGCCGGTCTACGAATATATCGTACCTGGATTTTGGCCTAAAACCAGCAGTTTTCAGTTGTCTTACCAACACCATAACTCCTTTGCCGATTGCGCGAGAGAGCTGTTCAAGGGCTTAAATGGAACAGCCAGTCATCTAATCTGCACTCGCAAAAAATTTTTTTGGTTGGGGGTTGTGGATTTTGTGAGTGACGTCATAAGTAGTTTTTGAGCCATTTTGGTTCATGTTACCTAGCCTAGGTCCCAACCGCTAGACCAAAGTATTTTGCTGATGTTTTTATTGGGAACTAGGCTTGAGTCCGAGTCTTTAGAGCCTTTGATCGACTTCTAGAATTTCTGGTTCAAAAGTTATGATCGTAATTAAACAAACAAATTAATTAATTATCTACTTAACTAATTAGTCAAATATTTTTACTACTTTAGATCATAACTTTTGAACCAGAAACCCCAGCAGGTCATCCAAAGTATCAAAAGACTCAGATTGTGGCCTAGTTTCTAATAAAAATTTCAGCGAAATACTACCATTTAATGGTTTGCGCCCAGGGCCAGGTAAAATGGGCCAACGTGGCCTAAAAGTCCTCCACTTATGACGTCACTCACAAAAAATCCGCACCCCCAACCAAAAAATCCTGTTTCGATTGCAGACTAGAAGACTTACCATGTCTTTTGAGCCGTTGAACAGCTCTTTACCACTTATGGCACCCAAGTTGCTTGTGCACAAAACCATGTGCGATCTGGTTGTTTTGGCGCGAGAATGCCCGATTCCTACTGGACGTCAAAGTGTTAAGGTTTCATTCTGACTTCTGAGTGAATTCTGAGTGCAAAGCTATATTTGCTATGGTGAGTTTTCATTATTCATATGCTCAATGTTGTAAACCCAGCGTGATGTTCTAATTCTATTAAGTTGTTCATAGTCATGTCATCAAACAGGTCTACTTGTCCGGTTTGTGTATGACCATGGCCATTGTTCCCTCTTAGGTGCGCAACTGCGCAGTGCCACCAGACCATTTGTACAATGAAATCTCATTCTCGTGCACTGGCAACATTCGAAATTTAGCATCATATATATATATCGCATAGCCCTTTCAACACTTAAAATGCTTCACTGATTGTGTGTCTACATGGTTGCGCAATTATATGCACACCAAAACAAACATTTGCTCAGTGTAAAATTTTCTTAAAGGGAACACTGATCATGGGTGTGGGAAGGAAAAGGCAGGGGGGGCCTTGGCCTGAGTTTTGAAGTCTTCTTGTTTTCCCTTTAAATTTTTAGCCAGAAGTTATTTTCTTAGTTTGGAGTGAGTAACGTGAAATTTCACCACTTTTGACCCCCTTAAAGAAATATTTTCGGCTAGCCCTAGAAAAACCACTATTGGTCCCCCTCTGGAAGAAATCCTTCCGCCAACCATGTATATGGTGAGCATTCACTGTGAAAAAATTAGCAAAAACAAGCAACGTTTTATTGATTGCTTTAGGCGAGATCCCAGACATTTGTAGCTCTTGTTTCGAGGTGACGCTGACAAGTCTTGGTTGCAATCCTACAATCACGGGAAGGGCAACCAAGCAATTTCCCCTCCCGAAGTTTTCAAAAACATCTTCTGTAGTTAGGTACAGCATCAAGCTACAATCATTTTGGCCCGCCCCAAAAATATCAGCTGGGTACGATCCTGCTTGCTAGGTAAAATAAAGTCGTAATTTGTGGTTTTGTTGTAGAACATGGCAATGCTTAGGCTACTTGTAAAGAAGTACCCTGTGTTGAAAATGTGCACATAGCCTGCTGTTCAAATTATTGTGAAATATATACCTGGCTATTGCTGCCAACGAAGTGCATTTTTATAGTTGTTACCGAAACATGGGGCATTTTCTTTGTGGATGTAGAAAGGGTAAAGCGTTTTTTGAATGTCCATTTGCATTACATCATCAGCAACTTGAAAATGATAAGCAGAATATCGACATTGCGCCCCACCTGGAACAATTTGTGCACGCCAATGTTCAGCCCTCGGCACATTTTTTTATTATCTTATGTGGCCCTTGAACAAATCCCTGATCTAGTTCAATTTGGAGATCCCTGATCTAGTTTGATTGAACTAGCGATTATTTTTTTCTAAACCCTAATCCAAAGCATGAAGCATAAATATAAACACATGTTTTGCTACACATTTTAGCAAAGTACATTAAAAGTGCTCCCAAAAGTATTTGTGAAAACATATAGCCTAACCTCTGGGTTTTTTTGTGGTCATAGATCGAAATGTTTTAGAAATACTGAAAAAAATTATGTCATTTCAATCAGAATATCTGAAAATATAGGCTAATGATCACCGTTATGGCGAGTATTAATACAACTGTGAAACAAATGACCAAAATGTCTCAGCGAAAAAAAAATAACCTGATCTTATAACATCAAAAGTGGCATCTGTAGCAAAACCAAAACAGCCATGATTTAGGGCAACCAATTTTTTGACCTAAAAACATAAGCACAAGAGAAATATCCAGTGTCAAGAGAGAAGAGGAATATCTGAAAGCACAAGAAAAATATCCAGTGTCAATAAATATCCTGAAATCACTGAGAAGGTTCTGCATTGTTATACTTTCTCATCAAGTGCAGCTTCACATTATTGCCTTTAAAGTTCCTTCGTGCAAAATAAGTTTTGCTTTTACCAAACCAAGTATTGTAAGACTACGTTTCTTGCCTTACCACGCCTAGCCTACTTAATTTTCAATCGTCCAATAGTGGGCAAGACAACATTGTTATGCTAGAAGTTGTAACAAAACCATCGGAATGTCATAATTGCAACTAATCTTGCAAAACCATATCAATATTTATTGTAGCTTCAATAAAATGTCAATAAAGAGAAAAAACTGTGCTGCAAGAAAAGTTTGTCTTAATGATAAATTTGGTATTTTTTTGACCTAATAACTTTTAACACTTGGAGAGCCGGCGTACGATATATTCTTACTTAGATTTCGGCCTAAAAACATCAGTTTTTGGTTGCCTTACCAATGCCAAAGAGAGCTGTTCATAGGCTCAAACGGATCGGCCAGTCTTCTAGTCTGCACTCAAACAAATTTGTTGGTTGGGGGTTGCAGATTTTTTGTGAGTGACATCATAAGTGAAGTAATTTTGGGGTCAGATAAACAAATTAATTAATTACCTAATTAGTCAAATATTTTTACTACTTGAGATCATAACTTTTGAACCTTAAACCCCAGCAGGTCATCCAAAGTATCAAAAGACTCAGATTGTAGCCTAGTTTCCAGTAAAAACTTCAACGAAATACTACCATCTAATGGTTTGCTCCCAGGGCCAGGTAAAATGGGCCAAGGTGGCCTCAAAGTCCTCCACTTATGACATCACTCACAAAAAATCCACACCCCCAATCAAAAATTTTTTTTCGAGTGCAGACTAGAAGACTTGCCGCGTCTTTTGACACTTTGACCAGGTCTGTAGCACTTACCGGATCGGAGAAATTCCTGTGCAAAGCCACATGCATTTCTGTGTTTTTTTCGGAAATTCCCAAAAGCGGCCTGACACCAAAGTGTTAAGTCACCCATGGTATTGGTGTGAAATTTGGTTTGTGGACATTTCATAAACTTCGATAAAGGCAGAAAATGTTTACTTTCTTTGTACTTTGGGTTGCCCTAATGATAAGGACTGAGCCGATGACCCCTTGCCCAGGAGGAATAGACACTTCCTACTTGACCAGGTTGACTATACCGCTAATGTCACGAACACAGCGTTTTATGTGGCACAAAGCCAGATAAGGTTGTGAATCCAGATTTGGTTTTTCAGTCTTTCAGAAGCGAAGACTAGTTCTGACACTACCTTTTTAACACACTGTATGAGTATACAGTACTTTGAAATCATGCACTGAGCTGTTACTTTTGCGCCACATGCAACTGCATAACTCGTCAGTCAATTGTGCCAGAAAGCTGTTCAAACTCTCAAGACTCGGCAAGCCTTCTATTTTGCAATTTAAAAAATTGTTAGGTTTTGGGTTTCAGTTTTTTTGTGAGTGACGTCATAAATGGTGTAGGTTTAGGCCAGTGGTGCCCAACCTGTTTTAACCCAAGATCTACTTTGGAAGTAGTCACCCTCATGAGATCTACCAGTCTAGTGTTACATCACATATCAACAAATATCGTTTCCAACCTGCAGTAACTAACTTCACTACACTAAAATTTCTTGCTGCCACACAACCACACAAACACTCTTTTAAACGCATACACACACACACGCCAATCTGTTTGATAAGCCATGACCTTCATGAACCAATCAGCAAATAAACCAGATACAAAATAATTGGATCTCTGAGTTTGAAAAAGGAAATTACTTCCTAACTCAATGGGAGACCTGGCACTGGGAAGAGGAGGTTAGCTTCTCATAGTCAGTGTAAGCTGCAGATGTAGCCAGGGTGGCCAAGCACCCAAACTTTTAGTATATCTTGTAATTTTGTGCTTCGAGAGGCAGTGTCCCAAATAAAATACTGTTGCTCACTTAAAATCGAATAAATTGGCTCCCCAAAAACTTTTCAGCTGGTTATGCTATTGCATAGCAGCTGTTCACAAGGCGTAGGAACACTTCTAGGTTGTTATCAGTCATTGTTGATCTGTACTTCAGTTTGATGATTTTCATATGGGAAAAAGCAGACCTGCACAAATAAGTTGGTTCAAAAAGAGCTTTTAGTTTCAATACACGTCTTCTGAGATAGGGATCAATAATCATCTTCCCATTTGGGGTGAACACTGTAGGGCTTGCTTCGTTTTGTCTCAGTCATGTTAACTCTTAAGGTTGCGTAACCGATCTGATCACTAGCTGCTAGCAGGGGTACAATAAAAAAATTCAGGAAGCCCACAATTTTAAAACTTTGAGAGCTGGCGTACGATATATTCGTACCTAGATTTCAGCCCCAGAAATAGCAGTTTTCGGTTGCCTTACCAACACCCTAGCTCCTCCGCCGATTGCGCTAGAGAGCTGTTTAATGGCTCAAACGAATTGACCAGCC
>Ga0210059_1011209_pt1 | contig 13740 bp, 8 predicted proteins | sample Ectturendosymbi2_FD_188042 | JGI IMG/M metagenome (GOLD analysis project Ga0210059, IMG submission 188042) | Ecteinascidia turbinata endosymbiont from Florida, USA - Sample 2 (SPAdes) (version 2) | ecosystem: Host-associated > Tunicates > Ascidians > Unclassified | place: Key West, Florida...
TCTATGTTTCATGTGAAACCCCTGAACAAATTACCGACTACTTGTATTTTAAACTGAGGTCCTTGCTTCTGCATGGTTCAATGTATTCGCGATAGTAGTTTTGTGTAGAACGTAGTTTAGCCTGCGTGCAAAGAATGGTTATTTAGATATTCGAGAGCGAATTGACCAACCACCGTTTCCTTAACATACCGGCTTTTGAAAGTGCAGCCTAAGTGTTGAATGCTTTCATTTCAAAGGTGTACAATGCGCATTAAGCAGCCGGCATCAGCTCTAGAAAAATAAACCGAAAATCAACAATTGAAACCTCTCGATTTGCTGTAAAGGCTTTCGAGGAATCTGTCGACGGGTCTGCTTTATCTTTTTACGATTATTTAAACTTGCACATATCTGTAGGCCTATTCAAGCTGCGGGTCCCCACAAAGGTAACAAGGAAACGAATCAGTCAAGCTAATTATTTTTATAGGACATCGATTTCACGTACCACTACGCATCCACAGTACTGAAATCTTATTCACATAAAATATCCTATCATAAATTTCTTTTATCCATTATGAAATTAAGTTTCCCTGTCAGTACATTCAATGCCCATACGTACTTTTTCGCAATATCTGAAAAACTGTTGCATGAAAATATTCAAATATATTAAGAATCTATTAAGAATCACATAGAATTTATTTAACAACTGAGGAAAATCAAAGTCAAGCGGTAAGAAAACAGTTCTTTTTCTAGTGCGAAGTTGTAGCATCCAGAGTTTGGTGGTACATTCGTAGAATGATCTCATGCAAAAATCGACATCATGTGATTTGCGGCTTAGCACATGGAGGTGACTAAAATTTTAGCAAGTTCGTGATGATAAAAGAAATTAATCACTTGACGTTGTGTGGCTTTGTCAGGTAAGAATGTTAATCAAAGAAAATTTTTTCAACACCAACTCTGCTTGTTTAGCCCAGGCGATGGCCACTTGCGAAAAAACGGCATCATGTAATTTTTACTTAACACATGGAGGCAAATAAAATTTCAGCGAAATTGCAATGATAAAAAAGCCCAACTACCTGTCGTTTGGAAGGGCTTTGTCAGGTTTAAGCGTCAATGAACCAAAACTTTCGTCAGTGTTAACTTTGCGTGTAGAATTAAAAGAACCAAAATGAGAGATTCGTTGATTTAAATTATGTTCAAGCAAGCTCACGATACCAAGTTTAACGCGAATTGATTTATCCGTCATCTCAAAGGGAACACTTTCCTGTAGTTCCCCCAGAACGTTTGGTTTTCAAAACGGGGTAGTAGGAAGCGCACGCACTGTACCATGCTAGGAAACCTAAACCCTCAGGTGACCCGGAGTTTTGATTTGGCAACGTCCATAGATTGTGCGAACTTTTTCAGCAGTTATCACTGATGTTGAAAACTAAAAAAATATTGTGAAGCAATAAACATAGCGATTGTACGCACAACGCGAGTTTTACAGTAGAAAAAGTTTTCTTGTTTGGCTAAGATAGCCTCATTTGATTTTTTCTGAACACCAGAACTTTGAATGAGCAGCAGAAAACAAAAATAATGCGCTTTCGGTGCCTCGTTTAGTGAAAGTGTAAAATTCTTCAATGAAAATAGTTTCACACAGGAGACAGATTTTTTTAGTGACTAGGGAAAATTACTGATTTGGTGTACTACATAGGGAATATTTCAAATTAAGTCCGATGTCTAGCAGTATTCCTTTCACAACACAAAGTAACGCAGGTGTTTCGAAATGTTTCAAGTGAAGAAAGCGGGAAGCAAACAAAACATACTGGTGAGTGATTTCAGGGAAACGTTTGCAAAGCAAATGTCAAAAGCGCAACTTCATCGGCGAAGATTGCAAAGCAAAGTGCGCAAAAACTTGAAAGTTGGTGCACAACGTTAAAAGCATGACAACTTCAACATTTGAATGTAAATCTGTTCTGCGTATTGGATTCATTGTAGAGGCTTACTGCTCGATGTTCAGTGTTGGCTTGATACACTGTAATTCACATGACGAGATGTTTCGGTACAAAAAATAACCGCAACCATTTAGTAGGTTTCCTTGCAAGCAATGCAACCCATGGAATACAAAGAAGCTTTGCTTTCTATGCATCTTTAGGCTAAGGCATAAAAAATTGCATTTTCAACTTGGTCGGTTTTGAAGAGTGTTTTCCAAGGTGCTTAGGTAGCCTATATAACAGCTTCGTTGCAAGTAGGTGGGTAGCCCAGCGAGACCGTTGAATTGTAACATTGAATCAACAACATTTCGATTTGGGCAAAACACGTAGCGCAACAACTGGTTATGTTACTTGAAAAGCAACAATGGATGTCTGTAATCGCATAGATTATGTTGCTCACGACTGACATCGCTTAGTAGACAAACTGGCGATTTTTATTCAACGCTGATGTGCATTTTTTGTTCGGCGAAAAGTTTGTTTTTTCACGGGTGCAAAATTTTTGTTGCTGGGTTTTCGAACGTTGTAAGCATCTAAGAAAATGCAAATGGTAATGAAAACAGACAGTGCTATTATTACGGTGGAGTAATAACAATGTCATTCACAGTTCTCAAAGATGATATTTTTTTCATAGGGCTAAAGTCGTCAGAAGTATTGTATTGTATTGAGTAACGTCTTTACTCCCACACGCAAGGCGCTTGAATTTAAGCATGCATCGCAGTAACATGGAATGCGCAAATACATGAAGGAAGACGAGAATACATACATGGCGGTAGTAGAGAGTATACGCTTGATGGCGCAAATACGTTTACTTTGATGAAACACAAGCTTTTGAGACATACGCATGAATGACGTCATCATGCTTATTATAATTTAGTATTGCAATGACTTCCAATTACATCGATTTAAAAAATACATGAGGGAGTGGGAGGCTGCGAAGGACCAAGGGTCATCTAGGCAGCAGACCTCCCAAGGGCGAAACTGCTTTTTTTGTTATGGGAACAGAGCATAACTGTTAGTAAAAGTCTTTTGTTCTGGGTATAAAATATAATATAGGTATTGCGGTTATACGGTAAATTGAAGTAAAATGTATTGCAGGCAAAGCCAAGCCACCAGAAGAAAATGGTTTAAAGTTATCAAATTAAACATTTACTGTGTTCACACATTCAGAAATATTCGTGTATGCTGGAGAGGAAATGCGTCAAAAGCTATAGATCGCTGCAGCACCGCAATGGTGTCACGAGACTTAAGCAGGTTGAGTCAGATTAGAAAACAGGGAATCTATGTAGTTGTTGGGTTTAGTTAGCACAATCCGAGGCACGAAACTCAAAATGAAGACCCCTGCGACAACGCTTACAAAAATAAGGTTTCCCCAAATTAACTGCAATGTGAAGGAAGCCCTGTGACGCCTGCAAGAAAAAGAACGTGCGATGTAACAGAAAAGCGACATTTCATAACAAAGGTAAGTTACAAGAAGTTTTTTTGTGCTGGTTTGAACGAAATTAAATACGGCTACGTAGATTCCAAATAGCATTTTTATCTACAGTAGCATGTTGCAGCAACAGACATGAAAGCACTTTGCAAGAAACAAACCACACTTCAAGCAGTGGTGTACCGCGGGTTTACCGCCCCAGGGGACAAACTCAGTTTAGCGCTCCCCAGCCCGTTTCTGGCAGCATAAAATGAAAGAAACACTGCAATCTGATGCTATACTTGCAATTATTTAATTCCAAGAACAAAGTTTTCTTGCTTTTGCTGCTGAAAATTGTTGTGGTTAAAATTAACCCCAACATGTTTAACAATGATTTGTGATGAAAAAGCATACTCCTTTACCTTTTCCAGCAGAACCAAAAGAAAAGGTCGTGTAAATCGTTCACTATATTGTAATGAAATATAATCCAAAACTTTATGTGTGCATGCAATTACCAACAATTTTTGCTCTTGAATATTATGGGGTAAAAGCCACTGTGAATCAAGAACCCTAGTTAGGGAATAATAAAGGTTGTCATGAATAGCAACTGTATTCTTTAAGCGTATGTGAATTATGTCCCTTAACCGTATGTGAATATACCAAATGTGAAGATTCACCTAATGGGAGAAAGTGAATTCCACTGTATGGGTGATGTCTACCATACGTGTGAAATCTACCCTATGGGAGAAATGTACTATGTGTGTGAAAGCAACCATGTGGATGAGAAGTAACAAAGAAACAAATGACTGAGATCATGCGAATCGCTAATAGTGAAACAGCAGAGATTACTGATGAACAATTAGAACTGATAAACGAGTTTTTGGATGTATAAGAAACTTTGCGATATCTTTTACATGTCATATGAATAGTATTAACATTGAACAGAAACCATTGATAACATGCCGGGTATGGGGGCATAAGCATTGCTCCGAGCATTGCTCCTAGCATTGCTCCTAGCATTGCTCCTAGCGTTGCTCCTAGCATTGCCCTTGTTTATTGTAGATGGGCATTGCCCGTAGGCATTGCCCTTGTTTGTTGTAGGTGGGCATTGCCCCTGGGCATTGCCCAAACGCACCGGATTGGCCGAAAATATCGAAGGGTAGAGAATAAGTATTTTCTGATTCCCTACCTAGAGTCAGTTGTGATCTTGCAGCCATCAAGGGCGAACTTGGGGGGCCTGGTGATCTCGTGATCCAGGACCGCCTTGTAGCCAACACTCTAAGGAGTTCTAGTCTGAATATTGGCCGGCTTTCCAGGCACGAAAGTCTCGGCACTTTTTGGCACTAGTCTCGATGTAGTTAAGGTTGTATGCTGATATTATAGTCAGATACTGTTGAAAAAGCTCCGTAAAAACTGTAAGTAATGAAGTTCTGTCAAAATTTTATTTAACTTTGGACTTTGTAAATATTCTGGCATGCTAGATATAATTAGGAAATAGAGTCCTGTCAAAATTTTCTAGGGTTTTGTACTTTAACAAATTTCAGCAAAAATTAAGTCAAAAAGGAAACAGAATTCTGGCCAAATTTTTTATGATTTTGTACTTAGAAAAATCCCGGCATATGGGGGGTCATATTGTCGAAGTCATGTTTCATGCGCACATTTTGTCGAGTTTTAGTGTTGTATGTTCGTTGTCATAACTGTAATAAACTTGTATCCCCGCTTAAATGGGTATAACGGTCCTGTCATCAGCAGCTAAGGTTGATGATATTGACTGTTTGCTTTAAGGTAGATAGTCTTTATGGGACCACAGCCTCGAGGACCCTGTCTAGAAAAAGTATAAGATAAACGTTAATTATGGTAAAGCGTTTAGCACAACTTGTTTTGCACCGAGTTTCTCGTGGACGCGTGCACTGAGCTAGGTTTTCGAGTCCAGCGGGATTCGTCGGCCGCGAAAAAATTTATCAATTACTTTGTTAAAAAGCTGATAGATTTAAATGTGTCACATATTTTAACCTAGAAAATATCTAACGTCAGTGACTCTCTGCAGGAACTTTTGCTATCAATTTTGTGATCTGAATTTCGATAATCATGTCCGTGGAGATGCTCAGTTTATAGGTGAAATTACATAAAACACAGATAGCAGCCGAAGCAGTGGCTGAGCAGGGGTCAGTAAAAGTATTGAGGGAAGTGCAAACTTACAAAGAACAAAAAATTCTTCACCAATACGATTGTGTCTGTTCAACAACAATGTTGACCTAAAAAATGATAACAGAGAGTGTAGAAAACCATTCTGAATGTTGTGGGTGCGTGAATAGTTGCAATAAATTTATTTCAACTAGATTTTGTTAACCATGAAATTCCCTGTGATACTGTTATGAAAAGTTAGCTCCGCCCCTTTTGCCTCCTTTTTGAAAGAACAGGGGAAGAAATTCTCCCCGTAATTCTCCCGTTCTCCGACCTCCCTGAGAGTAACTGAAAAGTACACAATTGAAGCCTAACTAATATACTCAACGCTGTTGCCCATTTGCATTAGAAGTTTGCAAAATTAGTCAGGATTTGTGTAAACATCCCACAAAGAAAATCATCATAATTACCTTCAGAACCACATCAAATCCATTTCAACATGAAGTTTGTCAAACCACCAAAGATCAAAAAATTTCCTAAACATCAGATATGTTGTCGTAACAACATACTATTAAGGTTTATCGCTGCTCTAAAACCATCCGCAGTTGCATGCACTGTGAATACTGGATTCCCGTCCATTGTGACGCAACTATGGAATGAGAACCAAGTGGAAAAGTTCGTAACCCTCGCTATCTGAAAGCATTGTGACGCAACCGTGAGTCAAACCGTATGCGGGCGCTGGTTGCTGGAGACACAAGCGACGTCTTAAAACGTCACTAAGGTTTGTAGTTGCTGCCTTTGCGAACCTTGGTGATCTTGATGAGATTTTGCAACTTGGTGCCAGCGACTGGCATTCGACATTTCGCAAATCGCAATTACTAGCATCCGCTGACATTTGACATCATCCAAATCCAATCTAAATCTGGTTAAGCAGAATTTATAAAATCCAAATCCATCGTAAACTTGAAAATCCGTCGGATTTAAATCCAAATCCATGTTCATCTCTGCTGAAGAGTCAAGAGTGTTTAAAGTGAATTAGATATAATAGTGCTCACATCCATTATTTGAGATTATGTGGTCTTTGCTTGACTTGTATTTATGCGGAGTCAAACAAGCGTTGGAATTCTTGTGTCATGTTGGCACCCGATCTGGAGCGGATTCGGATTGAAAATTTGCAAACCAGGAATGGATCCGGATTCAAAAAAAGCAGAGTCCACCCATTTCTGCCACCTGTTTGCAAATGCTCACCAATCGCAATAGGCCTATAACCAGTGGTGTGTTTAAGGGGAAGCGAGGGAGGCACTTGCCTCGGGCCTCCCTTTTGGGGGGCCCCCTTGAGGTGTTGTGTGTGTAAATTTTCCTTATTTTTGACGAAAAAACTATTATTCACTCATATAATGTACTGCAAAGCGATCATAAGCAAGTACTCACCTTTCAATGGGGCCCCCTACAGAAACTGTAATGTGCAGGTACTTCGCTTTCAAAAGGGGCCCCAACAGCAACTGCAATTTGAAGGTAATCTACTTACAAAGAGGCCCCCAACAACCACTGAAATGTGTAAGTACTCTGCTTTTAAACGTCATTAAACGGGCCTTAAAGAAACTGTAATGTGTAAGTACTCAGTTTTTAAAGCGGCCCCCAGCAGCAACTGTAGTGTGTAAGCACCTTGCTTTCAAAGAGGCCCCAACAGCAATTGTAATGTGTAAGTGCCTTACATTCGAAGGGGCCCCCAACAGCAAGTTTAATGTTCAAGTACTTTGCTTTCAAAGGGGCCACCAACCGCAATTGTAATGTGCAAGTACCATGCTGTCAAAGTGGCCCCCAACAGCAACTGTGGCCTAATGTGTAAATATTGTCCTTTCAAAGCGACCCTACCACCATCTCTAATGATCAAATAAAGAAAAGCTTCATTTCTATACCTAATAAAATTGTGGGTTGAAATATGTTCCAAAAAGTTCTGAAAAGATGCTATCACATAGAGAAAATAGGCCTACTTATACCAAATGAAAATTATTTATACCAAATGATGATTTTTAGAGATTGAAGTATTTGCTATATTGATAACTTTATGAAAATGCCACAGATGAACAAAAAAGTAGCCTTTTTGTGTCTCTGAGTTGAAAAGGTTTGACAGATTTCTCATTTCTTGTGATGGTTTACCTTCGTGAACATTTCCATCAGAAAATAAGACAACATGCAATTGTTATAGCAGGGACCACACTACATCTTTCAATTTATAGGACATTTTCTTCTTAGTTTACAAAGTAATTTTGTATTATTGTTGTTGTGCTGCAAAGAGCATTAATAAGCAAGGCTACATTCATGCTTCCTATCAAGTAGCAGGAATGGCATTTTTTTGGTATTATGAATAGGCTACTCATTTTTTTCTACAGATATTTCAGGTTTTTTAAGTGGTTTGATTTAGCCTATGCTTGAAGTCACAGGTTATTTGAAGCTTGACTAATAAATGGTTGATTTAAAGGTAGACTTGGTAAGTGATGTTTAAGCTCTTTTGCCAGCTCTTAGCTGGCATAACTTTAACCATTTTGTCTTAGCCAAGATTTAATGAATTGTGTAGGCTACTTGCTGCAGTAGAAATGTTTTCGATAAGGTACATGATGAATTATTTCCTATTTCTGCACATTTTTCAAACAACTAGTGTCAATGCAAGATGAAGGCAGCCTTGACTCATCCAGCCTCAAAGCTTTCCAAAACAAGTCTCCAATTGGATTCTTTTGTATGCTATGTTCTTGCAGTTAGCAGGATGAAATTTAAAACCAATTTAGTGTTTTACAGTAAATCTTCTTGGTTGTGTTTTATAGTTTCACGGATTCCCACAAAGACATGAATGTGAACAAATTCAGGATACCAACTACCAACCATTTTTTCAAAGGGGGAAGGTGTGAAACTTTCAAAGGTGTAAACTTTGTAGTTTATTGATGGTGAATGCAGAGAAATGGGGCGCGAAAATAAAGAAGTGGGGGCGATGCCAACTTGCTATTGCCTAACTTTTATGTGTTGCCAGCCGTGTCTTCCCAGCTTTTAGTGTTTTCAAAGTTGTGTACCATGAACACCCTTTTGCATATTTTCCTTCTTCTATTTCAGTTATGCCATAGTCTCAGGAACGTAGCTTTGGGTGACCGTATCTTAGGTTTGATCAAAATTTATTATCACGGTTGGCTGAGTATGATGACATCATCAGAGGGCCCCCTTTTTTGTCTTGCCTCGGGCCCCCCAACCCTAAACCCACCACTGCCTATAACGTGTCTTAGCAAGCAGTGTTTTTCAATTTGAGTTGCTTTCAACCAGTTTGGCAAACTAAAAACGTCCTCTGTTTATAGCGCTGTTTTCAGAATACTACATCTGGCAATTGATAGTTTCAAACCAGTCGATTCTTCAAGAAAAGTGTTCCTGCAAAAAATTCTGACTTTCGGCGCAACTTGCCTATGACAACACTGGAAAGTTTTTGAAAACACCACCATGGCAAAAATCAGCGTGTGTCAAAAATCATTGGAGTTCACTTTTTGATTTGGCAATATTCATTTTAAAGGTTTTTGTTAACTAATTTTCATAAAACTAATTTCATATGAAGTCGATTTATTTTAAACATTGGTTCAAAGGAAATATGTTTTTGTGTGAAAGAGACAATCCAGAAGAGCATACATACAAATGGTTTCAGTTTGAGCAATTGTTTCAGCGCTAAACCATTTTCGGCTCTTTATGAACCAGGCGGGAAACTTGGTTAATAAATAAGTTAGGTGAGAATAAGGCTTTTTTACTCGATCAATCTACATCTGTTGAACAGTAAGATCTCGCTGGCTAGTTTACCGTAACTCGAAAACTCTGAAGTGGAACTGCCCGGGGTTCCACTTGCAAGGGAATCGAAACATCATGATTCCCGGGGAAGCATCTAGGCCAAATTAAAGACAACGCCTTAACGATTTGACCAAAGACGCGCTTCCCTCGTCATTTCTGACTGAGGCGTTACATGTTATTTCCGGCTTTCGCCCTTAGGTAACTTTCCTTCGCATTGCGCGGCGTCATCTGGCTTCCCTTTTTGATCGGGTGCTTTCCGCCGGGGAAGTACCCTTGGACTTGGCCGGTTTTTGCACATGTAATGGCCCTAGTGCCATTACAACTCTACAGATAATTTCACACATCCATTGCTTTTATTAGTTCACGCTAGGCAAATTGCTAACTTTTCACAAAAAACAAAACGTACTGCTATTAATCGCAATTATACTTTAGATGTCTTTTAACTCTGCTTGTGGAAGTTGAAATGTTTGATGTGTAAACGTACATTCTCATCGCAAAATAATAAAAGTTTTGAGATTTTTTATTGTTTTTTTTTTCGTGAATGTGGTTTAACATCGACGACGTTATCTTGAGCTTCTTCTTTTGCCTTTTGACCTGGACCTGCGCGATGATTTCGATGACTTTTTAGACCTTGAGCTGTTTCTTGATCGCCTTCGTCCGCTTGAGGACCTTTGTCGAGAAGATGTTCTTCTGGCATTGTCAGAGGCACGTCTTCTGGGAGACTGAGGGGCAATCGGCAGGACATTTCGCAGGTTAAACACTGGGCGGTTGACGGGTATTGCAGGTCTTCGACTTTGGTTACAAACTGCAGAAAATATTTGACGTAAATGTAAAAAATTATTTTCTTATTCTTAAACTTGCAGCGAGGATTATTTCTGATAAAAAGAATAATTATCGCTGAAAATAATTAAGCTGAAAAGCGTTTATTATGTTGAGTTGGAATGCCGGTTGTTATCAGAGCGCTTTCTTTACTAAATGCTGTTAATTAGTTTGCTTACTTTATTTCACTTTTTAGGATTTTGGAAGTTTATTATTACGTATAAGAAAATTTTTCCTCCTTTTAATGTTTTCGATCCGGTAAGAAACGGTATTCTGCGCATGCGCACAACACTTTCAAAGTTCAATTAAAGTTCAAACGGAGCAAGCTTGAACACGGCAGCGTGCCGTGGGGCGAGTTACTGCAGAGAAATTTTTAAGAACATTCAATAAGAGGAACTTTGTTGTTCGGTTTTCTAACGTGCGTTTTAGTTTATGCCACGTTCATAGAATACGTTTTAATGCAAAGAAAGGTTAAAGTGAATTTTGAATAATGTCTTTACAGGCAAAACAATATGTATTATCGTTGGGAGACAACACCCGAGCACAAGTTTGTCGAGTGAACTTTAATGGCACTAGATGCATGTCTCTTTTCATGAAATATCACTGCTGCAAAAATCTGCCTCGCAATCACTTTTTTCTGTTAAGGACAGCACAAATTCTTCATTGTGATTCAAATATGTCAGAACACAATCATCAATTTGTTAAACCTGAAGTTTTTGGTCTTTTCGTATTCTCATTAACATGCGATTAATTTCTGCTGTTTCATGTTGCTGTTTATCCTCATTCTGCATTCCTGTTACTTCGTGATTTGAGCTACAAAAGTGCATGAATAAATCATTACCATTCATGACGTGGCTTACCTTCAGTCTGGGTCAAAGGAGGACATCGCTTCCCGTCCCCTTGACGGTTCGCGGTAACTCTACGAACGCGCTCGCGGCGCATGGTTCTCTGACCATTTTGGTTGAAATCATAAAAACACCCGCTCCACTGATTCCAAGTGGACACAGAGCAACTGACGGAGGCGGACGAGGATTCACAAACTGTTGAAATATAGCGAAGTGTAAAACTAAAGCGCAGTTGCGATGTGCATGCAAGCAGGCCCGTAGCCAGGTTTTAACGTTTGATGGGGCAAACTACTTTTTTGGAGGGCAATATTTTTCTTTTTTTGTATGTTTAAAACAAATTTTTCTGGGCACAACAAAATTGGGGGGGAACAAAAAAATTTGGAGGGCATTGCCCCCGAATGCCACCCCATGACTACGGGCCTCCATGCAAGGTTTTGCAGCGAAGCATGTTTCTACTTGCGAGTTTCATTTGGTGCATGGCACGAGAAAATTTGGTAAAGGCAAGGGCGTACGCAAGGTGGGGTTACCCCCCCACTTGAGCTTGATATTTTGCGAAAACTTTATTAGCTGCGCAAGGGAGATTAATTGTTTTCGCATAATTTTGTTTGTTAATTTGTCGACTAAATGCAAATACCACGGAATGAATTTGCATGCAAATTTCAAGGAACATTGTAAATGGGCCAAAAAGCAATAGTTAGGTGTCGGTGAGAATCTGGGTTATCGTCTGCGTACAGAAACCATCTCACCACTTTTTGCAGAGCTTTCGTCCACTACGCATGTTTAAGATTGTGTTCCACGATAGTTCACTTTATCCAAAACAATTGCATTTATTTTATAACATGTGCAGCAAAAAGAATATGATATATAACATGTGTAGCAAAAATAACTGCATTTATTTTGCTAAGGCTGATCAGCACAAGAGCTGACCGCATTGCCAACATGTAGCATGATAGTACAGTTGCTCGAGCTCGAAAACAGCACTTGTTAACAAACAAAACATCAGGCATTTCACAATGTCTCCGCAAGAAAAAAATAAATAAAAGTTTGCTGGACTTCTATAAATAGCAATAAATGGAAAGATTTCTTGCGTACTTTATGCGCATTCTCAATTCTTGTGTAGTTTAGCAAGATTCGATTTTTGCAGTTGTGAATTGCTCTGGCGAATTGATGAGTGTGTTTTACTCCCCTGTTTTAACGCGCCGCCTGATATTTTTGCAGTTAAGTTATAAGCTGCTGTGTCGTAGGGTTGTGTGTATATTCCACCGATATCCTAACTTGGAGCGCTGATAGTTTATATTCAGTACAATGACAGATAAAATAAGGAGAGTATGCGTGTAGAAGAATATGCATATTGTGTATCAAACTTCGTCAAAAGGTTGGTTTGGAAACTAATACATGACGTCAAATTGTGACGTCGCAAACAGTGCACACCAAATACAAATTACCACCATATGCCACTGAATGAAACTCCCCCCATGAAAATTTTCTGCGTACGCCACTGGGTAAAGGTATTAAAAACTGTCATGTTTCGTCTGCACCTTTTAAGCCATTGGCATGCATGGGTTACGTTGTCTAATAACATTACTTTGTGTCAGTTTCATGCGACGGTATGTAGTGCCCAGGGGCGGAGCTAGGGGGGGCACTGCCCCCCCAAAATTTTGCCTGGCCCCCCAAAAATTTTCCGCGTGACGTCATGTCACTGCATTGAAGTCCTACACAGACCATTGACAGCACCCCTTGTTGCAAAACTGGCCCCTCCAGTGTCCCCCCCAAATGAAAATGTCTGGCTCCGCCCCTGGTAGTGCCCGAAAGCATTGTGAAAAAGTATGCCTGCGTTAGGTTTTTATTTGATTTATTGTCGAGCCACTAAGCTGAGTTTTTAGCAAAAGCGGAAAAATTTTCTTAGATCAGTTGTGATAGAACGCGAAGAAACCAACCCAGATAGAATTTACAAACAGCTGTGTTTGTGGAACCTTCCACCAAGGGGAAATATTTTCCATGTAAAAAAATTTGTCCCTGGTGGAAGAGTTTCACGCACATAACTATTGATATGATCTATGATGTACTGATCTCAACGTTTTTTCTTAATCCGAACCGGGGCGCAGCCAGGAATTTTGTTCGGGAGGGGCCAGTCACTGACGTCGTCAGATTTCAAACTTTAGCTATTTTGCACAAAGATCTTTTTGATGTCACTGGTCAATTTCTGGTCTATTACAACAGGATATGACGTCAAATATCTTCTACCAGTCGGCATCGATAAATTTTAACGTTTGCTTTCGCAGTCATTATCAAGCAGTTGCTAACCAAACAGTTTTAAATGAACGTTAAGAGTAGCGGAAAGCGAAGCGCCGTGTAATGTTGTCCTTTGTGTGTGTGTGATTTGTTTTTTCTGTGTCGCTGCTCGTGTTCTTTTGTTTTGCAGGAGCAGCGACAGCGCGTTAGACTCAGCGGCTCATTTCTGGTGGTGGATGAAGTTCGAACACGGGGCTTTCAGAATACCCGACCACAGGAGCTTTCAGCCTCTCCATTCCAACGATATGATGGCTGCATTGGATGACTCAACCTCATGCTACAACCGCTGCAAACATTTGTAGAGCTTGCCAGATGCGAAAGGGTTATGACAACCCGGGCAGAGTTTCATTTTAGCTGGGATTATACTTTCTCTGCCACGCCCAGATCCTTGCGGATCTGAGCACCTGTTCCACCGAGAGAGACCGGTTGCGACCCAGCACTCCCTGCGCAACTGTGTTGATCATCTGGCAGCTCTTTCCCACACAGG
>Ga0210059_1011211_pt1 | contig 13736 bp, 9 predicted proteins | sample Ectturendosymbi2_FD_188042 | JGI IMG/M metagenome (GOLD analysis project Ga0210059, IMG submission 188042) | Ecteinascidia turbinata endosymbiont from Florida, USA - Sample 2 (SPAdes) (version 2) | ecosystem: Host-associated > Tunicates > Ascidians > Unclassified | place: Key West, Florida...
CCCCCACATTTTACAACAAAATTGCGCCCATGATTGGTTATAGTGACTTTGATCTGGACCAAGCCCTCGCTTACTATAAAAATCGAACAATCGGATGTCGGTATTTGAACAGCTTGATATAAGAATTAGGTAATTCTTTCTTTGTTCGTTTTCGAGTTTGCGCTGGGTAGAGGTGCAGGGTGTTAAGATGATAGACATTTTTTCAGGAGTTTTTGAAGCGGGCAGCACGGACATGCAGATTGCTCGTCTCCTTTGAGTTTTTTAAGTGCCTTGCTCAAGCGCACAGCAGCGATAACACAGGCAGGTTTAGGGAGTCAGACCATACAATCCGGAACGGTCGCTTTTAAAACATTGCGTTTCCGACATCGAAGTCGCGTACATATTGTAAAAAAAAAAAGGCATCAGTAAAAGCAATTACCGTAAATTTTTTTGTCTGGGAGAAGACAACACGCAAGGAACTTCAACCCCTTCAGTTAACAAGCAAAGTAACTACAGAATTTGCCTATAACGGCACCTCGAGGGGATTGCATGAAGAAAATTATTGCCAAATTGACATCATAAGCGAATTGAATTGCATATAAAAGATGCCATCACAACCAAACAAAATGTAACGTTATCGGAGAATTAACGTTACAGAGGAAGTCGTTATAAACGACTTCAACTGTATAGAACAGATTTACAAAAGGTTTCAGGCCCCATTCTGATTAAAGTAAAAGTTAGTTTCAGGACAAGTTGTCTATTTTTAGGGCAAATTATTATTTTCAGGGCAAACTTTTTCCGCCCCCCCAGTAAAATGCGTTCCCGTACGCCTATGGTTGAAAATAATATTTCTGTTATGTGTACATTGTTACCCACCGGATTTTTGGAAACTTGCGATTGGTGCAGATTACAGATGACGTTTGTGGAAAGGATATTCCTCAAGCTGAATATAATCAATCAGATGATATGTCATCTGCGCAATCCCGTTCAGGTCATAAACTATATAATTTACTTCACCACACGTGCGATATCAAGGGAAGGTATTCTGAGCTTTTTTGACAATGAAAATAAATATTATTCAAGTACCCAAAAACGCCGCGACGCAAACAGAACACGAACTAATGCAGCACAGTTTTCTCATGACCAGAGATATCATGGTGGAGGTTCATAGACGCAGTGATATCATGTTCTTGCCATAATAATGAGCAGGTATCATTAATATTTCTGGTTTGATCGAGTATTATTATTAACTGTGCTTTACCAAGTGCAACAAATTTTCGTTGCTGTTTCTCAATGTTACTTTGCAGCACAACCCAGCTCAGTTTCGAAAGCAAAGCCACCAAAAATGTGTTGCCCTATTTGAAGAAGTTCGCAGGAATAACGATGCGCAATGTTACATGATATCGTTTTCCTGTTAAAATTTTGTTGAATGATAACATTTCTTCACCTTCTGCACCACAACCGAATGTATTATTCTTGTATTGGGACAAATGAATTTCGATCATTTGCGTGTGGCGTCTAACTGGCTAATACGGTGACTTGTTACTCTTGGGAACAATCTACCGGCGACCACGTTATTCACACATGGCGCCATCTCCAAGCCACTGCCAAAACAACTCAGCCAGTGTGGCCATTTCTGCTGTTTTGAGAGAAGTTTCGAATGTTTGATGTTTTGGCGACAAATCTGATGTTGACTGGGCTGTTTTTTGTTTTCTGTATTCCCTGTCTTTTTAGGTGAAAATAAGTTAGATGCAGAATTATTTTAAATTGCTTTCGTCAATCTCTCACCATCACGTTTGATTATGAAAAAGCTCTCTTCACTGCGTTGAGTATAACATTTTACGCTACGCATGATCGACTTCATTTAATGACGACACTTGGCTCTGTTTCGGATTCATCTCATTGCGCTTTGCTATGTAGTGGCAATAGAAGCATGTAGCTTATGAAACTGTAACGTAAAAATCTGATGTTATCTGATGTTGAAAAAGGCAACAATCTGATGTTAATGAGACTGAGCCCAGTGGCAACACTGAACTCGGTAGCATGGCGAGAGTTAACAAATTACCGTTGTTGTTTATCAGTGCTATCTTTGCGGTACAGTCAAGCCCAGTTCCGAAAACAAACCTCGGAAAGCAAGTTACAGCTATGGTGAACATAAGTATTTATTAGAGATGTTGTTAAAACTCAAAGGAACTAAGATACGTTGTCTTTGATGTGATGCAACAAACTTTACGAAAATAACTCTTTGAAACCTTTCGCTGTTTGAATATATTGCGGGCGTTTAGTGGGGATTTCTGATGGGCATGTGTGTGATGGCTGTTCGTATTTTTTGATCCTATACCCAAAATCTGAAAGCTGTCCTTGTCAAAGCTAGGTACAACCCTTTGTGCGATGGCGTTGGTTGTTGCTGCAGACTTCATGCTCGTCAACGCTCACGCTGCATCATGAACTGGCCGTGCAGCAACTTGTTTGTGGCAGTTGCTGTGCTTTACTGAGACGCTGGAGTACCAGGAAACACGCTCGACCATTGACAGATATTACTTGCCTGTATCGCTCATTGTTTGGTCGTTCGCGGTTTACGTAGTTTGAAGTCTGAGCGGGCTTCCTGTTCGCAGTGACTCCTAACACGCTTTCTTGCAGTGACTTGGTACGCATCGCTTCGCAAACAATCGGCCGCGAAGCATTTTAAAATGTTGCAAGTTTATGGTATTTAAGTAAAAATTTTCTTAAAAATCAGCCGTTACCGAGAAATGGAAACCATAAATCTGTCCCTTGTTGCGTCAGCAATAACGCTTTGCTTCGCGGTAACGGTGAAGGTTCGGACAGTCGCACACAAAAACTGTTTTTTTTATCTTTGTGAGTGATAACTGTGGATGTGACCAAACTTTCAATCGTGAAGCTTACACTGAATGCTACATTGCATGTGAGCTTGTCTCCTGTGAAGCTTCGATTTGAATTTTTTGTTGCCGATTTTTCGCAACACGTCATAGTGGGCCCCACAAAAAGTATCAGTAAAACTTGATCGCAATCTGAGTAAGGTTGTGAAGCACTGGTACAAGCGATCATTCATGGCCACCACAGAGTTTTGTTAGATAAAGGATTTAGGCCTCATCCACTTCTCTGATTGTGGCTTATGTCGCCAGAGCAGCTACTGAATCTTATCTACGTCTGCTGTTATATTTACTTCGCACACTGTTTCTGTTGAAGACAATTCAACTGTGACGAAACAGCACACGCCCTGCGATCAAGTGGTCTTTGAGAGCGTGTTGTTTCTGCTTCAGTGGCCACTGTATAAGAAGCCAGCCAAGTATAGCCAGGAAGAGGTTGAAACGTGGCTGTTTCAACGCTTTTACGCTATTGAACTGCTCAGGGTTAGCTGGCAACCTGGAATTTATTTTAAGTTAGTAGTAGAGATTTTGTTTCTGATGTAACTGAGCTACTGCAACGCTTTGGAGTGGTTTTACGACAAGGTTTTGAAGCAGTCCCGTCGCCACGGGGAGGCTTTGGTGGGCTTAGTCCCCCCAAACAAAGTTCCAAGCCCCTACAATTAAAATATGAAATGTTATAAATGAATGAGAATTTTTGTTAAATTTGAATGTCAATCCCCACCGCACAAACGTAAATCCCCCCTATTGACGATTTTGTGGCGACGGTTCTGTGTTGTGAGTTTCTTTTACATCCTGATCAACAGAAATCTTGCAGTTTTCAAATAACCGCGCACTTTTGCGTTGCTGACTTTGCAGTGTAAACAAAGTTCGTTTCAACTGCAGTATTCGGACCATGTGGTTTGCATTATTGCTTCTGTCGTGTTTAAAAGTTCATGACTTGAAAGTTTGACTTTGTGATCATAGCGCTGGAAGTTGGTAGAAAGCTTAGAAAGCTTGCAGGCAATTGCACTAATGAGGCAATATCGCATATCGTAACGAGATGGCATAAATACATCTTTTCGATTGACGGGGTTTAATTATTGGGAATAGGTTTCAGTTACTGATGCTTTCTACAAATTGAACTTCATCCGCCAAGTTCCGTTGAGTTGCAATACAATGGATCAATAAGTTCAGGCACAGAACTAGTTGCGTAGTTGCAAGCCATGAACGTTTCCGCTATCAGTGTTTACTGTAAATGGTTCTGAGGGTGAGGCTGACCATAAATGTAGCTGACAAACAGTTTTTACGCAACATGAAAATGAAGTAAAGTTATAGATTAATAATCAAACATACTTGCTATGAATTTCACTTCTGTGAAAAATTGCTTTTGGTTAACAGTTTACTCAGCTGTATCTATCGATTTCTGGCAGCTGATGACAGACACAGGCAGGGGCGAGCACAGGTCTGATGGTGCGCGAGGCTGATACTTGATTGCATGGCCCCCTACCAAATTCTAGTGGTGAGGAATGTGAGAAACACAGGCACAGCAAAGCTACCTGTCCAGACCCTTGCCACGTGCAAAAGGTTTGCGCTACAAAAACTTCACTTAAAGTGAGAATTAAGAAAAGAAAGACGATGTGAGTCTCGCATCACGTTACGCAGCAATAGCAAGGGAATTTAACGTTGCACACAGTGGTGCTAAACCTTGGGATTTCCCCCAGGTATGGGGTTTTCAATGTTTTCCGGAGATCTGGGGTTTTTAATGTTTTACTGCGTATCGGTGATTTAGGATAGGGTATGATTGATTACATTTGTTATCATATTTTGCGACAAACATTACCTTTTCGCCACAATCTTCTGCAAGTGTAGAAAGAATGTGTTCACAGATGAATTGCGCGAAAATCAGAACCACAAACTCTTTGAAAGCAGAAACAGTCAAAAATAAAGTATTTTAAGGCAGGCTATCACCAGAAAGAATCAGACATGCACTAGCTGTAAACCAAATAAAAATAATTACAAATCATGTGGATAGTACAGTGAGCAAGAAATACAATGAAAAGCTTATCAAGAATAATTCTTGTAACTGGTCTATTCTCTTTGCATGCATTCCCCAAACTGTTGTCTCATTCATCACATTTTTGCTACTGTTGCGCCAAAGGTAGCGAATGTGTAGCGTTGACGTATGGCTTCGTACCTTATGTTGCTATATATATCATACGTTGCTGTTCATAATTTTCCTGCAAAGCACCTTAGTCCATACGTGGTTTCGCTGCTTGCTGCTAAGTCGTCACTGCAAGGAATGAAGGGTTGAACTGAGGTGTGACGAACACGGAACAGAAAAACGTAGAAGGACATTTTTCAAGGAAACCAGTTGCAGGTAAGGCTTGCAGGTAACCGTTTCTTCATTAAATTGTTTGAAAGTTGTCGATCTTGATCATGAGGATGTTTTCTTCCAAATACTTTGTACACAAAATGCATTGTTTGGTAATAAACTCAAACTGGTAAATATACAAGATATTTACTGGATTTGGGTGTTTTGGCACTTTTTGCCAAGTAAAGCCTTGGCGAATGAATGTTCGACCACCCGAATCCATGTTGGAGCGATCATCCTCTCTCATAGAGGTTCTGCCACACTGCTGCTGTTGGGTGTCTCTCTTTGCAATTTACAAAGCCATGAGCTACAAGTCAGAAGCGGAGCAGTGTGGAGGCAGGCCGTAAGCGTAAAAATTTCAATTATTTTATTTAAGCGTTTGTCTCAGACACAAAGTCGAGTCATGTTCGTTAAAACACAAGGTTATAGAAATACTTATACATAACACTTCACCAGGGGCGGATCCAGGGGTATTGGGGCGATCGTCCCCCTTGCAACTTGTGAAAGTAACTTTGTTCACCATGATTTTGCACAATTCGGAAAACAACATATAAAAATCGATTCCGAATAAGTCTTTCGTCATGTTTGCATTGTCTCATTCTGCCGTCCATTGTTTTGTCACAGCAGTGTGTGAAAGTATACTTCATCTCTCTTATATAGCCAATCCGTTATGACAGTTGACTGCGAAAGATTACTGAAATCGTCTCCCCCGCCTAACTTTACTGGCTTGAACAGGGTTTGCTTGGATCAGTGGCGAAAATGACCAAGTCATTTAGCTGCTTATTATTGGACCTCGGCCTAATTGTGGGTCGTTTAGCACTTTGGTTGGACTGTGCAACACTTTCTTTTGTGAGCCGTGCGGTATATAAGAGCTATGCTGGTTGCGTGGGCTAAAACATAGACTACTGTGACAACTATGGAATATTGATTGTTTGACGTTATCAAAGCATTGTTGTCACTATAGGGTTTATGACATCAAGATGGTATTTTTATGTAACAGGTAATTGAATGCAACATAAGTTTGAAATTGGAGCTTCAAAAATAACCATGGGCCTTTTATTATAACTGAAAAGGCGTTTTAGGCTACCATAACAAAAGTTTTCTGATCACTAAACTAGATTTTATTTGTTTTTTGTTGTTAAATGTCGTAAAAATGTTCTTCACGCTTGCAAACCTGTTGATTTTTTCTTTCACCATGACTTGCTGCAGCGGCATTGTTGTTCATTTGTGTTGCAAGAGCATTGTGTCAAATGAGCACCATATACATTATGGTCGTCGACCATACCATTGGTCGATGTTGCCTTCAGGTTGAATCGCCACTGCCGCCCTTTCCATGCTCTTGTGCAGGGTCTTAAACATGCGGCCCGCGGGCCACATGTAGACCGCGAGAGCATTTTGTGTGGCCCGCGATGCTTTTTGGGAATTTTGAAATAATTAAAACTTAAGTTATTTGGTTTATTCACCGGTGTTTAAACGCGTTCGGCCAGCGAGTGAACAAGTTTTTTTTTTAAACGAACGTAGAGACGGCTAGAAACGATTTGCCTATAACTCATGATACCTTTTGCGGGAAATAAGATGTAAAAACTGTTTCTAGTAAGGTTCAGGTACCGCTATTGTTGCGTCAGTGTCTTAATGCGGCCCCGGTTACTTTGCAAGTCCTGATTTGGCCATCAGAGCAATATGAGTTCGAGACCCCTGCTCTTATGTCTGGCTCGGGTGGATAACTTGGATAAATACAGTACTTAACCCAAGCATCAGGGATGATGAGGATGGTTTGGGATACGTTTTGGCTGAATGCTATAAAATGCTGCGAAGCTGCAGTAAACTGCTCCCTCACGTCTTTGTGGATCTGGGCACTAACGATAGAAACTGAACGCGACTAAACAATCACCCGAGCAGCAGTTTACAATATCCAACAAACTTCAAGGCATGTGTCAACCATTTGAGTTGCAGACTCATCGCATTTCCTAAACTGAGCTCATTTTCGAGCACATTTTGTACAGTATCTGTCGACCTCTGCACAATATCTGTCGACAAATCTGACAATAGAAGACATTTTGAGTAACCATAAATTTGTTTCATTTCTTTCGTTGCAGAAATAGCTCAAATAAACAGAAGAAAAATCAAAGATTAAATCCAAAATTTGCAAAACTACGACAGAGAAAACAAGATTAAAGATGAAGCACAGTATGTACAACCAGTATCCTGTTTCCTAGAACAAGGTTTTCAAATTTTAGTGCAGTCAATAAATTGTCAGACAAAAGTTAATCTTTTTGTTTTGTGATTTACACAAATTTTACCAAATCTGATCTTGTATTTGTTCCTCACAATGAAATATTTATTTATATTTTCATGTTTTTTTTCTCGTTAAAATATAAATGCGCGTTGCAGGAAACAAATTTAGAGGAAAACAGGTACTTGAAAAATGTGATATATATATTGTGGTTTAGCAAAATCAACATACTGGTCTTAAGATGACGCGAAATCGTAAAGAAAAATGGCAAAAAGTAACACTGATAAAGTATGTGAAGTAAAAAACTTCCGCGTGGAATTTCACATCAAAGCTGCGATAATATTTCAGTTGTAACCTGAATGAGACAACTGTCGCACAACGGGTTCGAAAACTTTCCCCAAGTGTATTTCATCAAGGTTTTGTTGCTGTTTTTATTATGACAAGCATTTTGTAGTAACATTTTTGATTCCGTTCGGATATGGATATTGAATTTTTTTGAAAAAATGAATCTTTTGGAAAGCAGAAATCAAAACAAGAATGAAGCTAGTATTTCACTTTTATAAATTTGTTGCAATTCCAAGCATGTGGCATGATTGCTCAAAATGAACGCATATTAGATTTTGAAGAAAATGAGCAAAAAAACTCACGTTTGTCACAATTGTTTTGCTTAAAAACAGTATCTTCTTAGCTTCATTTTCAGTAAATCATTTGTTTAAAACTTTTGTTTCCAAAGTATATGATTCGTGTTTATTTACACGCTGGTTTAAATTGTTTGCAAAAACATGCATTTGGTTTTGCCAATATCTATTAAGTTCATCGCACTAACCTAAAGCCATCTCACAATGTGATTACCTGTTTTTTTTGCGGTTGATTTGCGTCTAATTTCTGACAACTTTCACTGCAAGTAAAATCTCGACATTTTTGCCAGAATATACTTGTACTTGTTTTTTTTGTTTTCAGTCACCTTTTTCGTGATTTTTTCTTTCAACTACTTTTTAAAAAAAAGTGTTGAACCACAACTATTTCAAAAGCCATTAACACTGTGCTATGAATCATACTGTACATGTTTTTATTTCAACCTTTGTTTTAATTTTCGTACGACCTTGTCTTTCTTCCGATTGCAAAGAATGAAAGAATAGGCACATTGATGTAATCAATGGCGGATACAGGTCAGGTGCTTTGGGGTTAGTCAAATAACGCTGCATCGAAAAAGTGTTCATTTTTTGAAAATACCATACATTCTCTGGTGGCCATAATTGCTGGGTATCACACAAAAGGTGGTTATTTTTTCTACGCCAAGAAAATGGCTGTTTTTATCAAATTACGTGATTTTTCAGGGAATCGCTAAAAGCGCAATATATATTAATTCACAAAACGTTTGAAGCGGTGCCCGAAAAGATGGATCTGCATTTTTCACGCGCTGCACAAACACTAAGAAAACTTTTAGTATCCCCAACATTCAATAATCTCTTGCATCTGTTTAAAGCTATACCCTAATAAAGTAATAAACGTGGAACAAAAAGAGGCCAGATTTATAAATACAGGCTGCATGTCGACAACCGAGCTAGCGAATCAAATGGCTGCGCTTGTGATTACTTGAGCATGACTAGACATTTCTCACGTGCACAAGAAATGACGGAAGAGCAGTATTATTGCGAAAGCATAGCACTATTGATACTATTCGACAGTGGAGTTCCACCAGGCGTTTACCCAACTAAAAAATTCTGCATTTCAGGGAGATGTAAAGCACTGCTTGTACTTTGGACATGCAGTGTCTGTTAATCTCTGTTTCGATTTCTATAAACACCGAAAAGAGCCGATTTATATCAAAGTTGCGTCATTTAACGGAGTACCACAGGCGTTTCTGGGGGTACAGTTGCTCCAAACTGCTCCTCTGGTTCCGTCGCTGAATGCAAATCGTATAATTTTCTTACGTTTTGTTTTTCCAACAACACGCTACGTCCCGGCCGTACCACCACAGACCAAATCTTCATTCTCCAGCAACTTTTTGTTACATTTTGGGAGAATGCCATGTTTACGCTTCTGTCAGCCTCGACAAAGCTTTCAGCATAAGAGCATGTCCCTCTGGAAATGCTTTGGGGAGTGTTCCGTGAGTACGGTGTTGACTGCCACCTGTTACTGGCCGTCAAGTCACTGTATTCCTACTCAGAATCTGTGTCCGTGTCGGGAGATTTAAATCACGATTGTTTACTGTGGGTGTTGGACTCCGACAATGGTGTGTGCTGTCACCACTCCTCTTTATAGTCTATATTGGGGATCTCTAAACGTTTTTGTCAGAAGGCCGCATAAGATATTACACAGCAGTTCGAGGACCGGACATCTTACATACTGTGGTTGTTTCGGGATATATTATATTATACCAAATCTACAAATTTTTCGTAAATTATATTACTTTTTCAATATTGACAAAATGGGTTCGCGGGCCGGATTTTGGCCGCGGGCCGTAGTTTAGAGATTCCTGGTCTATATGAATTGGATAGACAGTCACAGCCAAAACGACGAGGGTGTCACTGTTGCAAGCTGCAGAATCAACCCTTTGCTTTTTGCGGGCGACTTGTTACCGCTTCCATCCTCTCAACTGGGTCTACCACAGATACTTGATCGGATTTCTGCCGCGTGCGACCAAATAGGAATAAAAATTAGCATAAAAAAACAGGTACTATGTTTCTCCAGAAACCCAAGGGAGTGTGCGCTGCAAGCATGGGCGTCGGAAGGGGGGTCAGGGCGGTCAAGGACCCCTGGGTTTTGAAAATTTCAGTAAAAAAATTGTTTTCTTAATTTCCAGTGGGAAAAAAACAGATTTCACCACATTTGCCCCCCCTGGAAAAATTTTGGAAAAATCCTCTAGTGCCCCCTTCGTGGAAAATCTCCTTCCGACGCCCATGGCTGCAAGTGAGCGGCAATACACTGCAGCAGGTGGAGAAGTTCAAGCACCTAGGGGTGGTATTCACCAGTGACGGAAGACAGAGCAAAGAGATTTATACACGGATTGGGAAAGCATACACAGGTCTGCGTGAGCTTTATCGCTCTGTGTTCACAAAACGGGTGTTTTCAAAAACCGCAAAGCTGTCAGTTTACAAATCGATCTTTGTTCCGATCCTTACCTATGATCATGAATCTTGGGTAATGACTAAAATAATATTATCTCAAGTACAATCGGTAGAGATGGGATTTTTGGGAAGAGTTCACGGAGTGACACTTCACGTTGAAGTGGGCAGCTGCGAAATTCGCAAAACTCTGAACGTCGAGCATAACGCGAGCAGGGTGTTAGACTCAACGGGCCACTTCTGGTGGTAGATGAAGTTCTAACACGGGACTTTCAGTATACCCGACCCCAGGAGATTCCAGCCTCTCCGTTACAGCAATATGATGGCTGCATTGGATGACTCACCCTCATTCTACAACCTCTGCAAACATTTGCAGAGCTTACCAGATGCGAAAGTATTATGACAACCCGGGCAGAGTTTCATTGTAGCTGGGTTTATACTTTCTCTGCCACGTCCCAGATCCTTGCGGATCTGAGCACCTGTTCCACCGAGAGACCGGTTGCGACCCAGCACTTCCTGCGCAACTGTGTTGATCGTCTGGCAGCTCTTTCCCACATAGGCTATACGATTCGATCTAACTTTGGCTTGCTCTGCACCTTAACCACCAGTCAAGGCGCAACGACTCGAGAACCTTCCGTTTTTTTCGGTGCCCTGGCGTTTTCGCAATTGCTATGGTTTCTTTCTCGTCTTTGAAATACTTAATTTTTGCCAAATAAATTCAACTCCACTCGAACCACTTTTCCGAATCGAGAGATCCCAGCTACGTTGGTTCGGCCATGTTTCCAAAATGTACCACGAAAGACTGGCGAGACAAGTCCTGCTATGGCTAAACCCACGGGAAAGCAGCCCAGAGGTCGTCCAAGGACCAAGTAGAGTGACTACATCTCCGACATTGCTTGGTTTCGTTTTGGTGTAGAGCCAGCAGAACTATCCAAGATTGTTGTTGACCGTGAGGCGTTCCAAGACCTCCCAACACTGTTGTTGTCGCGAAACCCCCAACCAGAGAAACGTGGGTGTGAAAATTGTGTGTGGGTGGCTTTGATTAATCGTTCAAGCATGTAATTTTCAAGAATCGATGCTTGATTCACACCTTGCAAAACTTCACAAAACGACTTGCAAATACCGTGGCCTGGTTAACTTCCAAATTAAAATCTAAGTATCTCTTTGACCATGCCAATGTTTAGAAAATTAGGACATTATAAAATTTAGGACTTTAGTGATAAGGAATATTATTTACAGTTGCTCTATATGTAGCGATTTTGGGTGATTTGAATAAACGTGTCACACAAAGTGTTTTTTTCCGCAGTCGTGTTTGCAGTGTTTACTCTGGGAGTTGCACTGCTCGTTGCTTCTCAAGAAACCCTTCTTGGAAGATACAAATTCGAAATTGCTCTTGTGTTATCATGTGTGGCTGCCGTGTATTTGATCACAATACATATTGTTCCGTCACTGACACCATTGCAAGGTAAGTACAAGATGGGAGAAGTCATTGAAGCTTTGGAAAGTTATATGAGAGATAAATTAATATCGCATTCTTGTAAAGCAAAGCACGCCTAAATACACATTAAAAACACATATTTTGTTAAAAGGACCAGGATCTTCAAACACAAAGGAAGAAGAATCCACAAGTGACGTTGAAAAATCTCACATAGAAACCACTCATTTGAGTAAGTAACACTGTTTGGTGAAGAAAAAGGATGTTTTTTTTATGAACGCTTTCTTAGCATTTGTGAAGTACACAGGTGTCTGAGGTTTAAGTTGTTGTACCGTTTGATTTTCGGCAATAGAGCCATATTTCATGCTGATGCGAAACGTACGCCAGACACCTGTGTTTGAAGCTCATCTATGTACTGTATGCGCAATATATCGCATGTCGTTCATAAATGCAACGTTGTCTGCAGCCGGACGGTTGGAGCCAAATGCGGTAACTAAAGAACAGGCCAATATTTCTTTATACTCGAAAAAGGTGAAACAAAACACCACAGGGCTTATTATAATATTTTTTATCAAAAGACAAAAATACACCAAAGTGAGACAACAAAAGAATTGACATTGTGCAGAAATGTAAAGCATACGAAGGAATAAAAATTGCATTCGTTTATGTCGTCATAACGTGTTCGCATCTCGTATGTTGTTCCGACAAAACAGCCCGTATTTTTGTGTGCGCTGCTTTGTTGTCATTTTATTTAAACTTGTTACTGTTCGGATTTGAGATAATCGGTTGTTGCTGCTGATGTTGTTGTTGCTTTTCCGTGTCTTTTGTTTACGTGTTGCGTTATTTATTTGGTTGTTTGGGCTTAATTCAATGACCTTGCGGTCCCTTGTCCCCATAGCATTAAACTAGTGTTCTTCGGACTTGTATAAATGTTTGGTGCAAGAAAGAGAGCTTGACGTCAAACGGAACATGATTTCCAACACATTTAAAACTGAACAAATGGAAACCGGTTTATTCACCGCTGAACCTTTTTTCTTCTCATATGATGACGTAAGTCCGCGTCAAGAGTACAAATAAGAAAGACGCGACTCTTGTCTTAATTCAACCGATTTTAAAAGTGATAAATCGCTAAAAGTGACAAAACTGAATCTATATTTAAATAATGATTTCTTGTTGATATTGAAATTTGAGAACTTCAGTGTTTTCGCGATCCCAGTTTAATTTTATTTAAATCATTGGTTGCTGTGGCATTGTTTCAGTTTTATTTAATTCATTGACAATGAAGATGTGCCAGAAGAAACAAATTGTTTTTCGGCCATATTATAAACGACTGATGCTGTTGTCTTCGTTTGATGTGGACAATGCGATGATTCTTTTTAGAAATTGAAGCTTGTTCAATGCATATATTTTGTTTCACCAGGTCAAAAAGGCAATACTTACGTCACCAACTTGTACAACCCTACGCTCACAGCGATTGGTGATGGTGCTGCTGCACATTCTCATGCTGAGGATGAGGCGTCCGGGGAATCACAGCATCAAGGTAGTTAGGCTGGTAGTTGCAACCAGACGTTTGCTGCCTTGGGGGGTACAGAAAATACCTGGTAAGGTGGGGAGAATGCGCCCACGCCCCCACCCAGACCTTTCGTGGCAGCTGAGATGCGAAAAGTGAGTCGGGAGTTAAGCGGCGTCGAAAGCTGAATCGGGCCCCGCATATAGTTGTTTATAGACCCGCCTGAAAATTGCATATGACTGTGACGTCACGCATTTGACGTCAAGACCTTTG
>Ga0210059_1011213_pt1 | contig 13733 bp, 4 predicted proteins | sample Ectturendosymbi2_FD_188042 | JGI IMG/M metagenome (GOLD analysis project Ga0210059, IMG submission 188042) | Ecteinascidia turbinata endosymbiont from Florida, USA - Sample 2 (SPAdes) (version 2) | ecosystem: Host-associated > Tunicates > Ascidians > Unclassified | place: Key West, Florida...
CTTCTGTGCAGCTCGCCAGCCCGCGTATAATTCATGTTTTTCATTTGGCAACACGGCCCTCCAGCCCGCCCGGCCCGCCGGCCCTCCGTTTAGTGTTATCCCAAGAAAGGACTACCTGGGCTAGACATAGTAGCCTACATTTTTTACAACAATCACTACACAAAATACGGTGATCAAGTGGAAGTCTGACTACAGGATGTACACAACTAGGCATGTAGACAGAGCCGGACAAATGAACGCGAGGCCCCCGAAACGCTTATCACAAGTGCACAGTTCGCTCACGTCCGATCCTTTGCCTGCAGAGGCAGGTTGCGAAACTCGCTAGCGGATTGTTGTACTCTTGGTCTTTATTTCGTAACAATAACACGGCAATAAATCTTCAAATGTTCACTCCAAGTTACGGTAGTAGGCGTTTTGTGCATGTGACGAGGGCTACCAAGGGTGAGGATCTCGTTTCCGAGGCCTCCCTCACGTGCCGGATAGGGTAGAAGTGCTCGCGTGCCAAGTTCGGCACGCGTGCCAGGGGTTGTCCAACCTTGCTCTATGAGAAACGTCCAAACCCCGCGTGCTGATGTATGCAGGCTGTCAAATGTTATTGCTTGATATCTTATTTTGTGACGTTGATCATACAAAGATTGGGTTAACCTATCTAACAAACTACTCAGTGCAACAGTTCCTCTGCTTTTTTATCTTATGTTGAATATTGGACTCAGCAAAATAACTGCACATTCATAATCTTGGTGAGAACCGCAATTCTTGACTACCAACCAGTGCCAATCTCAGTGGTCTTGGATAGCTGGTGCAGTGAAGCGTTACACAGAAAGATGTTAGTTTGACTGTTACGTGACCAATCCGATTGTGTTTTGTAACCTATGTTACGAAACATGGAGTCGAAAGTGCATCAAATGCTTTGTTTTTTTAGAATCTAGTTAAAAAAGGATGTTTTAACCTGCAGAAATCGACCCCCAAATCTCATAAATCACAAAATGGCCCCCACAACACATAAAATCGATTTCGCCCACGTTGAAGACCAATGTTTTAATGGGTTTCTTTATTGCGTGAATCAACTTAAATGTAGTTTCATAAATTTCATTATGGCGTCAACGATTTTCGTTTAACTCTTGAGAGTGAATCAAACATTCATGTGTTTTTTAGTTTTTTTTATTTGATTTGGTGACGATTGACCGAAGCCTGAAATTTGCTTCTTGCCGAGGTGGCTGAGGTGAATGCTCTTGCCCAAGGAGCGCTACGGCAATTCACTCAGTGACCGTGGATCAAACTCCCAACCTTGGGATTGAGAGAGGCGGACCCATTACCACTGAGTTATTGCCGCCCGCCACTTTTGCCGCCATTCATTCGTTTTCTAGCAGCCTATTCTGCATTATCACAGGGAAATGCGCAGCGAGGAAAAGAACCATCTTTATCTGCTACACGACGCATTTCGAGACTTTTCTGTTGTGCGAGATTACAACTAGCCAGGGGCGTAACAAGGTTAGATGGCGCCCGGGGCAAAAAACAAATTCGGCGCCCCCTTGGTCGAACCGGCGCCCCCATGGTCGAAGTTTGGCGCCCCCATGGTCAATTCTGAGTTCTTTCGAAGGCAAATTTACTGTGTTGAAGAAAGTACTTGTGACATTGTTGGGACTTTTGGGCGCCTCCAGCAGTAATTCGGCGCCCCTGCAGTGATCCAGCGCCCCCATAGTAAATTGGCCCCCGGGTGATTGTGTCCCCCTTGCCCCCCCCCGTTACGCCCCTGCAACTAGCTTGTATTTATGTTGCGTAAAAGTCTTCATTGTGACCCCTGTAACGCGTGCTCAAGTCACTGTGTCGTTTAGACGCCAGGGTTGCGGAGTCGGAGGTAAAATATCATACTCCGACCTCTCCAAAATTTCCACCTAGGCAACCCTGTTAGCCAGTTCACAAATAAACGTTACTTTTAATGTAACAGGTACATTGCAAATCGTGATAGAGAATGCGACAATCTTTCATGTTGATGTAGGTGACACATTTAGAAAATTTCAATATCACCGCACCTCTTCATCTTTTTTGTCGCATAAGCCGTCTTTCATCAACAGCTTTTTCCCTTTTTCCTGCAAAACTTGTTTCGCTTCTGGATATTCGGAGAGTACTTCCAGAAGGTCATCCTTGGACAAGCAAAAAAGATCAGTGTACCTGCATAAACAGTATTCATGGCTATATTATGAAATACTGGACTATTTATTGCTTTTTCTGATCAATTTGGAACACATTTACATAAATAATTTTCTTTTAAAATTTTTTTAGATACTGTGCACAGATGAAAACTGATCAGATAGCTACACCATATATCTCCCCTGCATGGTGAAAAGTTTGAACCATGGGAGCAAAATCTGGAAGTAATCGGGGCTAAATCTATCAAAAATAACTGTGACAATCAAGTACGATTTCCCTCTATTCACAGATTTTTCTTCCCCAAGTCTTAAGTTTTAAACATCTTGCATTGTGCCTCAACAAAATTCGCTAAAGGCAGCGGTACATTGCTGCATATTACTTATGCACAAAACATAGGTCTACACCACGTAATTCGTTAACGAATTAAGGTTACCTTCGATGACAGTACATCGCCAGTAACGCAACGTGCAACTAATTTAGTTCAGTAAAGGGTTATTAGGTGATCTTAATGGAAACAGCATATACACTTTCAGACAATTTTATCAATTACCCACTGATCAGGAGTGTCAAACGCCGCTTGCATAAGATAGCGCTACGAATTCGCTACATCAGTTATAGAATATATAAAACTTTTCTTCAACGCCTGAAGAAGATACCTGATGATAATTTCCGTCTAAAGCCTTCCTAGATTTTAACATCGAGTAACAGGCTTCATCAGGCTACTACAGCTGCACTGCCATTTACAAACCGCTATCTTTTGTCCAACAAGCTCAGACCAACACCCAAGGCAGGTTATGTGCAGAGCGGACAAGATCGGAAATTTTGTATCCTGGAAATTACTAAGTTGCTTTCTTCTAAATATCGAGCACGACGTCGACAGTGCATCTTTCGCACAATTTTACGTCTTGTTCGCCGGTTAATTTATTAAGATTTTCTTCGATACTAAGATAAATCATGAGTTTATTTATATTGCATGATTTTGCAAGTTCGCTAGCACGCAGAAGCTACCTGTAACGTTGACTGTAGTATAAGTAGAACGTTTGTAATTTGAAGAATGCAACTAAAAAACATTTATTTCTAACGAGTCTCATAATAAGCGCCGTGTAGTGCAAGCAGATACCCTAATACATATGTTATGTCCAAGGAGACACGGTTTTAGAACAACGGTGTACAAGCTGCGGCCGTACGGCCATATGCGGCCTTCGATAATGAAGTTTGCGGCCGTCCACATGTAATTTAAAATATAAGATTTGACGGCCCTGCTGGCGTATATTGAAACAAAACAAACGCAAGGCAAGAAAATCAGTCGACCCGATGCGCAACAATCTGGATCGTGAAGTCACAAAGATTTATAGAATGAATATGCAATTTATGTTTGAATGTGTTCTGTGTTGGTTCGCACTTGGCAGTAACCTATTCTTTAATCAAATGTATCTCATAAATATAACTCGAACTCATTGGCGGCCGTACTTCATATAAATAAAAGCAATGCGGCCGGCAATAGCAAAAGGTTGTATACCCCTGGTTTAGAGGAATACTTACGATTTGCAAAAAAACTGACAACACAAAATGCGCAGTACAAAAGTTAAAAAATGTAATTATCCACCAAGAAACTGATCAATGAGAATAAAAGCATCAAGGACTAAGCCGCAAAAACTCAACATACACATGAAAACATCCAAGTATGTTGTTTGCTGAAGGGGGTGTCGCGTCAAGAGTGATGTCCCTTTCGTCTTAAAAAAAAAAAATTGGTGAAGAAGTCACTCACCCAGTAGAAAACTGCTTTAGTTGAAAAAGCATCAATCACCTTCACATCAATTGTTAGTCAACTAAGAATGTTCTGCATAGGTTTCTTGTTATCACTTATCACCCCTTTCCATTGTTCCTGGGTCTTTTGAAGGTAGTGGTGCGCGTGCTCACTGTTTTTTTGAAAACTACGTAATATTGTCCGAAATGTAATTTAAATGCTTAAATTTTCAAGAACACTTTCATTATTTGATATGTATTGTAAGTAAAAATCTTTGCGAGCCTACCGAAAAAATTAATTATTTAGTTTTCACAGACAAGTTTGTAACTCGCAGTAGTCAATGTAATATGCAAAAAGAAATACGGGCTGTGGTAGCAAACTGCTTCTTTCTTCGTACATGAAGCTGCAGCAGAAAACAGCAAAAACATCACGTAATCTCTTAAAAAGCCATGGTGCCGATTAAAATCTAAGATTTAACAGTAACTTCCGAAACGGATGTTTGCTGCAGTAGATGTGATGTCACAAGATGTTCAAGTAACTGGTCTCCGAAAAAGGTGACGCAATCGAATCAGTTGGCAAATTTTTTTGATACAAGAGATTTTATTTGAATAATATTTCAGGACTAAGGATGCGTGTATAGTTACGTGAAATTGATTTCCTATTAATAAATTCCTGACTGATTCGATTGCGTCACGTTTGCGGAAACTAATGCTAGAAAATAGATGTACTTATCCAAATCATCGCAAAGTTATGAAAGCGGAGCCCAGTCGATTGATTCCTCGAAAGCTTGCAGCGAGCGTAGAGATTTCAATTGTGACATAAAGACGTGTTTCATTTTCAGTCCACTAGTGTGCTTTTGTCCCCCTTGCTATTTCAACGTTGTTATCCTCTACGTCAGTGCTTTTCAAACTTTTTTCGTCAAGGCAAACTAGTAACTTCTGGATTTGGCCGCGGCACACCTATTTTAGGATGGCGAAAACCTACTGCTACATGGACCAAACATTTTATAATCTTTTTGCCAAAGCATGAAACCTTCGTGGCACACTTCAGTCTCTTGCGAGGCACACTAATCTGCCGCGGCACACAGTTTGGGAAACCCTGCTCTACGTCACAGTAATTGCACGCGTCTGTGTTTAGCTCCTGCTTTCTTTTTTCGTGCCAGTTACCCTGATAAAAGACTAATGTCAGCTGACTGAAACGTCGAAATCCTGTTTTGGGTTTACACCTGTGGAATATTACAATTCTGTTGCTATTATTATTATACTGTTGGATGGTTCTGCAATATGGGGGGTTTATGTTTTCATGGCATGTACTTTCAGATAAGATTGACTTCTAAAATCTTTACATTAAACAGCTTTTCTTCACAGCAGACCCGTAGCCAGGTTTTAAGGTTTGGGGGTAAATAAGTTTTTAGGGGAGCAATGCAATATTTTTGTTGTCTTTATATGTTTAAAACAAATTTTTCTCTTGGGTACAACAACATTTGGGGGGAACGAAAATAATTTGGCGGGACACTGCTTCTAAATAATGCTCCCGTGGCTACGGGCCTGCCTGTTCATTTTGATACGTTTGTGAGGTGATAAACGTATTTGAGGTTTGACCGTAAAGCGTCACCATTCATTGTTTGGAGTGTTAAACGTGAAGTTAGCCCAAATGACTAGTTGTGTACGTCCGGAAGTCTGACTTCCTTTTGATCATCGCATTATGTGTAGTGATTGTTGTGAATAAATGTATTATGTCTAGCCCAGATAGTCTTCTCGTATTTTGCACTGCATAGAAGCAAGATACCTTTTGTGCTTCCGACCAAAGTTACACATTTGCGCAGCCTACTGCTCAGACAGAAAGATGGAGTTAGTAGTGTTGTTAGAAAAGTTTATTTAGCAATCACTGTTAAGCTTGCCCCAACAGAGAAGTGCAATTACAGGATTACGGATGTTAACAATGTTGCGTCCACGGAGGCCTTGGTCTACATTTGTTAACATTCATAGCCTATCTGCGATACAAAATTAATTTAAACACGTGCCCTGCACCAGCAGATTAACAAGCCTAGACATCAGAAAGATTGATGCAATGCATACAGGGGCACAACCAGCTTTTCATTTCGGGGGGGGGGAATTTTCATGAAATTTCATTCGATGACGTCATCGTGCTTATTCAACTGTGGTACAAAATTTTCGCAAACGTCACAGATGAAGTTCTCTTCGCAACATTTCCGAAAATCAGAACTTTTCAGTTTTAATCAATATGCAGACTGAACGATCAGGACAGAAAAAATTAGTAGCCTAATACAAACACTTGATTCCGACTTCAACTAGTGCAGACATGGCTTTAGTGTGGCAGACGTATGGGCTACTAGTTAAACCTGCTTAACTTTTCTTCTTGTTTTTGGAAATTCGTCCTAGCCCTATTCTTCTAGCATGTGATGGAATTTCTATCGTAAACTACTGTAAGATCCCAAATTTGAGGGATAGCCTCCGTCAAGGGTGAGGGGCTCTTTGAATCCTAACATTTCAGGCAAAACGGATCAGGTGTGTTTGGGGCAAAACGTTTTTTTCTGGCATCCACACGAGTTGCGTGAAAGTTTTTAGAAGCAAGTTTAAGGCAAGTGGTGTAGGAGGTGGGGGCGCAGGGGGTGGAAGCCCACCCCCAAAAATTTCGATTTGATGGAAATTCGAGAAGAATCCCTTAAAATCCGGGCAATATCTGCGTAAATTCGGGCAAAATGTGTGAAAACCTTTGCAAAATCGCTTGATGTGCTTTGATTTTACAAAAATGGGGCCCTAAATCAAGTGCGGATGTTTCTTTTTTTTGGAGGTCATGTTTCTTCAGTTCTCTTTCGGGCAAGTTAGGGGAAATTTGGGCAGAAATGGTGCTTGAAGTGCTTTGATTTGGAAAAATGCGCCCAAAATGGAATAAAATGCAGTCATTTTTTGAGGTAATTTTCTTTGGAGTTTTTTTCGTGCAAGTTTGGGGAAATCTGGGCAAAATCCTTCGCACCCCCAAAAATTTGCCTGCTCCTACACCTATGAAAGGCTATGGGCTTTCAGGGCTTGCACTGATTGCAAAAGATAGGGTCTGGTAAAGCGTCATTTGCAGCCAAAGTGGTGTAGTTGGTAGGTGCGTTGACTAGCATTCATATGACACTTTACTAAACCCTTTTTCCCAAGCCGTGGTACTGGTACCAAGCCAGGCAGACAATAAAATGTGAAACAGTCCACAAGCTAAATTTATTTAAAATTATCAGGTTTCGAACTGAAAATGCAACTATACGACGTTTTTTTAAGAAATGTACTATGTTGATAACGGTGAACCGTTTTGCCCCTAACAAAAATAATCAAAATGTTGTAGAACAGTGCTCTTCAATCTTTTTGCCATCGAGGAACCCTTGATATACTTTCGCATTTGTCATGAAATCCCATTAACAAAAATTTAAAAGACACGAATTACTTGAAAATCAAGCATTTCATTATTAGATAATTCAACAAATGAACAGTGATTACAGAACTTGAAAAGCAAGAAATTTAATGGCTCGCTTGTTCTTGTATTTTTGGAATTTCGCTGTTACATTCAGAATTTGGTCATCCGGCGGAAAGAACCCCTATCTCAAATATGTGTCGTCCCATTTCCTAATTTTGGAAATTGAATTACATTTGGTCCGCTTCGGATCAGGTGCCTCATATACATTTGAACTACACTGCTCATTACCGTCCACACCTTCGCTGTTGTTATTATTTCTCTTCACATATGAAAATATGCTATTTTGCTTCATTTGGCTTGACTATATAGTAAAAAGTTGGGTTTCACATTGTTTTTACTTTATTCCCACAAAGGTTGAACAACAGCTCTAGTCTGTGACTGGGTCTACAGTACTCTCTACTAGACTCAGGCTTTCTACTCAGTCTGCTGTGAACTGTACATCGGCCACATCGTATAACTGTGATTCAACGATAACGTTCTTCTTAACTGCACAACAATGAACAACAAGTGATGCACAAACTACCAATATTTCTTGTTCCACTATCTACACTCAACCTCCTGTATCAGTAACTGGCCTACCTGGAGTTTGATGATCTAAAAAAATTCATAATGACGCATCAACATACTGAAGCAAAAATAATTTCCCCAAAAAAATGAGAAACTCTCTCGGAACCCCATTTTATGTTTTGCGGTACACCCCTGTTGAAGAACACTGTTGTAGAAGAAGAAGCGGCTTGACGTGGCTATAAACTTTTTTAATAACAACCAACATGTCAAGATTTCTCTCATCACTTTGAAAGTTTCAGCAGTTTGCACGGTTCAGCTGTAATGTTATAAAGTTTCATGAGATCAAAATGAGGCCTGTTTCAGAAAAAAAGTGGCACACGGACAAAAGGATAAAAAATGCCTGAGAAATGCCAACATTTTAAACTATCTCCCAAGTTTTGGCAATTCCAGCATATTTGTGGTTACATACCGATCATTTATGACATTTTCGTTCAGATGGCCTGTCTCAAGATAAATCTTGTAAGGAGATAATTAACCAGTAGAACAAAGAAAAATTCAAATAACACCTTTCTTAAAAATAATTACAATACAAAAATTTCATCTTTATTCTTTGAAAGTTTCTGCATATGTCAAAATTTCTGTGGAATGTTTTGAAAAACGCTCCCCCCCTGGTTGCGCGCCTGCATGCGTATTTCGGCAAGTGAAAAGTCCGATGCGTATGCTTTTAAGCAAAATTCATGCTCGTGGTAAGGTAAAGTTTATCAATTTGCGCTAATGAAAGAACATGTTCATTGCAGTGCACTGCTTTAACCGGTCTGAGATTTCTTCGTTCAGTAACAGTCTGGTTTCTTGAAAATTTTTGTAACATTTTTATTTTATTTCGATATCTCTAAAAAATCGCCGTCGATGAAATGACAATTATTTGACCCACTTCCTTTTGTCAAGCTTGTCCAAACATTTTTAGTTGCAAACTACATGCATATTATGGGTATTTGTAGGAAAATATTTAATCATTTTATAATTGATTTACCCGCAATGTAAATCACAATTTGCAAATGCTGTGTTGGAAATTTAACGTAAATTTTCAGAATGTCAAGCCCTCTTCACAAACGTAAAGCCCCCTGTTGAAGACTTTCTGGCGTTTCTGGTTTAGAGTGCTTTTTGTAGTTCAGCTGTACCGTCAAAATGGACAAAATATATAAGTTTATAAGCACTGACGCCATGAGATGACAAATATGCTTCCTACGAATTACTGGGAATCGGCAGCACCGTGAGAGGCCACGAAGGTGGTGTAGGTCGACGAAAAAACAATCGTGAAAATTCATCTCCTCAAAGCGATCCTGAAGTGGTGGTACGCGCATGTCTTACTTTAAAGGTAACCTTCCCCACTTTCTTTCAATACCAACGGTTCATCTCAATTTTGCCTAATTCTTCTAAAAATAAGCGGAATTTGTCCAACTCACTGACGCATATAGGCCACGATTATAATGTACACAGAGACAATAGATTCATCAAAACGAAATATTTGAAAGAGTTTAATGTATTCATTTACCTTATTAATCCAACAAAAATGGTTAATGGTGCTTCAATTACATATGCTTGCGCTTGTGGGTCTTGAATAGGAGTTTTTGTCAAATAAGGATTTCTGGTATCAGTTTTTGTCATCAACGACTTCTTTACGCCCTGGGATCATGGGCGCAAGTTTGTTGTGAAATGTGGGGAGCACAGCTTGATGTGAAGCCAATATAGTCATCGGGTGATCCAGAAGAGACGTTTTATAAACAGATTCCCAATCTTGTTTTTATGTGTTTTGAAAGCAACAATGTTACAATAATCACGCTTTGCTTTATCCTTACAGATGATTTACAAATTAATATACTTGAATTTGTTACTGGACGCGGTACTATATTTCAGCAACATGATCAGTATTCCAAACTTTGGCAAACGCATAGCGAGATCACTTATAACGGCATCTGCTGTTACAAGTTAAAGCCACGAACTTAGCAACAAGTGATGTCAACATTCAAGATTAGCCACAATATAGATTCAAGATCAGCCAACAATACTGATGGCCTAGCCCAAGTAAGAGTCGCGGATGTTGCAGCCACAATGCTGCGTCGCAGTGACAAATTTATGCATAGGCCAAGTAGGCCATGGTAGGGCCCCGCGTTTTTGGGGCCCCGCGCAACTCATTCATATGACGACTCATTATTAATTAAAATTTGCGAAACTGCGCAGAGGCATAGCTTCAAAATTTAATTAGAAACGAGCGAAAATGCAAACGTCTAGACTCTTATCAGTGCAGTAACAACACGATAATATTGTTTGCTGCGCACTATGAGAATGGCAATACTGCTTTTCATATGACTTCTGCAGTGTCTGGCGGTCTTGCGTTGTTACGAACTTTGGTCAGTGGAAGATTGAACACCAAGAAAGTGCTATGTGAAAGGCTTGATATTGAGAAACATGGTTGGGCGCGAGAGAGATGTAGGTGGTCTGAATGAAAGTGGTTACAAGCAGCAGCGTAACCAGCCAGCGCAAACATTTTTGGTGGAACCAAATACTTTGACCTCAAACGAGCAACAGTATTTTGTTGGAGACACTGCCTGTCAAAGCACAAAATGACAAGAATGCAAGAAATTTGGAAGGGGCGTGACCCCTTTGGTCCTTCCTGGCTACGACTTTGGTTACAAGAAAATAATTAAAACGAAACAACAGTACTTACTTGATGTTCAATCTTCCACGCACAAAAAGCTCGCAACAATGCAAGACGGCCAGACACTGCAGAACTCCGATAAAAAACAAAATTGTCAGTGATGGATGTTACGTTAGGTTGTTACCAACTAAATTGCCCGCAAATGGAGATTTTGTTGAAGCTGTAGATCAGGGGTCACCAACATGGTGCCAGCGGGCGCCAGGTCGCCTGTGCGGACCACGTGGGTCGCCCGAGGGTTTGTTCTGACAATGATCAACGTCTTCACATTGATGCATATCTTTATTTTTATTAATGATAACATAATTGAAGAGAAATTGAGCAAATTTTTATTTCAGAAGTGTGTGTATCAAACTGGCAGCCCTCCACATGTATCTGTATTAAGAAGTACCTCTCAGTTTCAAAAATATTGGTGACCCCTGCTCTAGTCTAGATGTAGATGTTAGTTAATCAGCTAAAACAGTTTCTTGTGAGTTTTACTTGGAAAAACGTGTAGGCTATACATTGGCCTTACTTCATATGATTAACTAAGGGTGTTGCAAGAATACTGTTTTGCTGTGCAAAACTTGTCTTCATGCTGTTTACCATCAGCCTATAGCATGGAGGATTGAAACACTATATTTTGTATTGCTTGGAAAATGACAACTTTAAAACGGCATACATAAACCCTGCGTCCACTGAATGGATTGTGCTTGTTTGGTCCATAAAATATGTGGTAACTATAACAAAGAAGTTTACGTGCAGTCATGGGCGCAATTTGGTGGGGGACACGGGGGACGTGTCCTCCCCACTTTTTTCTCTTTAGGTTTCATATTTGGAGAGGTTTCAAAAATAAAAGTGATGTTTGTCACGTTTTGTCTGAAGAGCTTTTCATTTAGATGGTAGGCCACACATAGCCAAGTTGATGTTGAAACAAAGTTTGGTGTGGTAGGCTATCACAGATTCTGTTAGTTTATAAATTTTAGTTCGATAAAATGATTTTTAGTATTTTTCAAGTTTCTAGAGACCGTGAAAGATGTTTAACTGCTTCTGTTCGAGATTTTACCCTGTGTGATAAATTGTTAGAAAGGTTATTTTCTGGTAGCAGTGAGAGTATTACAGCTGCAAACCATTGCATTGCACATGTGAGAGACCACAGCCATGATTTGTTCCGTGCAGAAATGTAATTTGCTTTTCTGTAACGGTGGTTGTCACGTATTCAGAAACAGATCGCGTATAATTTAATGATGCTAGTGTATATAATGTTAGAAAGTTAGGTTTTCAGGCAAATCTCTGCGAAGCTTTTGCCGAAGACAAAAAGCAACACTATTGTAGAGACTTAGTTTTGGGATGGGGAGTTTAGCAAAAGACTGTTTTCAACCATTAGTGAACAAGATTTCAATCAATACGTTGGAGAAGTAGCCTACAGTATTTACCTAGCTGTATATTAACCTATAGCTCGAAACGTTGGGACCTGACTAGGAAAAAAGATAAAAATCTACATTTATCCTCACTTCTTGTAATGTCGCGACAATGGTGACCAACCAATCCAAAAGATATATTTTCCTTGACTCTTACACACTGTGCTTGTGCTGAATGCATTGGTTCGTAAGCAGAGGTGAAAGTAAGCCGGAACGGCCCGGAACGCCGTTCCGGTAAAAGAATCGTTGCCGGTACGGCGTTCCGGTTAGAGTTTCAAGTACACTAATATGTAGGCTATTTGTTTTCGTTCAACTCAAGTTTTTTGCCATGTCGTTATTAACAAAACATTCTGCAGAAGAATGAGTGTACCTCAGAAAACATGTGAAATACGGTGCGGCGCAAAGGGTTGAGATGAATCACAATGAGGATTCTCTTTTTATGGCGTTGAGAATGGACTATTGTTACGTATGATTTATGACACAGAACATCTGAAGCCGTTTTCAAATTGCGGGAGGACAGTCTTCTTATTGCTTGTGAGCAGCAGTTCAAACCAAATCCACAAGGTTCTCAAGCCATTTAGTGCTGTTAATGTTAGGGGACCGCAGATTTTTCAGGCAGTTCGGAGGGCGGAGGAACTTTCGTTGAGACGTTCTTCGTCTTGGTTTTCATGAGTAAAATACGGGTAAAGGCAAGATTAACTAGCCTGCACTGTAGCCAAGGCTACAGATTTTCGGTGGAGCCAGATGTTAACAGTTTGTAATACTGCGCGCGTTCAAGCTGGGTATGTTCTTTAACTTCAATTGTTTTGTAGTACCGTAATCTTGAGCCATTCTGATTTGCAGCTCAATACATAGCAAATATTTCAACTACCGTTAACCAGAAATAGACATGTATGTTGATGTATGGGTTGGGTAACGCCAATTTGTAGCTTGAGCTTATTGGTCTAGTTAGCAGAGTGAACTTTACGTGTACTGCAAGGTGCAAGTTGTTGTTCAAAGTAATCAGGATAAGGGGATCTCATCTAGGCTGTATTAACTTGAAAATGTCGAAATGTGCATTTAGTGTAGATCTAGTAAGCAAAAGAAAACCACTGCCAAAGCAGCTGCAGACGAAACCACTATCCAGTCTTTTAGTGTGCCAGAAAGGCCTGGAAATTCTACAGCATGATTATTTTAAGACTGAGTTAGCAGAGTTCCAAATGGATTACAGACCTTGTGAGTTATTAGAATAAGTTTAAAATCTTATCAAAATGCGAACAATGTACATATTTTTGAATCAAATAGCTTCTTGATTTCATGCTAATTCCAATATTTATACACTTTTTCCAGGGTCACTGGTGAATCTTGGCTGTGCGACATGCTCAGAAGCGTTCTATTTCTGCCAAAAAATGTTAATGAGATTTTTTGCGGTTAAATTTAGATTTTTGCGAGTTCGCGAGAATGAGATTTCATTGCACAAGTGGTCAGGTGGTACTGCGCAGTTGCGCAACTGAGAGGGAGCATTGTTTACCGCTGCTTTTGCGTTAGTTTCGTTGCGACTGTTTTTGTTGCGGATATCGAGGGAGTTCAGAATGAAGTACCGTATTTACTCGATTGTTAGCCGCCCTTGATTGTAAGCCGCCCTTGAATGTAAGCCGCATATACTGTACCGGTGTCTATATGGGTTTTAGGTATCTGGGTGGGCACGAAAATTAAAGTATGGTTACTGGTAAATGTTCTTGAATTCGCGTATAACGGT
>Ga0210059_1011214_pt1 | contig 13733 bp, 4 predicted proteins | sample Ectturendosymbi2_FD_188042 | JGI IMG/M metagenome (GOLD analysis project Ga0210059, IMG submission 188042) | Ecteinascidia turbinata endosymbiont from Florida, USA - Sample 2 (SPAdes) (version 2) | ecosystem: Host-associated > Tunicates > Ascidians > Unclassified | place: Key West, Florida...
GTTAAACTAGTGATTTTCGACCGGTGTTCGATGGAACACTAGTCAAACTTATCAAATTTCCTGCGGAACACCTGACGATCTTTCACGGAACACTAGTTTTCCGCGGAACACCGGTTGAAAATCACTGGCTTAGGGTTTTACAGTTAGACTTCTACAGTTAAGAATTGTAAAGTCTCAGGGTTGGTTAATGTTCTGGCTATCAAATGTTTTCATATGGTATGTTATATAGAGTTATGTAGGCCATTAAATGACCTTGGATCATTTTAACTGCACTAATGTAGCTCTTGGTTGTGACGGTTTTATTCAGTGTTGAGTTGAATTTATTGTTTTTCAAACAAAAATGTTCCATTTCTACATTAATCAAGTTTAAGGACACTGAAACTATGACATCATTATTGCAAGAGATGAACCCTAACTACAAGTAACATTTTAGTATGACCTGTAAAGCATGCAGTAACCACTTTGCCTTCGCCTTGTTTAACTGTTCTAAGCTGTTCATCCAGTGACCAATATTTTAAAGTAGCCAACACTATTGCCAATTCCCATGCAAAGTCAGGTATTGACCTGCCTTTTTGGTGATTTGAATTAATCTCACGCTGAGTTGAGTAACAAGTTAATTTCTATGTCACTGTCTTGTGACTGCGAAACAGGATATAACAAAACCTGCATCTGTTTCACAGTCTCGAACAATTGTGACAAAAATAGTTGTTTTCTGTTTTTGCCATGCCTAGCATACAATAACAGTGTAGCTCAGGTCAACAAGAACTTAGTGACAATTTGGGCATCATGCGTAAAGACCACATTCTGCTAACCGTAACAGCAAGTTTTCTGATAAACCGAAATACCAAAATCTGAGCTGTGGAACACACACCGTTTTTATGTAAGCTTTATTATATGTCTCTTTTGGAGAATTTAGCGAGCAGTTGCAGATTGCCAATCGACACTGAAGTAATACTGTAATCGCCATCAGGAGTTTGAGATGTGTGTTTGAATTTACTGTAAATAGACACATTGTGCGCTTGTCTGATTGTTAATTGTCTGTAGCGTGCTCAGCTGATCGGTTGTGAAGTTGTCTGCTCAGTTTAGCTGCGCTGGTAGAATGCTTTAGTTTGTTTCTGCTGTTTCAGAAACTGTATCCAATGATCGATCGCTGTTGACTTTGCTTCTTGATTCATGACAAGGGGTTTGTGTTGGCTGTTTCACGCCACATTTGCAAGTTCTGTTTGAGGAAGTCTACAGTTCCAGTGATCCGTGGAGTTTGCGAGGTCATTGCTCGCGCATTTAAAATCTTCTTGAGAGTGTCAACTCAGCCCCATGGCTCATAAATTAAAGCTGACGCCGCAACAGGCCCTGAATCATGTGACCATGTTCAACAACTTAACAGTTCAGCTCAGCTTACATAGCCATAGTCAGCTACGTAGCAGTTAACCTTATATAGCCTTAGTCAGCTGCCTAGCCAAATGCTGCCTTCAAAACCTTACTACCACAATTTGCACAGCCTAAAACTTTTTGTTAGCATCATATTTTATCTAAGAAAAAACATTATAAGTGTTATGAAACATATCATTCAATACAGTAAATTTACTACACTGCTTTTATAGATTATAGAACAATTGATGTTAGAATAAACAAATTGTATACCAGAACCAACAAACCAAGACTAACCTAACACCAAATTACATCAATAACAAAAGGGACGCATGCAATAATAATATCTATTATCAGGCATTTCATTGTAATTCAACAAATGTATGAAAAAAATCTAACCACCAAATTTTAGGAAGTAATAGCTTTGACATATGTTGTAGCATGTATGAATGTATGAAACGGATCGTCCAGTCTAGTAGATTACACTCGAAAAAAATTTTTTGATTGGGGTTGCGGATTTTTTGTGAGTGACATCTTAAGTGAGGTAGTTTTGGGGCCATTTTGGCTCATGTTACCTGGCCTAGGGCCCAACCACTAGGCCAAAGTGTTTCGCTGAAGTTTTCATTGGAAACTAGGTTTGAGTTTTTTGAGCCTTTGATTGACTTTCCAGCGTTTCTGGTTCAAAAGTTATTATCTAAAATAAACAAATTAATTAATTATCTACTTAGTCAAATATTTTTACTAACTTACATCATAACTTTTGAACCCGAAACCCTAGCAGGTCATCCAAAATATCAAAAGACTCGGATTGTAGCCTAGTTTCCAGTAAAAACTTCAGCAAAATACTACCACCTAACAGTTGGCGCCCAGGGCCAGGTAAAGTTGGCCAAGGTGGCCTAAAAGTCCTCCACTTATGACGTCACTCACGAAAAACCCACAACCCCCAAGCAAAAAAATTTTTTTTGAGTGCAGACTAGAAGACTTGCCGTGTCTTTTGAGACTTTTACCAGATCTGTAGAGCATACCGGACCAGTGAAATTCCTGCGCAAAGCCACGTGCGTTTAGGCGTTTTTTCTGAAACTCCCCGAAAGCGGCCTGACGCCAAAGTGTTAAATTTCTGAGTCGGTGTCGGACAGCAAGGTTTCTGGATTAAAGGGTTGAAATGGGTAATCTGTTCCCAGCAATTTGTTTCGGTTAGTGGGGATTCCGGCTAATCGGAGTTTGGAGTCAGGCAAACAAGGGCTGACTATATCTGGAATAGATAGTGGTATTGATTTCATTGTCAAAACACATAAGAAAATATTTCCAAGTGATTGCTTTCGGGCACAGCGCCTTTATTACATCATAATCACTGTTTTATCCTACGAACATGGTGCTACAAAGGTACATTCAGCAAATATCAGTCATACAGCAATGCGAGCTGTTTATCCACACGTACATACACTTATAAAATCAATGCTGACAACCAGCTACACAACTGCATTTGTGGAGCGTGCTGTCTATCAAGATGGCGGTGTAATAAATATACTTGCAAAATCACTACAGAGAAGAACGATGGAATTGCAATTGCTCTGATTACTTTGCATCGTAATATGAAAGTGGATTTCTCCAAATCAATAAGACTTCTTGCGCAGCAAACAACATCGTCAACTGCTCAATTCTCAAAAGGCAATTTTCAAAATACGACGCTTGACTAATATTTTGTTCAGATGATGCAGCCACAATTTTTTAGGCCAGCTGTCGCGCTTTTCAATATGAGAAATTGCTTATAAACATATAGTTTCACTGGAAACAAACCCACGTTACTTGGCATGATGCTGAGGAAAGCCTAAACTTACTTAATTTTGTCATAAACAAGTAGGTGTAAACAGCAGATGAAAGTTAGCCCGAAACTACAAAACGAAATGATTGTGATTGGAGACTGTCTTCTCAACATGAAGCGAAATATTACAAAACAGCTCCTGTATGTGCGTGGCAGTGTACGAGATTCTGACAGCATTACAGCTGGCACTGCCGAAGAAGAAAATTCAGATACACGTGCGTTCAACACAATATCAATTTTGAATGTTCAAAAATGCGAATTGTTTCATGTCACTGCGTAGGCACTATTTAGACAAGGCAGTAGCGTTGTTGTTTCGTAATGATACTATGCAACGTTAGAAGGGAAATGTGGGCTGTTGCCTATTCTAAAACACCCGCATTAGAGACCTGCAGTGACAGCGTTTCAATTTTATCGCTTTTAATGCTGAGCTCCTGCGGTGCAAAGGGGTCTGTCATGACAGCTAAACAGACCTCCTAGATGCGCCCCTGTATATCGGCAATATTAGCTCATAAGTGTTACGCTGTTGCTCTGCATGGAGTGTTCAGTAATCCAAGTTGCTGCTTTGTCTCTGACACTGACTGATTAATGCAAATTCTCTGTCCTGTTCCTAGCGCACAAAGCTTTCATGCACAATAATCAGACTGCTGTGCAACAGTGCCGACAAAACACTTTATGACGTAACAATCACTTGTAGGTTTTGGCGCGGTAAGCAGATGATTGTCTGCGAACAAACTCGGTTACGTGTGTTTGTGTTAGTTGGCTGTTTTACCAAGGTCTTTCTAGGCTAGACAGTCTTACGTTCAGCATGCATCAATAAAGTGCTTATGTCACAGCGAGCAGGACCCAGGTTTGCGCAGAATTCGATGTTGTACAGTTATTCATGGTAGTACCATGATGGTTGTAATGCTTCACGCATTGTTTTTTACTTATGACATCTGAGCATAGGCACAGATGTCTACATAGGGAGCAAGCCCACTTATATGCAACACATGTTTGTCTGTTTGTGCATTTTTGTATTTAGAGTTGGACTACACTGAGTCCTAGAAATTGCTATGGAATGCAGTAGGCACGACGGATGAAACCATCCTATTAGAGTACATTTGGCCTTTAATCAAACACAGCTGGTTGAAATGGTCACATGACAAGTACAATCATAGAGACAAGGGTTTAGGTTTAGCCTACAGTTTACAAAATGCAAACAAGAAGCTGCTAACAGCTTGCCAGCACTGAAACCATGACATTACTTGTCTATCAGACTGAGTCATTTGCAGACATCACAGTCAACTGAGACAGTTGTGATGTCCAAACTTGTCATGTGACTAGTTCAGCCAATCGTGTTTGGCTGGTGGCAAAACAGTTCCAGGAGTGTATATTTTGCCTCATAAGGCAAAATAGAAACAACCCAAACCTCTTATCGAGCACCAATTACTTTTAGTCCAATGCTTTCCAATCAGGCAAAAAACGATTGTTCGGCTTTTTTCTTTGATACTGTGACGTCATGCGCACAAGCAAAACATTAACTCTCATACCAGTTCTCAGTCGTTGTCTGATGCCCACATGTTATTTCTTTAGCATGGAATATCTCCAAAATACTTTTAGCAAACTAAAATACAAAATACAATTGTATGGCATTAAAATTATAATCATACGATATAACTTTTGTAATTATAAGTTGCCTAGAAAGAAAGATATCAGCGTTTATGTGAAAATTGTCCGCTCACTGGTTACCCCACTGTACCAAAACGAAAATCACCAAGGTGAGAGCCAAACCCAAACCGAAAATCATTGGCCTAGTAGACGTAAACGCATCTGCTACGCTCCATGATGGTGCTGCGTGTGTGACAAACTCAGTGTTTTATTCGAACCGCGTCATGAGGTTGTTCCATAGACACATCTAAAATATTCACTGTGTATAACTTTGCAAACTCAGCTCCGACAGGTTTTGTGCATATATTCCTTGTCAATGCGTAGTATCAAGTAGCCTAATACTTAATAGATGTTTTTAATGTTATTTTCCAATTTGGTAGGCCTATGCTATTCAGCTAAAAATTGACCATAACCTATGCCAGGCTTATTTATACCGCCACTGGTGTCTGAATCTGAACCTCGGTCATTTTTTCTGCAGTACAGCAGTAGTAGTAGTAGTACAGTTAGCTGAGTTACAGTACATAACTTTATCCAATTTCAATTAATCTGGCAAGTATGTACAACCGTTAGAATCACCATTGTTTTAACAGACCACGCTTTCCCTATGTTGCACAGAAAACACTTTCACCGGGCTGGCCTTTCCAACAAGAACAAGGCAGAAACGAATTCTTTTCTAAATTCTTAGGCCTAGGCTCAAGGCTGCTGCACTGTGTAGTGTAATGCTTACAGACTTGTGATCAAAATGATGACGATCAGTAAACTTGCCAAGTAGAGTTTCTAGTCCACCTTGCAAAAAATATCGAAGAATAGGAGAACTACTGCTTACAATAGGAAAATCGCTTCCAACGTCAAATCTGTGGCATGAACACCAAGCAAAATCTGATAATATAACATGAAAAGGGACATCACTGGGTCCGTGCCGTCTACAAAGAGCAAGAACTCAAGTGGCATGGCGCGCAATTTCCTCAACTGAAAATTGCATACGATCAACGGAATGCAATCTTTTCCGATATGTTATGAACCATGGTCGCTATGTCAGTGCTCTTCAACAGGGGTTCCGCGGAACCCTAAGGTTCCGTAAAAAATGTAGTGGGGTTCCGTGAGAGTTTCTCGTTTTTTAGGGGAAATGATTTTTGGTTCAGTACGTTGATGCGTCATTATTGAATTTTTTAGGTCACCGTGCCGCATTCAGACTCCAAGCAGGCCAGTTATTATACAGGAGGTTGAGTGCAGGTAGTGGAACAAGAAATATTGGTAGTTTGTGCGTCACTTGTTGCTCATTGTTGTGCAGTTAAGAACAATGTTACTGTTGCATCACAGTTATACGATGTTGCCGGTGTACAGTTCACAGCAGAGCAGACTGAGTAGAAAGTAGACTCAGCCTGAGTCTAGTAGAGAGTAGACCGAGTCACAGACCAGAGCTGCTGTTCAACCTTTGTGGGAATAAAGCAAAAACAATGTGAAACCCAACTTTCTACTATTTAGCCAAGCCGGATGAAGCAAAATAGCATATTTTCATATGTGAAGCGAAATAGTAACAACAGCGAAGGTGTGGACAGTAGGCTAATGAGCAGTGTAGTTCAAATGTAAAAGAGGCACCGGATCCGAAGCGAACCAAATGTAATGCAATTGCCAAAATTAGAAAATGGGACGACACATATTTGAGATGCAGGTTCTTTTTGCCGAATGACCAAATTCTGAATGCAGTAGCTATATTTCAAAATTGCAAGAACAAGCGAGTCATTCAATTTCTTGCTTTTGAAGTTCTGTAATAACTGTTCGTTTGTTGAATTAACTAATAATGAAATGCTTGATTTTCTTGCAAGTAATTCGTGCCTTTCAAATTTTTGTTGATGGGGTTCCATGAGAAACGCGAAAGTATATCAGGAATTTCTCGATTACAAAAAGATTGAAAAGCACTTCGCTATAAAATAGCGAATGTGCATCAACCAATGGGCTTCTGCAAATAAACTGGCGTTTCAACAAAACCACAGAATTACCCCAAGAATGCCATCTTTACATTCTTACACGAGTAAGAAAATCTAATTCTAAATGTTGTGTTAGTTTCTTTTTCTAAATCGATCAACTCCAAAAAATCTTTAACTCATGTCAAAATCCAAATAAATAGGCCTACATTCTTTCAAGGTTTACATGAGTGAAAACCGTCATTGAACGTTTCATTTAAATCCAATTTTAAAGTCTTATCCAGTGATGGAGTCTCGAGACTTGGTCTCGGTCTCGAGACGCGTCTCGAGACCAGTTTTTTCGAGTCTAGGTCTTGGTCTCGGTCTCGAAGGTCTCAGGTCTCTTCTCGGTCTCGAAGGATTTTGGTCTCGTTCTCGAGCTCTTCGTCTCGAAACTATGCATAGGTTTTTTTTATATGAAGTCTTGCAAGAAGCAGCTCCTTAAAAACGGATTTAGAAAGCAATTGTTCTAAATTCAGCTGTTCAAAGCGGTCAGTGGCTAGGCTTTCTTTGTTGATATGCTACTATGGAGAAAACAATTTGCCCTCTACCCTGTTTAAAATCTGTACTGAATTCAACAAAAACAGTGTGTGTACCAGAGAAAATTTCTGCAACACTTGCAACAAGACGTTGGGAGTACTTTGCTAACGACTATCTTTCAACTGATTTTGCAAGCAGTTTTGTTATGAAAACCCAGATTCAAAATATGTGGGAGAGCGCGAACAAGTTTCTCTGTTGAGAAGCCAAACAAAACGAGGTCTTTTCTTTGAAGTTCTTTTCAAAGCAGTCTGTCAAAACACGCTGACAAGGCTTTTTTGCTCTGTGTAATGCCGACTTTGAAATTCCAGAAATGCCTCGGAACTCTTGTGGCGGCCAGAAGATGGCGCCACATGAAAATAAATGGTCACCGCCAGATGGTGCCCATGAGTAACAAGTCACTGTGATAGTCACCACAAGCGAATTATCGCAGTTCTCTTCTCCCTATATAATTTAATGATAGTGCAACCTAGTAGCAGTAGAGTGAACTCGTCGAGGGAGCTCTATTGCTGCTGGTTGCTTTCCTGTTAGTTAATGCCCCGAATTGCTATCATTCTCTTGTGCTTGCCTCAGTAGTTCAAGGCGATGCAGTCAACTGCAATACTCTCTTCAGAAAAAGTTTTGTTCATATGAGTCTATACAGAGAGCAAGTAATGCGTCATGGCTGCTCAGCTACTCTGACATGCTGCTAGGCTTTATGGCGTTTCTGCGTTTTCTAACCGACCTACGGTGTTGCGAACCTCGATGTGAGGGAGCGAAAACGCAAATTTGTAACAGTTGTGAATAATCAGTTTAACGTAAAAACATGGAAATTATCAAAAACTTCACATAAAAAACTTGACAATAAGAAATAGAAAATCTAGGAAATAGATATATATATCTAGCCATAAAATCAGCAGGAAGGCGCTACACCGTTTCACTGCTAGTCAGATACAACGCTAATCTCGACCTTCGCTCATTCTGCTACACTGTAGCAGAGTTGTAAAACTCATTTTCACTGAGGGCCATATCAGCATTATGTTTGCCCTCAAAGGTTGTGACTGTCAAGACAGTGTAATTGTGGTTTTTGTCTGCATGACCGCCAAAACTGCAAACATAGTGAATACATTGCTGAACATTCAAACTAGCGTGTGTATGTAACTAAATAATGCTTATAGAGCCTGATTAAATTTGTTTAAATAATGCTTATTTTATCGCAAACTCGTGGTCCATATCACAAGTACAATCGAATAATACAAGAGTACAAAAGTACGTAGCCATAGCGGATGGCATATTACATAATGTGTTAGCACACAATCAACACTGACAGGAGCAAAACACTTTAACAACTCCCAAACTACAATGCCCTTTACTCATCACCATACAGGGATTCAGCAGTGGGAGAGAAATGAAAGCATTCTACCATCACATTTTGGGTTAAACATGTAAGCTAAAAAAAAATAAATAACAAAATAATTCGGATGGAGGTGCATATTGGCGCACAGAAGCATGCAAATTGTTTCGATCAAGTTTTCTTCCACAATCAACTTCGTTAATACGTAACCAGCGTGTCTGGACGTAATAAGTGTTATGTTACAGGGATAGGAGCCTGAAAACTGAATAACTTTTTTAAATAAAGAGAGACGTTATGTCAACAAGATGACTAAACTAGAAAAGTTATAACATGACAAAGACCATCATTCGCCTTTATGAACAGGCATAAATCACTACTGTTCCGAAAAAGCTACGTAGGCTGCGGCTTAAAATTCAAGCTTCACGGGCCATATTTGCTGCAGCGATGGCTTGACATTCAAATTTGAAAAAAATTTCCACTGACTGTAGTGTTTCATATTTCAATTTAGGGGGGATTGGAGCTTTGTTTGGGGGCGATAAGCCCACCAAAGCCCCCCATGGCGACGGGACTGTCCCGTACAACTATGGCGGTAAGCCACGTAATTTCATATTGTGTGAAAAGAAGCATGAGTGAATCTGTAGCAATGCTTCCACAAGTTTGAAATATCCATTCTTAGTATGACCAATCTGCCTGAGTGAATAGCTTCAACTATGCTTGTGCAAACTTCTGTTCACACAATGCAAAACTATGGGTCTTGTTAGAATGTCTATGCAGACTTATGGAAATACATCTTAATCGCTAAAGTTTATTTCTGACTTTACTGTGAGCACTGGGTGCTAAGCTCTATTTGCTGTGGCGTGTTTTCCTGATTCATCTGCTCAACTTTTTAATCCTGCGTGATGTTCTAAATTAAATAAATCGTAATATATCTGGGCACATGGGCGTCGGAAGGAAGCAGGGTGGATTTGAACCCCCTGGATTTTGACGTTCATGTTTTCTTATTAAATATTTAGACAAAAAAGTTGTTTACTTGGTTTCGAGCGGGTAAAATAATATTTCACCATGGTTAGTCCCACTGCTGTAACGTTCCAACTCTGGACTCCCATCAAAATGCTATACAGGGGCCCGCTAATAGTGGTTTCTAAAAAAAGATTTCGACGTTATGGCACTTCCAAAAGCCGAATGGCCTTCACAACAAAATATCCTAATTTTTTCGTATTTCACTATTTTTTATTTCCACTTGCAGACAGTTTCGGCGGAACAATCGCCAGAAAGTCTTCAATTATCATCATAACTGAACCGTCGCCAGAAAGGCTTCATGTTCGTGCAGGGGGCTAGACATTCTGAAAATTTATATTTAATTCATAACACAGCATTTGCAAATTGTGCTAATTAATTATAAAATTATCAAATATTTTCTTGCAAATACGCATAAGAAGCTCGTAGTTTGCAACTAAATTTTTTTAAATGATCTTAACAAAAGAGATTGGGTCTTAATCATTGTCATTCAATTAACTACAATGGTCGGTAGATACAAACTTAAATATAGATTTACCTGGTCGGTAGATACAAACTGAAATATTGATAGTATTCGCTTTGATAACAAGCATAAACAAAAGCAAACGTTTTTAATAAAAACAAAAGCGCTATTTCTCTTTGTTCAGACATAGAAAAGCGCAGAACCAACAAGTACAAAAGATCAATATCAGGCAAACACCGACCATTTTAGTGGCATTTTAGCCAAATTTCCTGCAATACAGTGAGCCTTCAAGAAACATTTAACTTTGCCACAACATAGGGTGCCACGCAAAAAGTGTCAGGGGAAGTGGACTGCTAGCTGACAAAAATCACATTGTTCGCTGAATGAAATCTTTGATCATTCTGAGGACTCTTAACCAAAAACAAAGAATGCACATCACAGGCGTAGCACGCCATTTCAAGTAAGTTTGCAAGGCCAGATATTCTGATAATGCACGTCACAGGTAGTCTGTGACTGCAAGTCACTTTGCCCATACCTGTGACAGAGCCACAAACGCAGTTTGCATAAAATGTCAAACGTACACGCATGCAGGAAATTACTTCGTTATTTCCAACGTACTCAAATGCTCACAGACGAGGGAAGCAAATAAATGAGAGGAGTCACTTGAACAAACACAGCATAGTCAACAGTTCATCTACTTTCAAGTTGCCATAAAACAGCACTAAGATTTCAATACTAAACTTCACAATGTAACGCAAAAAATTTGCTGTAACCGTTAAAAACAACAATTGTTAAGACGTTAACGCTAAATTTTTAGAAACGATCCTGATAGACGAATGGAAAACCTCCTTGTTGGAGTTTTTAGCGGCTTCTACGAGACCGACGTTACAGATATATTCAGCACTATTACCAGGGCAACCTACAAAACGAAAGTCGATAGCACTGAGGCAAATGGTGCAGGAAGGAAGTTCAAAAACAACAAAAAAGTAGAGCCACTTGGTGATTCATGGCAGAAGAACCAAAACAAAAATATTCACCACATAAAGACGATACACGTTGTTGTTGGTGTGGGAAAAAAGGAGAGGGCAACACTGTTTTCAAACGCAGCATTCGCAAAAGATATAATTCAACCACATAGTAGGACGTGAACAAAAAACAGGATTGCCTCCTTTTTTATGTTACTGCACCAATTACAAACAATGCAATATATTCATCCAGTCTAAACATGTGCATGGTTGATATGGTGCTGTCGGCAGCTCAAAGCCTAGGCACTCCATTATGCATGAAACATTGCTTCACTTTCAGCAAAAACACATCGACCAACACTTTTCACAGCACATTTTCAAAAGACCTCAGGAGTATTTCAGACACGAATATCAAACTTCATGGGCAAATAGCACGATATTTGAGAATCACATGCACGGAAACATGTCAGTACAAATTACACACGAGCAGTTTTTAACTTCATCCAGTTTAGCAGCATTCGACCTCTCAGCATGCACAAAACGACAACATCGTGCTGAGACAATATTTGAGCAGCAAGTGCAGCGGCTTCTGGACCCAGCACGGTGCTGCACCCCAAGCCAGAGGGCAAGCGAAGTGATGACCATGTGTCTGAGGTGGCCCACTGCGCAGATACAGTCGGACCATTGATCACAGGCAAGATGGCGCTGCCGCTCAGGACAGGTCCGAGACCGTTGCTTCGACCGGCAACAGCGACAATCACGGTAGGCTTGTCCAAGGCAGAGCTTTCAATCTTTGCAAGTAGCTTCATGGTGTCCGCAGTCGATTTGTGGGCGGACGAGACGTGCAGATCGCATGAGGCTCCGTATTTCTCGCAGGCGTCTTTGATCTGCTTGCAATAGCCAAGATCGCTCGGCGAACCCATGATAACGGACACCCTCCCAGAGCGGCGCTCGCTGCCTGCAATGGAACTTTCGATCTCTTGCAGTTTTTCCGCCACCCATTTAAAATTATTTTTCAAATTCTGCATTGCTTCTGGTGTAACGTCCATCATGTTTCGATAAACCTAGATTTTAAGCATTGAAACGTGAACTCCTTTCTGTCTAGCTGAGTAAATGTTACGCTAATATGAGATTGAGTGAAACTAGGCAACGTGCATAGGCGGAAATAAAGAGAAAATAGAGCCAAAACTGCATTTCCATTCACTTAGAGTAGCGTCCCACAACTTTTTTAACCCAAAATCTACTTTTCAAGCAACTAACCTCCCGAGAGCTAACTTTCTACCGTCAACGTCGCAAACACACCGACGTGGTTTCCAGCGTGCAGTAACTAACCTTTCGCGATCAGCCCACGGTCTACCAGTAGATCGCAATTGACTGGTTGGGCACTCCACACCAACGTCTCCACCAAAGGCACAATGGTGACAAGACCAAAAACATAATGGCTATAGCGAATTTACCTCCTAAATTTTCTGCAAAGTTTGCCGTGAATTTCCGAAAATTTCGCGCACTGAGAAACTTACATTTTTGGTTTCGAGACGCTCACAAGTTACGGCATAGCGGCATAGAAGTTTTGACAGCTGTTCAAGCACAAACAGCCGAAGATATTCGAATACCAACAGTGGTCTTTTTGCAAAAATCAAAATCCACAGAGCAACGATGAAACTTGGTTTGATAAAACTAATACAATTCATAAGCCAGAGCGTGTGTTTATTCTTCAATGTCTTAATAAGCGGGGTGCTGGTCCATCAGTAACTGTGGCTAGTTCGTTTGATATAGCGGCGTCTTAAACCACCACATGATGCAACTTCTCTTACTTGTTTAATCCTTCATTTCCGCTTTTTGGCATTTGGGCCAAATTCTCCACGAGTTATTGTCTATAACATTTGCAAGGAGTATCTCCTTCGATTGCAGGTTGACACCAAATTCGAGTTTTTAGTCGACCAGCGTCACGCCCTGCAATAAAGCACTTCAACATATACCGTAATCAAACTAGAGATAGACCGATATATCGGACCGTTGGGTTTTGCAATCTATCGGCATCGGCCAAAATGGCAGATTTTATCGGCCTCAGTAGGTTTTGACGAAACACTGTTACATTCCTCACGCATGCTGACAACCTGTGCAAGAAAGCACAACGAACCAAGTAAAGGCAGTTATCTTGCAGCGACGCTAGCAGGTGCGTTTTCATAAACAAGCCGACAAGATGAACCATGGAGCAGGTGTCGGCCGTCGCAGCCGAAATAAAAACATTATCAATAATTAGATTAATTAAAAATCATAGCGAAATATTGAAATTGCTGCAATTAAAATATTATAGCTCATAAATCCAGATTTTTTAAGTTTTGGAAAAGATAAGGCAGAGAATACATTATATGTTTAATAATGAAGCAGAAAACAATATTTTAAAATTTTGGAAATCGGTATTGGCTATCGGTCCATGAACGGCCGATATATCAGTACCGGCACAAAAAAAGCAATATCGGTCGATCGCTAAACCAAACGTCATGGCCACGGTTCGTACAACAAATCTCCACAGCAGGACGCTCAGTGGCGATTCTAAGGGGGGGCCTGGGTGGGCCATGGCCCCCCAGATTTTTGCTTGGTCCCCTGCTTCCCC